>ERZ1026888.643-NODE-643-length-18180-cov-9.798676_pt1 | contig 18180 bp, 17 predicted proteins | sample MGYA00380174_ERZ1026888 | MGnify/ENA primary metagenome ERZ1026888 (study PRJEB33269, sample SAMEA4719810) | human gut metagenome | biome: human-associated habitat; feature: organic feature; material: feces | place: Cameroon | collected 2013-10 ...
CGATTAAAATAGTTGAAGTTATAGTAAAATAATATTATTAAAATGAGAAAACAAATAAAGGCTGTAATGCCTTATATAAGGAAAGGTATCATCAATTTTAAAATGGGCCCTTATGAAGCATGGATAAAGATTGGTGGTCAGGTCGCAAAACCACATTATCCTTGTTTGAAAAAGGTAGTAGGTTTCTTTCATAATTATGAGTTACCTTCTTTGGGTATTTCCAATAAAGAAGCAAGGCTTCGTTTTATTGAACCTATAAATCGCAAATTTGATGCTTTCCCGGATTATTGTCGATATGAGATAATTCCTATGATATGGGATTGTTGGCCATGTCTTGATGACAGGATGAGTGCATGGTTGAAGAAACATCATGTAAAACGTGCTGTTTTTACTTCTCGACAGAATGCAGCAAGAATTCAAAAGCGTTTTCCAGAGATGGAAATTCTTGTCATTACAGAGGGTATTGATGTTACAAAATATCATGAAGGTAAAAAATTAAAGGATAGAAATATTGATTTATTGGAATTTGGTCGGTCAAATCGCCTTGTTGTCAGCAAACAAGCACTTGATGGAATTCATCATTTGTGTACAGGAGAGTTGAAGAGGCGATTAACTGATGAAGAACTGTTTGAGGCTCTGGCAGATTCTAAGATAACAATTGCTTTAACTAAAAATTTTACGGATCCTCAAATAGGTGCAGGAGTTGAAACTTTGACCCAAAGATATTGGGAAAATATGTTGTCAAGGATAGTAATGGTTGGGCATGCTCCTCAAGAATTGATAGATTTGATAGGATATAATCCTGTCGTTGAGATTCCTGTTGATGAAAATGCAAATCAGCAGTTTGTATCTAAAATAAAAGATATTCTTAGCCATTTAGATGATTATCAGGAACTTGTTGATAAAAATAGAATGATTGCTCTGAAAATGGCACCTTGGGAAATAAGAATGAGAGAAGTAAAAAACTGGTTAGAAAAATAAAAAAGATATGATTCCGAAGATTATCCATCTCTGTTGGTTGTCGGGTGACCCTTTTCCTGCGGAGATTCAAAAATGTTTAGATACATGGAAGAAGTATCTGCCAGATTATGAAGTCTGGGTATGGGATACCAAACGGTTTGATGTTAATTCCACTGTTTGGACGAAGCAAGCTTTCGAGGCTAAGAAGTATGCCTTTGCTGCTGATTACATTCGCCTTTATGCTCTTTACCACTTTGGAGGAATCTATTTGGATTCTGATGTGATTGTGTATAAGAGCTTTGATGATTTGCTCTCGCTTCCTTACTTTATTGGGCATGACCAAATACGAGGTTTTGAGGCGGCTGTGATCGGATGTGAGCCTGGTTGTCAATGGGTGAAGGATATGTTGGACTCCTATCAAGGTAAGTCGTTTGTCAAGGAGGATGGCTCTCTTGATATACTTCCATTGCCATGTCGTTTTCATCATACCTTAACCTCATTAGGGTATAAGTTTTGGAAGATTTCAGATTTGTCCCAATTAAATGTGCAACAATTCTCTTTAAAAAAGAAGCAAATGTATGTTTTTGACAAAGATTTCTTCAATAGCCGAAATGAGCTGGAAGTTCATCAAACTCCTAAGAGTTATTGTGCTCATAATTATGCTGGGAGTTGGGCAAAGGAGCAAGAGAGAAAATCTATTAAAAGCTTTTTGCCAAAGTGGCTGATTAGAGTTGTATATATCATAGGTCAAAAAACTTGGGCAAGAAATAAGTATAGTTGGTTTCAAATACCATTTGAAAAATAATTATAGATATGAGAGGAATAGCTAAATTTTATACTTGGTTCTGGATTATATACTTTCCAGTATGTATCGCATTTACAGAAGTTGTAAATTTCGATTGGAGTGATGAGATACTGACAGTTTTGCTCTTATTGTATGCTATGACGAAGCAACGCTTCTTGGTGAAGGATAAGAAAAGAATGATGGAAATCAATATTTATATCGGATTGATGATTTTCTACCTTGGTTATTCAATGATGATACGAGTGACGACAACGAGAGGTGTTATGCTGGATTTGTTTCAACAATTGCGGCCATATGCGGTATTTTATCTGACTTGGATGATGGCACCACAGTTTTCACAAAGACAGCAGAAGCATATTAAGTGGGTGATGTTGCTTACATTTATGGTATATTTAGTTGCTTTTAAATTCAAACCATCGCTTATCGCTTATGATGGAATGACAGAATCTGCAGCTTTGGGACAGCTTGCGCTTTGTTGTGCTATGATTTATTACCTATTCTCGAAGCAAACGACAAAAAACAGAAATATCGCTATTATCATTATGCTTCTCGGCTTGGTTTCAGGTAAGTCGAAGTATTTCGGTGAGTGTGTTTGCTTTATCGCCTTGGTGATGTTTGTGAAGAGCAGAATTAAGTTTACTTCGGTTTCTACCTTGTTGAAGTTGGCGGCATTGGGTGCTGTGGTTATCTTCTTCACATGGACCAAGTTTAATGCTTATTATGTCGAGGGATTCCAAGAGGATGCACAGGCGATGGCACGTCCTGCCACTTATGAGACTGGTATGCAAATCATGTTCCATGACTATGTTCCATTTGGTAGTGGACTCGGTTCCTTCGGTACGGCTGCTGCTGCAAAGGAGTACTCACCATTGTACTTCAAATATCATCTGAATGAAATTTGGGGCTTGGATCCAACTAACCCAATGTTCTTGGCAGATGCTTTCTATCCAACCTTGGCAGAATTTGGTATTGTTGGATTGTTTTTCTTCCTTTGGTTCTGGAAGCAACGTTTGTGGGAGTGTAATAAGATTCCAAACATCGTCTATTATCGCATGGCGCTGATGGCAATTTTGGCATTGGCCTTAGAGAGTACTGCTGATTCTTCTTATCTTTCGGGAAAAGGTATGGGGTATTTTATGGTGCTTGCTCTCTGCTTGAATTCTGGTAGGGAATATTGGGATATGAAGAAATGACTTATAATAAAATAAGGTATATGGATATTATCATAACTTCTCCTTCGCTTAATCCGAAGGTGAATGTAAGTGGCATTTCTTCTGTAACGCAATTTATTATCAGTAATAATCGGAAGCAAAACTACTTGCATTTTGAACTTGGTAAGAAGGATAAGGAAAAGGGGGGATGGCATCGCATTCCAGCCTTGATAAAGAAATATAGGGAGTGGAAGAATGTGCTTGCTCTGCATCCTGATGCTATTGTGCACTATAACTTCCCGCTGTCAAAAGCTTCTTTGTTGCGTGACCCATGGTTTATGAGATATGCCTGGAAGAATGGCAGAAAGATGGTGGTACATGTGCATGGAGGTCTGTTCCTGACGGCTCCTCATATACCTGGTATTCTCATGCGTATCATGAAATGGGTTTTCGGACAGGATTTGCCTTTCATCGTGCTGAGTGATATGGAAAAAGATATCCTGACTGAGAGATTTGGGGCTAAGAAGGTCGCCGTGTTGCCTAACTGTGTGGATCTGAGTGATGCTGCTGCTTTTGAAAAAGAACAGGTTCTTCATGATGAATCAAAACCGTTACGTATCGGTTATCTGGGTCGTATAGAACCTAATAAGGGGATGACGGAACTCTTGGTGGCTTGCCAAAAACTGAAAAAGGAGAGGTATCCTTTTAAACTCGTTATCGCTGGTAAGGAGCAAACGGAAGGGGAGTATCTTACGCAATTTGACCAGTGGCTGGGGGACAGTTTTGAATATGCTGGTTTGGTTTCGGGTAAATCAAAGTGTGATTTCCTCAGAAGTCTGGATGCTTTCATCCTTCCTACTTACTTTGAAGGATTGCCGATGTCGCTTTTGGAAACCATGAGCTATGGTGTGACTCCTGTTGTGACTCCTGTAGGCAGTATTCCGCAAGTTGTGAAAGATGGTGTGAATGGTATGTTTATCACTGACCATGACAGCGATTCTATTGTTTCTGCCATCAAACGACTGGATGAGGACAGAAGTATTTTGAGAAAGTTGGGCGTGGCTGCCAGAGAAACTATTTTCAATCAGTTCAGTCCGGAAAAGTATGTTGAGAAATTGAATTCGATTTATCATCTTGCCAATTAGGCTCTTTATTTTATTTTAGAATTCATGAACATTTTTCAGATATTACAAAAGATAAGTCTTGTTCCTTCGTATTTGTGGGACAAGATGTGGGCTCCTGTATGGAAGCGCTGCATGGAGCACTGTGGCAAGGGGGTATATATCCGTCCGATGTCTTCGGATTTCAAGGGATTGTGGAACCTGTCGGTAGGGGATGGTACTTCGATTCCTAAAGGGAGTACTATCTATTGTACGGATGCATCGTGTACTATTGGCAAGAAGGTGCTCTTCGGTCCGAATCCTACAATTATCACTGGTGATCATCGTATTGACCTCTTGGGCAAATATATCGCGGATGTTACCGTGGAGGATAAGTTTGTGGATGGAGTGAATGTATATGACCTGCCTGTCGTCATCGAGGATGATGTGTGGTGTGGTGCGAATGTTACAATCCTGAAAGGTGTGACTATCGGGCATGGTTCGGTAGTGGCTGCTGGTGCTGTTGTCACGAAGTCCTTTCCTCCATACAGTATTATCGGTGGTATTCCTGCCAAACTAATCAAAATGAGATTTACCGAAGAGGAGATAATGGAGCATGAAAGAATGTTGGATGTGAAATGACTTGGATATTTCGAAAACCCACCAGTCCTTCCTTTATTTCCTACGTTCTATCATAACGAGTGTTTCCCTCTTGTATTGTTGGAGGCTATGGAACATGGTTTGCCTTGCATCTCGACGACAGAAGGGGGAATACCAGGAATTGTTGATGATGGTAAGACGGGCTTCCTCGTTCCTAAGCATGATGTTGCTGTGCTTGCTGACAAGATTCTGCTTCTCCTGAATGATTCTGTCTTGCGCAGCAACATGGGCAAGGTCGGCAGGGAGAATTTTGAAAAGGAATTTACGTTGGAGGTTTTTGAGAAACGCATGACCTGGATCTTGGAACATATCGTTTATCCGATATTTAGTAGAATGGGGATTGAGAGGGACTGATATTGGTAAATACATTTAATATGACATCAGACCACCTATATATCATCGGAAACGGATTTGATTGCTATCATGGGGCTAAATGTTCTTATGCTGAGTTTAGAAAGTATCTGCTAAGACATAGGCCTTATGTGTTGGCAACTTTTGACCTCTATTTCGGACCGAGGTCGCTGATGAACAGCTTTGAAAGTTTCAAGGATTGCTTGAGGTGTCTCGAGATTTCATGGGGATGCTCATCTGGCGGCGTCTACCCAAAGACAACATGGGCCGAGAACAATCTGTGGTGGCGGTTTGAAGAGCATCTGGCTGACCTGAACCGGGAGAAGGTGCTCGATATTCTTGATGTTGTCTTGCCTGATTGTGACGAAGATTCGGATGGGTTCAGATATTGCGACTATTATCTGGGGCTGGACGGCATATCGGACATGCTCAACTCTTGCACGTTTGAAATGAGGTATCAGCTGCATAAGTGGATTAACACGTTGGCGTATGAGAAGGGGTTTAAGAAGCGTCTGCTTGATATCGACAAGAATGCCCGGTTCCTGACGTTCAATTATACAGATTTTCTGGAGTCGGTCTATGGCATCGGGAGGGAGCAGATAAGGTATATTCATGGCAGTAGGCATGACAGATATGGAAGCTTGATAATAGGGCATAGCGCCGATGAAGAAGGGGGCTTTAAGGCTTGGGTGAAACGTAACGAGCACAGACGAAGGTATAGACCTAACCTTAAAGACAAGAAGGGACGTTATTTTGCCAATGACAAGCTTGCGTATCTTGCTTATTTCTTGAAGGACGGGGCTAAGGGCAACTGGAGGTCGTCTGTCAGGTATAATGCGGTACATGAGGCCCTGGGACGGTTTGAGGATTATTATGCCATTAACATGAAGCCTACGGAGAGCATTATTGCGGCAAACGAGGATTTCTTTGAGGGCTTGGCGTCTATAAGAAAGATTTCTGTTCTTGGCCATTCTCTTTCTGCTGTAGACATGCCCTATTTTGACAAGATTAACGAGGCGATAGGCAAGGATGTTGAATGGGAGATTAGTTGGCATTCTGATGATGACATAAAACATATTGAGGCATTTTGCAGGAGGTTCGGAATTTCTTCTGACAGATGTCATAAATTCAAGTTAGAGGAGCTAATTGTGCTCCGAGGCATCCATTCGCCTCTGGCGATCTGATTGTTATCTGTGGTATGGATGCAAGTTGGCATCTCAACGATGCTTAAAACCAGTTCCTGTAGTGGCTCTTGCGAACAAGGGATGTTAATGGTTATGGTGGTGAGGGATCACTCTCTCACCACCTTTTCTAAATTACATAAGGTCATGGGATTGACAGAGGATAAGATGATTGCACCTATGGATGTAAAGAGGGGGAAAATGCTTCTTGATGACATCTTGAATGGAGGCAATTTGGGGCATTATGACAAACATCATGTTTTGGGGCATAACCTCCTGCGCCTATTTCGTGACGCTCGTCTTCTGAGATATTATCCTGCCGAGGCTTTGAGTGAGCCGATGTTCAGAGTTCGGCTCTTTTTATGGAGATTGAAATGCCAGAAGAAATAATAGATATGCATCTTCCTTCTTTATAATATACTTTTCGAGGATAAAGTTTTGTAGTACGAATCTAAAAATGAATGAGTTAAAAACGATGACACATCTTTGCTATGTATATATTGAAACCTATAAAAAGCTGCATCAAGTAGGTATTGTAATAGACTCTCATTATCAATATAACCTCAAAATTCAAGAGAGGTGCTTGACAATAGAGGAAAAGCCATCCATTCCGAATCACTTTTGGGGCGAAGGGGTGTATTCGTTATCTGCCATTGTTGGTGGAAATGGGGTTGGTAAAAGTACGGTGCTGAGATTTATTCTTGACGCTGTTGTTGAAGGTGCTGCCAACCAAGACCTTCAAGGGTGTATCGTCTTTGAAAAAGATGGTAACTTATACAAATGTACACGTAATTGTGAGTTGAATATCATTGGCATTAGTAATGTCAAAATCATAGAAACGGACAGCGAAAGTATCAATACTTTTTTCTATAGTGGTCATTTTTCTCCCCTATTCGACTACAATGATGTAAGAACTGTAGAATTGACAGGAATGTATAATGCAACAGATAACTTTAGGCTTATCAAAGATTTGCAGGATTATTCCAATGTGGACACGATGCACTTGTCAAACAATATACAGTCTCATTTGTTTGCCTATCAAGCTCAAAACAATTATAGAATTTGCTATTTGTTAAGTCAACAGCACATCAGAGAGTGTTTGGATGACCTTAATTTCCCTAAGTACATAATTATCGGTGCTAATACCTCAGGTTTAAAAGCTATAGAAGTAAACTATGCTGGGAAATTTAATGGTTGTCAGATACCAAACTTTAAAAGAATCAGAAACAGCATTAAAGATAATGTTCTTGCAAATCTGATATATTACAATTTGATTAATACCATTGCTGACCAAGATTTTATCAGAATAGAAGCGTATGATTTTCTTGTAAGATGGTGTGGTACCTATAATGAAGACACCCAAGATATTCTAAACTTCTATCGAGAATATGTGGCTAATGAACAAATGAATGAGACGCTAAGAACATTTTTGAATGATATACATTGGTGCTTGAAGATAGTGGATGAAATATGTTCTTTTGACGATACCATAGGTTTTTATGTTGATATAAGGAATGAAGACGGAAGCCTTTATAACTTAGTGGAGCATTTGCTTTCTAATCGTATCTATTTGACTGCCAAATTCTTTGATATGTCATATAGTCATTCTTTGCATGACATAACGGTATTAAGTTCAGGTGAACAAGAATTGCTAAACCTCTTTTCAAGATTGTATTACGCAGTGGTTATTGGGCCGAAAAAGTTTGATAACTTGCGTAGCCCATCATTACTGTTACTTGATGAAGCGGAAATTGGTTTCCATCCAGAGTGGCAAAGACAATATGTAAATCAACTCTGTAAGTTTATCCAATTGCTTTTAGTTTCTGCAGAGCATGAATTTCAAATTATTCTAACTTCTCATTCACCCATCATACTTTCGGATATACCAAAGTGTTGTACCAATTTTCTGAAAGAAGAACATGGATATGTCGTGAACAATAGGGATGAGCAAGCTGAGACGTTTGCAGAAAACATATTTAATCTGTATCGAAGATCTTTTTTCATGGAAAACGGACTTATAGGAAAGTTTGCATCCAACAAGATTGATGCTCTAAAAGCGAGGATTGAACAATGCCATTCTCTCATGGGCATGGAAGCGATACGACATGAGATAGCCTATATAGGCGATACGTTCATCAAGGGTTATTTGCTAAAAAAACTTGACGGTATTGCAGATAGGCTCTCATATGAAGAACAGATAGCTTATTATCAGGCTAAGATTGAAGAATTGAGGAGGCATAAGGATGAATAAAATCGAGTTTCCACGTTTGGGAGTTGACGGAAAAGAATATACACGTGAGTATATTCACCAATGGTATTTGACCACATTTCAAGATGCCGTCAAAAAGAGATTGGAGGGATTGGAATATAATTCCCAATATAAAGGGCAAAAGGATTTCGTCAAGAAGTTGATTTCAAACCTTACTTTACTGCTGACAGGTACTCCTCCTAAACTGAAATCATTCATTGACTCGCTTCATTCAGACTATATCAAGATAGCTTCAAAGAAAGTATATAAGCCATACATGACTAAAGAAAAAAGGAGAAAGCAAACATTTGCCAAAGGTTTGTTGCATGCAATGGGGTATGAAAACTATCGTGAAAGCAAATTAGTGGAATTATCTCGTATGCTTAATATAAAGGTTTGTCCTTACTGCAACCATAATTTCACCTTGTACATAGATATTCTTGGCAAGACGAATATGAAAGGACTGTTTCAGTTTGACCATTTTTATGATAAATCCGATTATCCCTATCTAAGCATGTCATTGTATAACTTGATCCCATCATGTTCTTCCTGCAACCATCAAAAGAGGACAACTCAATTGGATATAAGATATAACCCTTATTTCAAAGCTATCTCTGAGGAATTTCATTTCAAGGTGGTGGATTCTTTTCAGTTGAGAAGCGGGAAAAAGGGTGCTGATAAGATTGACATCAAAATAGAAAGGAATGTAAGCAGACTAGGTGTTGACGACTTACAAAATGACTTGCATTTGGAAGAACAATATGGTAGGCATAAGGACATCGTACAAGAAATTTATGACAAGGCATACAATGAAACATATTATCGAAACATGCTTACTTGTATACCTGATGAGGATAGAGAAAAATTATTGAACCAATGGTTGGGAATCCCTTTGGACAAGAATGATATAGATAAAAGACCTCTGACTAAATTCTGTCAGGATGTTTTAAAACAGGCAAGGATGGAATATGGGAGAGGAAAGAAAATTTAAGAGAATAAGATGAAGGCGAATATTATTTTTACACTACTTACGGCATTCATGTTAATAGCTATTGCTGTAGGATTTTACATTAAATGGGATTCTACAGCAATAGCTATATTGTTTGGACTGTCATTTGTCGGTATCATCTGCAATTTAATCAGTTATTGTAAAAAGCTGATTTTGCCATTTGGCAGGTACTGCAAAGCAAAGATTCATAAATCTTATCGTATAATTATTCGTAGATTAGCTGTAAATTGTAACCGTAAAATCAACAGATGGAAATTAGAAGAGACTGATGAGAGACAAATTTCCTTGTTATCTCCTATTGACGATTTCAATAGGCATAAAGAATATATCATCCGTCTAAAAAATGCTATAGACCAACCGAATGTATTCAATATAGCTTTGACTGGTTCTTATGGTGCAGGCAAGAGTTCTATACTTAAAACTTTCAAAGCATATTACCCGGAATATCATTATGTGAATGTGTCGCTTGCGTCTTTTGTTGAGGTTAACCTATCAGATAGCGATACTACAGTTAAGAGCAAACAAGACAGCTTTGAGGAACAGTTGGAATATAGTATATTGCAACAACTTTTCTACCATGTAAAAGCGACAAATATACCAGAATCAAGATTCGGGCGTATTGAAAGAACATCAAGCAGGAAACGGATTTTGATGACTGTGAGCATATTGGTGTTTGTTGTAGCAAATTTATTTCTGTTTTGTCAGGAACAGTTGGTCAAGTTCTTCTTGATTCCAACAGAAGTTTTGAAATCTTCATTCTTATTTGGGTTAAGTATATGTGTATTCATTCTTGGTATATGTGTTATTTTGTTTCAACTTATTCTTTTCGTAAAGAAGATTAGTATCAAAAATCTATCGTTAGATAAGGCTACCTTAGAATTTGAAGAGAAGAAGAATGTTTCCATTATGAATCGCTATTTGGACGAGATTCTTTATCTCTTCCAGGAAAAGAAGTATAATGTGGTAATATTTGAAGACATTGACAGATTTGAAAATACTCATATATTTACAAAATTGAGGGAATTAAACTTGATTCTTAACCAGTCAGAAGAAATAGGAAGGAGAATTATCTTTCTTTATGCATTGAAAGATGACATTTTTGCCAATGCAGAAGAACGGACTAAGTTCTTTGACTATATCGTTCCTGTTATTCCTTTTGTGAATGTTTCTAATTCTGGTGACTTGTTCAGAAGAAAAATAGCAAATTTACATATTCCAGAGGCAGAGGTGCGCTCTTCATTTATTACGGATATATCCGCATTTGTAAACGATATGAGGGTATTGACGAATGTCGTGAATGAGTTTGACCTATATCGTAACTTACTTGACAAAAAATTGAATAAGGAAAAATTATTGGCTATGATTCTGTATAAGAATCTCTATCCTACAGATTTTTCTTTGTTGCATCAAAACAAGGGCGTGGTCTATGAGACTTTTATATCTACAGGATTATTAAAGGATGAAATCAAAAAAGATGATTGGAAGCGATTAGAGGAAATAGACTTGGAGATACAAGCTATATCAGAAGAGTCTCTTCGGTCTATAGAAGAATTACGCGCAGTTATTGTTGGAAATTTATTAAAATTATGGCCAGGTGTGGGCTGGGAAATATATTGTAATGGCTACCAAACAAATATCAGTAGTTTATTTTCTGAAGAAAATATACAGCATATTCTTAAAGGAAAAATTTATTTTATAAGCAATGGTTTCAATTCTTCATCTAGGCAACCTAATCTTGATGAAATCAAATCTACTTTAGGGGAAAGTTATAAATATAGCGTAAGGAAAAAATACATTCAATCAGTTGCAAATAACAAAATAGAAAATCTTAGAGATGAGCGCAGGGCTTTTATGGATGAAATGGCAGCCATAGATAAATATACGCTTACAGATATTGCAAAATCAGATAGGGATATCTTTGAGCATGTGGACATACCAAAAGGTCAAGAAGAAAAATATAAAGTTCTCAAATATTTCTTAGAAAAGGGGTATATAGACGAAGAGTATTTCTTCTATATTTCAATATTCCAAGAAGGAAGACTAACACCTTCTGATCAGGAATTCCTTCTTTCTATCAAATTCAATACACCAAAGGAATTTGATTATAAGTTACAAGAAATACCTTCTCTTATCCAGAATCTATCTATTGTAGATTATGACCATAAGGGAATATTGAACAAAGATTTGTTGGAATATTGTTTGTTGCATGAAGATGGATATGAGGATAAATGTGATGCCATTCTTAAACAATTGGTTGTTCATGAACAATATATTGATTTGCTATATAAGTTCATGCAAGAAGGCGATTGTGTACCGACCTTCATCAAGCGATTGGTCCATATTGATAAAAATGTTTGGAAATCATTAAATATGGATATGAATCATACCAATAAGCATAAAGACATGGTTATATCCACGATGTTTAAGTATGCGGATATAAACGATATAAGAACTGTAAATACCACATATCCATTCAATACTTATATAAATGATAACAACAATTATTCTGAATTGTTTGAAAATATAGATCAAACAAGGGTTCGGAAACTTCTAGATTTGCTAGACTTAAATGTTCAATTGTTGAAAGATGACAGCAAGGGTACAGACACATATTCTTATATATATGAGAACAATATGTATGCTCTAACATTGGATAATGTCAAGGTGATTTTTAAGCATAATGAATTGCCGGTAGATAATTTGGATTCAGCAATTTATACTTCTATAGAAGCGGCTGAACTGAATGAACTTCAGGGATATGTTCATCAAGAATTACCAGCATTTGTGGATAATCTTATGCTTACTTCAAGCAACACCCATGAATCTTCTGGTACAATAGTGTCTTTAATGGATGAAGATATTAAAGTGGACGATATTATTAAACTTATCAAGCATAATAATACTTTGTGGGATGATTGTAAGGATATTACTGATAAAGATGTTGTAAGTACCTTGTTCGTTGAAAACAAAATAAAAATGACATTTGAAAATGTGAAACATTACTGCTCTTGCATAGGTTCATGGAATATCGACAATATACTTACAGCATTCATGAATCGCAATGAGGAAAAATCCATGGAAGAATTCACCAAGCTTGTGGAAAGTAATGATGAACATGAAAAAGAGTTGTTGTCAAGTGTTGTAGAATCTGATGGTATTAATGACAAAATTGCTTTCTCAATATTCAATAATCGTATTCTTATTGATATATGGTGCAAGGATTTATCACAATTAAACGTAAAGAGAATAAGATATGTTGTAGATGAAGGCATTATTAGTATATCACCAAGTACTTATCAAGACATAATAACAGAACATCCACTGCTGAGTAAATACCTCCTTTGTAAAAATCCTGATAATATTATTTCAGAGTGGGATGAATTTGCTTTTAGCATAACTACAGTAGTCGAGATGCTGAGTTGGATAGAATATAAGAAATTCCATAACTTCATATTGAATAAGATTGAATTGGAAAGTATTACGCCAACTATTGCGAATGCTTTATTATCGTATTTCTGCAAATCGTACAGTGAGTTTAACTTGTCTTTGTATACAGAAGCTATGGAAAAGTCAAGTAATCCAGTTCTAAAGGTTTTAGCAAGTACATGTTGTATTGCGAAAAGAATAATTGCAGTAAATGAACTGCCTAATATCTTCGCTAAGACAAAAGGTATATTTGAAGGTCTTGAAAAGCAAGGAGAGGTTTATTCTATATCCAAGCAAGTGAAAGGAGCACAGAATTTTATGAATGTCCTACACCAATTCAGATATATTGGTCAGGTGAAAGAGAAAGGTGATTATCTGACAGGAAAAGTTTTAAAACGTAAACCCAAATAAAAGGAGCGGCAACACGCATAGCCCAATCAATGGGCTATGCTGATGAGTTTACTTCCTAAAGCTGTTTCTATACGAGCAATGGTTTGAGTCGTGAAGTTATGCCTGCCTGTTAGCCATTTTGAGATTTCTGAGTCTCGCTTGTTGAGTAAGCGGGCGAAATCCTTTTGAGTGAGTCCCTTGGCTTTCAGAATCTCACTAATGCGCTCGGCAATACCGAAAGACAAATCGAACTCTGCCTTTTGCTCGGCAGGTATTGCTGCGAGGCAATCACGGAATAATTTGTTCTGTATCATAATGCTTATATTTCAAAGGTTGCACTTTCAATGTCTGTTATCATATTTTTCTCTATGGTAATGATGCCGTTCTTTTGGGCATTGAGTAGGACTTTGTCAAAAGTCTGTAAGTCCAAAACATATCCACTGAGCTTTTCATCCTCTTGGTATGTGCGCGACAGTTTTACTCCACCATTTCCTAAAATAAGAATTTGGTCTGATATTCTTAAACAGTACAAGCGGAGCTTGCGTGAATCAATAGACAATGCGCTGACATGGTCGTTCATCCTTCCTTCAATGCGGAAGAATCTTTCCAATGCTCCTTTGTCTATAATCTTAGACAAAGCCAATAATATGGCATTGAAATCCTTGTTGTATGTGGCATTGTCCTTAAACTCCATAAGGAATTTTTCAAATTCACTTTCGGAGTTTCCTGCAAAGCAGATAGAAAACATTCCTACGTTATCATTCTGCTCTATAGTCTTTAATGTTACTTGTGGCATAGCTGTAATTCTTTATTATGCAATGCAAATATAATGTTTTTATAAATAGATTGTTCACTTTTAAGTGAATATTTAGTATGAATTAACTTTTTCGAAAATCCACCAGCCCTCCCTTACCCTTAAGGGATCTTCGAAAACCCACCAGTCCTCCCTTACCCTTAAGGGAGGGTCCACCGCTTTCCCCAAGCCCCTTTTCTCATGGAGAAGGTTGGCTGCACTCAGCATAGTTCAAGCGAGCTTGACTCTGCTCTCGTTTGCACAACCTTTCCCCTCAGGGTACAAGGGATGTGCCAACCGCCCTTTCAATAGTCTTTACGACCCCTTCGGTTCCCCTTGTAGGGGACAGAAACGGTGCTCAAACCGCTACGCTATAAGGTTGGCGGACCATCAGAGGTCTACGCCAGCAGCAGAGCTGCGGTTTTTTGTGCAGGGATGAACCGCCTTGCTGAAGAGCTGCTTATGGGAACGCAGGGATACAAATAATTACTTACTATTTTGGGATCGCATTGCAGGGATAGCTGTTTGAGGGGACTGCAGACAAGGTGGATGGCGCATTGGTAATTAAGTCTATAGCTGATATCTGGTTTTATTGAGTTTTTTATTGGAGAAATGGCGGTAGAAAAGGTATGCGAAATGAAAAAGTGCTCCAATTCTTTGTATATATAATGTTTTTTGTTTAGTTTTGCAGAAAAATTGATAGACCAATGAGATTAGAGATACAAAATATCAATAAAATCAAGGAAGCAGATATTGCCTTGAATGGATTGACTGTGATTGTGGGAGAGAATGATATGGGCAAGAGTACCATAGGTAGAGCATTCTTTTCTACCATCAAGGCGGTATCTAATATGAGAAGCTTGAGTAATGAAAGTTCTGCTAACAAAGCTTCTAAGCATATAGATTCTTTGTATAAGCACTTCTATGGGAAAAAAATCATAGATGGTACTATGGATCTGTTGCCTCGTGTCAAATCGGATATGGAAAGAATATGTCAGGACGAAGCGGAACGAAATGCTTTTCTTGATCATCTGAATGCTAAAATCGAAGATATTGATTTGTCTCCTCGCCAAAAATCCTTGCTCAAGGAGGATATTGTGAATATTCGGATTTGCTTTGATCAGGTGAATAATCCTGCTGCTGTATTGAAAACGGAGTTGGCTTATCTCGTTGAATCTGAGTTTATGGGGCAGTTCTGTTCTTCTAAGTCTGAACTTACTTATGTTATGCTTGATACAGAAGAAGAGGGGAGGCTGTCGTTTAAGGCAAAGGATAATCAAGTGACCAATGTTTCCTTTTCTGAAAGAGGATTCTATGAGGATATCACTTATGTTGAGTCGCCACTGTACTTCCATCTTCTTGATAGCTTAAAATCTTCTGTTGCTTATCGGGAAATGAAGAGGACTTTGGGATATAAACCAATGGTTCCTGCCCACGTGAAAGACTTTGTTGACAAGGTCTTGAATTTTCAGAATTTTGATATTCAGCTAAGTTTGTTTGAGCCTCAATCGAAGGATTTTCATACAGCGGATATCATTCATGGTACGTTTGCATATGATAAGAGTTCACGTAGCATCGTATATCAAAAAGATGGTATGAAGATTAAGCCTATCAACGTGGCTTCTGGTATCAAAAGTTTTGGTGCCTTGCAGCTTCTGCTTGATGGTTATTGTATTTCCAATAATCGTCCTTTGATATGGGATGAACCTGAGAATCATCTGCATCCTCAGTGGCAAGTGGAGTTTGCTAAGGTTATCGTACAGATTGTTAATTCTGGTATTCCGGTGATGATCAGTACCCATAGTCCGTATTTCCTACAGGCAGTGAGGTATTATTCTGCTATGTATAACATTGAGAAGTATGTGAACTACTACATGGCAGAGTGTGGTAATGATGATATGGTAACTATGAAAGAGGTTACTAATGACTTAAACCAGGTTTTTCTTACTTTGGCTGAGCCTTTGAATAAAATCATGAATGTGGATGAAGTAAGGGGAAGAATGAAATGAAAACTGCCAGTGAATTAATATCGTTTTTGGTGAAGGATAAGCATTTCTCTCTTTGTTCTGTTTGTGAGCTGCATAAGCCTTGTGCTACGACACCCAGGTGTTCTTGGGAGCCTGCTAAACGATTCGTGAATTTTGATGATGTAAAGACCGCCTACTGCAAGGAACATCAGGTGATTTCTTGTGCTTCGGTAGATGGATTGTCTGAAAAGAACGAAAAGCTATTGTTCGTTGAAATAAAGGGGTGGGTTGATTTTCTGCAGTATCAAAAGAAAAATGTAGAGAAAAAGATAGAAAAACAGGTGTCAGGCTATGATTTTGTCAAAAAGTTGAAAGATAGTATTGATATATGTAATGATTATGCATCCAACCCAAAATTTTGTAATGCTGATAATCTTGCGTATATTATTGTAACTGATATTGATATCAAAGAGCAACCTCTACAGACTTTGCAGGGTAACCTGATGGCTTTGGCGCAAACATCTTCTTCGCTTGAAGTGTTATGCAATAAATACATGTTGTCAAAAATCAGTTCTATAAAGGGGATTCATACATATTATAAACAATGTAAGGAGTTAGATTCATTTATAGATAATGGCCTTTAGGAGTTAGTACTCTGCCAAACGTAAAAACGAATATAATGGATAAAACAAAGTTAACAAGGGAAGAGGCATTACGCCGCTGGAAGGCTTCTAAGGAAATCAAGCGTAAAATGTTGGAGAAACTGGAGAACTTGGAGATGAATGCGCATGGAAAAGGACTATAGTATTTTCTTTCAACTGATAAGGTTGGGACTGGGGATTTCGGATGAGGCTGTGGGGATTCCTATGGAGGCCTGGAAGGGACTGTATAAGGAGGCTGAAAGGCAGTCGATGCTGGGAGTGGTATTCGAGGGTGTCAACAGGAATGTGAACCTCGGTGGTACTAAACCGCCTACTGCCTTGGTACTGAAATGGATGGGTATCTCGCAGGTTATCAAACGAAAGAATGTGAAGTTTGATGAGGAGGCGAAAAGGCTGACACAGCTGTTTGATGAGAATGGTATCTTTACCGTGATATTGAAAGGACAGGGCAATGAGCTGCTTTATCCTGTAAGGGGATGCAGAATTCCTGGTGATATCGACATCTTTGTGGATGGGGGTAAGGAATTTGTCGTGGACTGGATAGACCGACATGGACTGGCCGACAGGGCGGAGAAGGCTACATATCATCATGTGCATCTGTTGCCTGGGGCGAGTGGTATTGATATCGAAGTGCATTTCCTGCCTTCTTCGGGTCTTTTCTTCCCCACTCATCGTCATCGGTTGCAGAGGTTCTTGCAGAGTGAGGTGAGAAACTCGGTTATGTGTGACAGGGGATTCAGAATTCCTTCGGCGAGGTTTAACTTGCTGATGCAACTTGCTCATATCCATTGTCATTTCTTTAGTGGGGGTATTGGTCTGCGGCAGATGAACGACTTTTACTATGTGCTGATGTCTTCTTCGAAGGATGAGAGGGTAGAGGCTATGGCGCTTATCAGGAAAATGGGGATGAGGAATACCGCGGCTGCTCTAATGTGGGTGCTGAAGGAGGTGTTCCTCATGGATGCTGAATGGATGCTGTGTTCTCCTGACGAGAGTCTTGGTAATGTGTTGTTGGGTGAAGTGTTCAAGGGTGGTAATTTCGGGCATTATCTTTTTGATAATGAGGAGGCATTCCTCTTGAAGGCTGTGCTGCGTCGCAAGAGATTTCTGAAACTCCTGAGATTCGGAGTGTTGGAAACGATTGGTCAAATGTGGTTTGATACAATGTATATTGTGAAGAAGCTAATATAATATATAATGTATGCACGTATGTGTGTTTACATTATATATTATATTAGTTTTTTTGTTTATAATGAGGGTTCTTCGAAAACCCACCAGTCCTCCCTTGAACCTTAAGTTTTTTCTAAAATCAACCCGTCCTTCTTTTTTTGATAAAGCTGGCTGCACTCGGCAATTTGAAAGCGAGCTTTCATTGCGCTCATTTGCACAGCTTTTTCCCATTAAAGAAGGGTCTTTCGAAAACCCACCAGTCCTCCCTTACCCTTAAGGGAGGGTCCACCTCTCATCTCGGTCTTCT
>ERZ1026888.647-NODE-647-length-18103-cov-10.705618_pt1 | contig 18103 bp, 14 predicted proteins | sample MGYA00380174_ERZ1026888 | MGnify/ENA primary metagenome ERZ1026888 (study PRJEB33269, sample SAMEA4719810) | human gut metagenome | biome: human-associated habitat; feature: organic feature; material: feces | place: Cameroon | collected 2013-10 ...
TAGACAAGAAAGAGGTTATCGTAAACATCGGCTACAAGAGCGATGGTATCATCCCTGCATCTGAGTTCCGTTACAACCCGGACCTCAAGGTAGGCGACAAGGTTGAGGTTTACGTGGAGAACCAGGAGGACCGCAAGGGTCAGCTCGTTCTCTCTCACAAGAAGGCTCGCTTGAGCAAGAGCTGGGAGCTCGTTAACGCTGCTCTCGAGAACGAGGAGGTTATCCAGGGCTACATCAAGTGCCGCACTAAGGGTGGTATGATCGTTGACGTATTCGGCATCGAGGCATTCCTTCCGGGCAGCCAGATCGACGTTCACCCAATACGCGACTACGACGTATTCGTAGGCAAGACAATGGAGTTCAAGGTTGTTAAGATCAACCAGGAGTTCCGCAATGTTGTTGTTTCTCACAAGGCCCTCATCGAGGCTGAGTTGGAAGCACAGAAGAAGGAGATCATCAGCAAGCTCGAGAAGGGTCAGATCCTCGAAGGTACTGTTAAGAACATCACTTCTTACGGTGTATTCGTTGACCTCGGTGGTGTTGACGGACTCATCCACATCACAGACCTCTCTTGGGGCCGCGTAAGCGATCCACACGAGGTTGTTGCTCTCGACCAGAAGATCAACGTTGTTATCCTCGACTTCGACGATGAGAAGAAGCGCATCGCTCTCGGCTTGAAGCAGCTCACTCCGCACCCATGGGATGCTCTCGACGAGAACCTCAAGGTAGGCGACCACGTTAAGGGTAAGGTAGTTGTTATCGCTGATTACGGCGCATTCGTAGAGATCGCTCCGGGCGTTGAGGGTCTTATCCACGTTTCAGAGATGAGCTGGAGCCAGCACCTCCGTTCAGCACAGGAGTTCCTCCACGTAGGCGACGAGGTAGAGGCAGTTATCCTCACACTCGACCGCGCAGAGCGCAAGATGTCTCTCGGCATCAAGCAGCTCAAGGAAGATCCGTGGGAGGCAATCGAGGTTAAGTACCCGGTAGGCAGCAAGCACACAGCTAAGGTTCGCAACTTCACTAACTTCGGTATCTTCGTAGAGCTCGAGGAAGGTGTTGATGGCCTTATCCACATCTCAGACCTTTCTTGGACAAAGAAGGTTAAGCATCCGTCAGAGTTCACACAGGTTGGTGCAAACATCGACGTTGTAGTTCTCGAGATCGACAAGGAGAATCGTCGTCTCAGCCTTGGTCACAAGCAGCTTGAGGAGAATCCTTGGGATACATACGAGACTATCTACACTCCGGGTTCTGTACACACAGGCAAGATTACAGAGATGATGGACAAGGGCGCTGTTATCACTCTCAACGAGGGTGGTGAGGGCTTCGCTACTCCTAAGCACCTCGTTAAGGAGGATGGCTCACAGGCTCAGCTCGGCGAGGAGCTCGAATTCAAGGTTATCGAGTTCGTTAAGGAGACAAAACGTATCATCCTCTCTCACAGCCGCACATTCGAGGCTGGCAAGGAAGATGTTAAGCCAGTTCGCAAGCACACAGCTAAGAAGGAGGCTGCTCCTGCTATCAACAACGTAGCTGCTTCTACCACTCTCGGCGACCTCGACGCTCTCGCAGCATTGAAGGCTAAGATGGAGAAGGGCGAGTAATAAAAATCGCACAGTCTTTTAGGAGATTGGAATAAATCTTCAATTAGATAAAATTTTTAAGGAGACAAATGTCATTATTCTGACATTTGTCTCCTTTTTTTTGACTTATCCGATATTTGTTGTAATGTAAATTTGGGTTGCCAGTCCAGCGCATTAAAAAAACAGCTCATCCGATAAACCAGAGGGATAAAAAACTCCTACGGAAATCCGTAGGAGGAATTTGTAAAAAAATAGTTTCGGCTCAAATAGATTACACTACTGGCAAGCCTTATATTTGCTCAGCATTTCCCTTATCTCTCGTGCCCTCTCTGCCGTGAGTGGCTCAACACCCTTGAGGGGATAACTCATTCCCAACTTCTCATACTTGTATTCGCCCAACGTATGATAAGGCAGAATCTCTATTTTCTCCACACAATTGTATTTTGCCACATGCTCACCAAGACGTATGAGCCATTCATTATTATCTGTCAAGCCTGGCACCACCACGTGGCGAATCCATGTCTTTATACCACGCTCCTCAAGGATGTCGAGAAAGGCAAGGTTGTTGGCTTGCTGAACTCCCGTGAGACGCGGATAGAGCTTCTTGTCCATTGTCTTGATGTCGAGAAGCACAAGGTCGGTGTATTTGAGCACGCTGAGCGCACGTTCGGTACAGAGCACGCCACTTGTGTCAAGAGCTGTATGAAAGCCCTCCTCGTGGCAAAGACGGAAGAACTCAGCAACAAATTCTGCCTGAAGCAATGGCTCACCACCAGACACCGTCACTCCCCCATTCTTGATGAACGAGCGATAGCGCACCACCTCATCGCGCAACTGCTCTGGCGACAGCTCGTACTGGCAATCGTCCTTGGGATTCCATGTGTCGGGATTGTGGCAGAACTGGCAACGCAGAGGACAACCCTGCATGAAAGCTACGAAACGCACTCCGGGACCGTCTACAGTGCCGAAGGACTCAAATGAATGTATATGTCCAATCATATAGCTACTTTATTTATTTTGATTATTGGGATTTGTTTGCTTAAAATATAAAAACGGGTTGATTGATGATTCAGCGGTGATAAAGAAAATGGATGTTAGACAAAATAAATGTGAAATAAAAATCGGCAACAAAATTACGTTTGCTGCCGATTTTTTATCTTTTTATATATCTGATATTATCTACCCATTAATCTGTACCATACCAAGTTCGCAGATTCTGCCCTCGTTGTTGATTGTAGCATTAATTCGGAACTTATTGTCGGTTGTGGTATTGTCGGTTGAAGTAACACTCTGCACAGTCGAGAAAGATACTGAGTAGTTGTACTGTTGGTCTCCTACTTCCTTTTTCGAGATGGTGTAGTCGCCTACCGACTCCCACTTCATCGAAACCACATCTGCCTTGTAGATTTTGTGCATATAGGTCACCACATCGCTTCTTGTGGCATTGCTCTTGCCAAGGAAAGAGTTAAGAAGCGGACTCACAACACTCGTGAGAGCATCCTCATCGCGATTGTTAAGACTCTGCAGGTAGGTGTTGAAGATGCTTACAACCATTTGTCGCTCCTCAGGCTGCAGGCTTTTTGAATTGAGGGTCTTAATGAAAGTCTGGGCTTCATCGACATGCTCGCCGTCGGGATGCTGCTCAAGATAAGCCTCCACTGCCTCAACAGTGTTGGTTTGCTGAGCCATGCTCCAGTCGATAGAATCAATTTTGTGGACAGCTATCAATTTGTATGGAGAGTCGGGATGTTGCTCTATATACTGCTGCAAGGCACTCTTCGAACCACTCACTACGGCGTTGGTCCAGTCCTGGTCAATCTGCTGGAGCAATGAAAGATGAGCCTGTATAGAGTCACGATGCTCGTCAGGAGCATCAGTATAATTGTCGAGATAACGCTGCAACACCTGCGGGTCTTTGCTCGACAAGGCATACTCGTAGGCCTGACGCTCACTGTCCACCTGTGCACTGTGGTAGAAGTAATAGCAAATACCTGCCAAAAGAAGGGTTACTACAACTGCCACTATGATTATTATCTTGTTGTTGCGCGACGAGCCATGAGATGATTGCTCAACATCGTCCACATCAGAAACCTGGACATTCTGCATAGGTCTGTTGCCGGCTACGGTTTGTGAAGAAAAGAAATTTGGCCTATTTGCAGAAGAATTGGCATCGGTTTCGACATTTGCAACAGATTGGGCTGAAGCATTAGTCTCTCCATTTGTAGCAGATTGGGCTGTAGTCTGACTATTTGCATCCTCCCTGCTCTCGACCTTCTGATGTTCGGTCTCCTGATTTTCAATCTGTTTTCTCTCAGTCTTGTGGTGGCATTTTGGGCATTCGCTCATTTCAGAGAAATACACATTTCCACACTCTGGACATTCGGTCACTTTTCCGGCTATTGCCACTCCGCATGACGGGCAGAAGGGAGCCTTGTCGCTAATTTCATGACCACACTCCGGGCATCGTATTATTGCCATAATTCTAAATACTTATGATTTTAAAGATATTAATATTATCGTCGTTTAATGTTTTCTACGATAACGCAACTCGCGCAATCCGTGCTGCCCCATAAACCTGCTCTTGTCGACATATCCCCTGATGCCGTCGATATGTCCCTTTCCGGTGTACTGCCACAGCAAATAATCTTTGTCGTCGGCAAGGATAGGCTCTTTAGAGGAGTATTGGGCTATCATGAGCTTGTAGTCGTCGAGTTTGCCAACGAGATAGCGGTTGTAGAAGTTTGTGCCTGTGTAGACAAGAGGTTTCTGATGATAGGCTTCCTCCACCATGTCGAGAAACTTGAGCAACGAGTCGCAGAAAGCCTCATTGCCCATGCCTTGCTTGGTCTCCACGTCAATCATTGGGATAAGATCCTGCTGGCTCGGACGACATTGAGTTTTGAAATTCTCAAGCTGTGAAGTGAGGTCGGTCTTCGGTCGGAAGAAATGATAGGAACCAACCTTAAGCCCGTATTTATGGGCAAGCTCGATGTTGCGTTCATATTTATCGTCAATACGGTCGCCACCCTCAGTGGCTTTAAGATAGACGTAAGCCATCTTGGAATTATCGCCAATAGCCTCCCAGAACACCTCGCCCTGATAGTGACTCAAGTCAATACCATGCACATGCGAGCACGTGTCTTCACACTGCACCATTGAGTTTTGGGCTGAGGAAACGGTGAAAAAAAGGGAGCCGACAATGGCAAACATATATTTTTTGATATTTCTTTTCATATATGCAAAGTTACATCAAAAAGAACAAAGCACAAAAGATTTTATTTTTTTTTACTTATTAATTCGTTTCTTACAATTTCATTCAACTTTTTATATGATAGTACAGACTGTCATGATTGTCACGACTGTCATTAAGAAAACCAGAACGAACTGGAGACGACTTAGCCTCTTACAAAAAAATAAGAATGTGAGAACAATGATAGCCATAGTTCTCCCATTCTTATACTCTAAAATATTAATTCAACTTTATTCCTCGTCCTCTGCCTCTGCAGCGTGCTCCTCGATAAGCTTCTGCTGGAGGTCGTTAGGCACAAGTTCGTAGCTTGCAAACTTTGTTGTGAACGAAGCACGTCCGCCAGTAAGGCTACTCAAAGAGATAGAGTAGTTGCTGAGTTCCTTCAAAGGAATCTTAGCCTGTAACTTCTGGTAACCTGCCTCGCTGTCCATACCCATAATCAAGGCACGGCGTCCCTGAAGGTCGCTCATCACGTCGCCCATATAGTCGGCAGGAACGTAGACTTCAAGGTCGTAGATAGGCTCGAGAATCTTCGGACCTGCATTCCTAAACGCCTCTGAGAATGCGTTGCGAGCAGCAAGCATGAATGAAAGCTCGTTGGAATCAACCGGGTGCATCTTTCCGTCGTAGACAATCACGCGAACATCGCGGGCATAGCTACCTGTAAGCGGTCCATGCTCCATACGGTCCATGATGCCCTTGAGGATAGCCGGCATGAAGCGGGCGTCGATAGCGCCACCAACAACCGAGTTGATGAACACGAGCTTGCCGCCCCATTCGAGGTTGATTTCCTCACGACCCTTTATGTTAATCTTGAACTCCTGTCCGTTGATCTTGTAAGATGTAGGATCGGGCATTCCCTCGGCGTATGGCTCAACGATAAGGTGAACCTCGCCAAACTGGCCTGCACCACCCGACTGTTTCTTGTGGCGGTATTCAGCGCGCGACATCTTAGTGATGGTTTCGCGATAAGGAATGCGTGTGGGCTCAAACTTGATTGCAATCTTGTCATTGTTCTCAAGACGCCATTTCAATGTACGTAGATGGAACTCGCCCTGTCCGCGAACGATAGTCTGACGAAGCTCCTTGCTCTGCTCCACGAGCCATGTTGGGTCTTCCTGATGCATACGCAGCAGAGCCGCCATGAGCTTCTCGGTATCGGCTGTGTTGACAGCCTTGATGGCGCGAGAGAATTTCGGGTTAGGATACTTGATGAAGTCGAAACGCCACTCGCTATCCTTGCCATTGAGGGTGTTGCCAGTCTTCACGTCCTTCAGCTTCACGGTACAACCAATGTCACCTGCCACAAGTTCGTCAACCGCAATACGGTTGGCTCCAGCGCATGCATAAATCTGTCCGATGCGCTCCTTAGAGCCACGGTCAGCATTGGTCAAGTCATCGCCCGACTTAATCTTGCCACTCATCACCTTGAAGTAGCTCACTTCGCCAATGTGTGGCTCCATACCAGTCTTAAAGAAGTATACCGATTCAGGACCGTCAGTGTTTGGGGTGATTTCCTCGCCACGTGTGTTGTGAAGTTTAGGCATCTCGCTTACGAATGGAACCACATTTCCAAGGAATTCCATCAGTCGGCGAACGCCCATGTCCTTGCCTGCGCAAACGCAGAACACAGGGAAGATTGAACGTGTGACAAGTCCTTTGCGTATACCTTCGCGCAATTCGTCTTCGGTGAGGGATTCCTCCTCGAAGAACTTCTCCATCAAGGTCTCATCGTTCTCGGCTGCTGCCTCCACGAGAGTCTTGTGAAGTTCAAGTGCCTTCTCCTTCTCCTCTTCAGGGATTTCGACGATAGTGGGCATTCCACCATCAGGATCCCATGTGTACATCTTCATGAGGAGAACGTCGATAATGGCATTGAAGCCTGCTCCTGTGCTCACTGGATACTGAATCTGCACGCATTTTGAGCCATAGATAGACTTCATGTTTGCAATAACATTATCAAAGTCGCACTTGTCGGAGTCGAGCTGGTTGACAAGGAAGATAACGGGCTTGTGCAATTTCTCAGTGTAACGGAAATTGTTCTGTGTGCCCACTTCCGGACCATACTGCCCATTGATAAGGATAACGGCCTGATCAGTCACGTTGAGTGCTGTTATTGCACCACCGATGAAGTCGTCACTACCTGGACAGTCGATAATGTTAAGTTTCTTGTTATTCCATTCTACATGGAAAACAGTAGGGAAAACCGAGTAACCGTATTCGTGCTCTACTGGGAAGTAGTCACTCACAGTGTTCTTTGCTTCCACTGTGCCACGGCGCTTGATGATTCCGCTACCGAAAAGCATAGACTCGGCAAGAGTTGTCTTGCCGCTACCCGCACTGCCAAGTAAGGCAATGTTCTTGATCTCATTGGTTTGATAGACCCTCATAAACTTCAGGTTTTAAATGGTTAATGTAAATTGTTCATTGAGGATTGACCTGGGGTGGATTGTCTATCCGATGACTAAGTTAGAGTTTTTCAACCATAACGCAAAATTTTTCAATAAACTTTTGACGTGCATTTAAACTTTATTAGTAATTTTGTGCATGTTATTCACTTATAAAATCCACTTACACATTATATAATGGAAAAGAAAGCAGGTATTTACATTCACATACCCTTCTGCGAAAGCCGCTGTATCTACTGCGGATTCTACAGCACAACGCACAATACTCTACAACATCGCTACACCGACGCTCTGCTGAAAGAAATGGAGCTTAGGCGGAACGAACTTGGCAATAATTACTCTATCGACACCATCTATATTGGCGGCGGCACGCCATCCGTGCTGCAGGCAAACGAACTGCAACGCATACTTGCCACGGTGAACGATACGTTCACCGTTAAGGCACGCGAGATTACGATAGAGATGAACCCCGACGACATTACACCGGAGCTTGTGGCAAAGGTGAAGGCGATGGGCATAAACCGCATCAGCATGGGCGTGCAGACGTTCAGCGACCAGCGGCTGCGCTTCATCCGACGCCGCCACACCTCCCTGCAGGCCATGAAGGCTGTGGAGATAGTGAGGAATGCGGGTATCAACAACGTGAGCATCGACCTTATGTTTGGTTTCCCCGGCGAGACGGTGGAGGATTGGCAGCAGGACGTGGAGCAGGCTCTTGCCCTCGCGCCAAGCCACATTTCTGCTTATAGCCTCATGTTTGAGGAGGAAACCCCACTCTACCATATGCTGAAATTGGGCAAGGTAAAGCAAATTGACGAGGAGACGAGCTTAGCTATGTACACGCTGCTCACCAATCGCTTGAAGGCCAATGGCTACGAGCATTACGAGATAAGCAACTATGCCCTGCCAGGATGCCGCTCCATCCACAACAGCAGCTATTGGCACGACACGCCTTATCTTGGTTTTGGGGCATCGGCCCACTCTTACACGGGCAATAAGCGAAGTTGGAACGTAGACAATATCAAGGAATATATCGAAGCTATAGAACAATGCACATTGCCTTCTACAGCGGAAGAAATAGACGCAGACACCCATTACAACGACCTTATAACAACAGCGTTAAGGACTTGCGAAGGTTTAGACCTCAGTATGATTAGCGACAGCTATAAAGCCTATGCCATAAAAAACGCGGAGGAAAACATTCGAAACGGTCTGCTCGAACTTACAGACGGACACTTGCGACTTACCGCAAAGGGAGTATTCGTGAGCGATGGAGTTATGAGTGACTTGATAAAAATATAGAAAAGCTGTTAGCAGCTCTTAGTATTGCCTAAGAGCTGCCAACAATTCATTATTCTCTTGCTTCGACCCAACAGTTATTCTAAGGCAATTATGGCACAGCTGCACATTCGTGCGATTGCGCACCACAATGCCGTTGTCTATCAGATAATTGTAGATTTTCTGCGCATCTGTCACCTTAGCCAAGAAGAAGTTGGCATCAGTGGGATAAACCTTCTCATGTATAGGCAACATGCGGAAAGCGGGAATCATGCGGTCGCGCTCGTTGACGATTGTGCGCGTCCACTTCTCCACCTCAAAGGCATCGTCAAGCCGCTTTAACGCCATTTTCTGCGTAAGCTCATTCACGTTGTAGGGATATTTCACCTTGTTGAAGATGTCGATAATATCCTTGCTCGCAAACGCCATGCCCAGTCGGATGGCTGCGCATCCCCACGCCTTGCTCATGGTGTTGAGCACAATAAGGTTGGGATAGGCAGACAGTTGCGACCGCCACGTGCGTGCCTTGTTGAAGTCGGAGTAAGCCTCATCCACCACCACAATGCCATCGAAAGCCTTGAGCAGGGCGTCTATTGCCTGGGCATTGACAAGATTGCCCGTGGGATTGTTGGGCGAGCAAATCCAAATCACCTTGGTGTTGGCGTCGCAAGCAGCAAGGAGTGCATTGGCTGAGATTTGGAAATTATCGTCGAGCAACACCTTGCGATACTCCACATCATTTATGTCGGCACACACCTTATACATGCCGTAGGTTGGCTCCATAGCCACCACATTATCTACTCCCGGACGACAGAAGCAACGATAGACAAGGTCGATGGTCTCATCGCTGCCGTTGCCCAGACACATGTTCTCAACGGGGACGCCCTTGACGCGCGATAACTTCTCCTTTACCTTCTCCTGCAAGGGGTCGGGATAGCGATTGTAGGGCGAGTTGTAGGGACTCTCGTTTGCGTCGAGAAACACGTGAGCCTCACGCCCCTTAAATTCGTCACGCGCGCAACTGTATGGCGCAAGACTCCATATGTTAGGTCGAACAAGTTCACTTAACGGTCTCATATTCAGTTTTCTACTTAGTTATTTACTACTCATCACATTATTAAGTCGCACAGTCATTGCATTCTTATGAGCGTCGAGTTGCTCGTTCTCAGCCATCACCTCCACAGCACGTCCTATGCTGCGGATGCCTTCTGCCGTGAGATGCTGGAAGGTAACCTTGCGCAGGAAACTGTCGAGATTAACTCCATTATACGCCGTGGCGTAACCGTGGGTGGGCAGAGTGTGATTGGTGCCGCTGGCATAATCGCCGGCACTCTCGCATGCATACTCGCCAAGAAACACGCTGCCTGCATTCACAACCTTGTCGGCAAGACTCTCGTAGTCGGCAGTAGCTATTATCAGGTGCTCAGGAGCATAAGCGTTGCTCAAGCGCATAGCCTCATCGGTATCTTTCACAAGAACAAGCTTACTGTTCTCAAGTGTCTTGGCGGCAATCTCGCGACGCGGCAAACGGGCAAGCTGAGCCGCTATCTGCTCCTTCACCTCGCCGAGCTTGCTCTCTGAAGTACAGATGAGCAACACTTGCGAATCGACTCCATGCTCTGCCTGCGACAGAAGGTCGGCTGCCACATATTCAGCATTGCTCGTGGCATCGGCTATGACGCACACCTCAGACGGTCCGGCAGGCATGTCGATTGCCGCGTCGTGGAGCGAAACCTGCTGTTTGGCAGCCATAACATACTGATTGCCTGGGCCAAATATCTTGTAAACTTTTGGTACAGACTCCGTACCATAGGCCATTGCTCCAATAGCTTGAACACCACCTATCTTAAAAATCTTATCGACTCCAGCCACATGGGCGGCGGCAAGAATGGCGGGATTGATGTGACCCTCGCGGTCGGGAGGAGTGCAGAGCACTATCTCGCCGCAACCTGCAATCCTGGCAGGAGTGGCAAGCATAAGCACCGTGGAGAAGAGCGGAGCCGTGCCACCGGGGATATATAATCCCACCTTTTCTATAGCAACGCACTTCTGCCAACACTCAACACCTGGAGCCGTAGTCACCCTCTTAGGAGAAATATGCTGCGAGGAATGAAACTTATGGATGTTGGCATGTGCAAGCTTCAGCGCGTCGAGAAGTTCAGAATCAACACTTGCCACAGCAGCGTCAATCTCCTCCTTTGTCACCTGAAGACTGTCGAGGACCACATGGTCGAACATCTGCTCGTATTTTCTCACAGCCGCGTCCCCTTCATGTCTAATTTCGGAGAGTACACCAGCCACAGTCTCATTCAGCTTTGATGTGTCGAGGTGAGGGCGGATAATTATCTCGCCCCACTCTTGTTCAGTAGGATATTTATATTCCTTCATATTTCACCTATTATAATATGTCTACAAAAATATAATGTTTTAATGACAGCTTACAGTATCATTTTCTCAATCGGAGTGACAAGTATGCCTTGCGCTCCAAGCTCCTTCAACTTACCGATAATTTCCCAAAAACGCTTCTCGTCGAGCACAGTATGGATAGAACACCACTCATCGTCGGCAAGAGGAATAATTGTAGGACTCTTCATGCCTGGCAACACGTCGATAATTTCCTTCAGACGATTCTTTGGGGCATTCATCATCACATACTTCTTGCCGTCGGCAGAGCGAACAGCCTCGAAGCGGAAAAGCATCTCGTTGAGTATGTTGTGTTTCTCGTCGTCAAGGTTCCAGTTGCCAACAAGCAGAGCCTCGCTCTTGGTCACAATCTCCACCTCGCGTAGGTTGTTGCTAACAAGAGTGCTACCCGAACTTACAATGTCGAAGATGCCGTCGGCAAGACCTATGCCCGGACTAATCTCCACGCTGCCTGTGATTTCATGGATGTCGGCGTTGATGTTGTTTGCCTTCAGAAACTTTCTCAGAATGTTTGGATAGGAAGTGGCAATGCGCTTGCCGTTGAACCACTGTAGACCTGTGTAATTAATCTCTTTGGGAATAGCGAGCGAAAGGCGACACTTACTGAATCCAAGACGGGCAAGTATCTGAACGTTCTCGCCGCGCTCCAAATACTCATTCTCGCCTACCACACCAATATCGGCAACGCCCGAAGCCACGCTTTGTGGAATATCGTCGTCACGCAAATAAAGCACTTCCAAGGGGAAACTTGATGACTGCACAAGTAGTGTGCGCTTACTTGAACTAACCTTAATGTCGGCCTCTGAAAGCAAATTCATTGTGTCTTCGAACAGACGACCTTTTGACTGTACTGCTATTCTTAACATAATATTAAATTATAAAACTGATTAAAACTTGATGCAAAAGTAACTTTTTTTTAGGTCTTATGCAAGATTTGTTGTAATTTTGTAAATCATTGAACTAAGAATATATGCAAATACGATTTTTATTCGCTGTTTTTTGTGTCTTTCTTCTTGTCTCATGTGCCGAGAAAAAGGCACAGGAACTTACACCTTGGGGAGAACCTCTTGAAAAAGACTCTATAGAAACCAACGACAATTTCACTCTGAGCGACATTCAAGCGAGCGGCGAAATCATCATGCTCACAATGAGCGGACCAGACACCTACTTCGATTATCACGGACAGGGCATGGGCACACAGTTTCTCTTGTGTGAACGCTTTGCCCAATACATCGGCGTGTCGCTGCGCGTGGAGATGTGCAAGAGCCAGCAGGAGATGCTCAAGAAGCTGCGCAACGGCGACGCCGACATCATTGCCTGCCAAATGCCAAAGAACGAGAAGGGAGTGATTGCCTGTGGCTATGGCGTAGACTCGCTCAAAACCTCGTGGGTGGTGAACGCCAACTCGCGCCAACTTGCCGACTCTCTCAACAGTTGGTACAAACCGGCGCTTCTTGCAAGCATACGCCACGAGGAGCAGATGCGCTTCACTATGCAGAGCGTACACCGTCACACCTATGCCCCGATGCTTAACGCAAAGACTGGAACAATATCAAAATACGACTACCTATTCATGCGCTATGCTCCCATGGCGCGCTGGGACTGGCGACTGCTTGCCGCACAATGCTACCAAGAGTCGTGCTTCGACCCAAAGGCCTACTCATGGGCAGGAGCGAGGGGACTGATGCAGATAATGCCAGCTACAGCAGCTCAATTAGGATTGCCTGAGGAGAAAATCTACGAGCCTGAGGAGAACATCTATGCGGCTGTGCGCTACATCATAAAGCTCAACACAAAATTCCAGGACGTTCGCGATCCACGCGAGCGGCAGCTCTTCGTGCTCGGCAGCTATAACGGCGGTTTCTTCCACATACGTGACGCTATGGCTCTTGCAAAGAAACACGGACGCAACCAGTATCGTTGGGACGATGTGGCTGAGTTTGTGCTGAAACTAAGCTCTCCACAATACTACAATGACCCTGTGGTGAAATATGGCTACATGCGAGGCAGCGAGACTGCGGGCTACGTGAGCCGAATACGCGACAGATGGGCACAATACCGTGGAGTGGCGAGAGGAAGCAAGACACCGATGGACTTCATGCCGGGCGTCACGCCAGGAGGGGATATTCCTCATGCGGCCAAACGGAAACACAGATTCAAGCTGTAGGAATACAGTAGGTGTCGGATGAGTATATAAAACCTTGACTTTAAAAATCGTTTTGTCAAGGCTCTACAACCTGTTCTACGGTACTAACAAGCGAGTCCTTGCCGTTAAGCAGATAAAACTTAACACGCACAACATTGTTGAAATCGGCACTTCCCTTCACCTTTATATGACGTGTCTTGCCATAAACAAACGTGTCGCGCTTTGATGGATAGGACACAAGCTGAAGGAAATGTTTTGTGGAGCCGGAACCTACATAGTACATCCCTACGCTGTCTACCACATGGTCTGTTACAGCAACTTGTGTGGAGTCGGCTAACTTCTTCTTTGCCAACAATGAGGTATCGGCAGGCTCAAACTCCGACGCTGCCACTGTGTCACCGTCCTTATACGACGGAGCAAAACAACTCACAGTGGTCATACCTATCATTGCCGCCAGCAACAGAGCTGGCAATACAAACAATATCTTTTTCATTATTCTTAAAATTTTTTAGCTGATTGTTTTCCTATTTTTTATTTGAATTTCAATGCAAAGGTAGTCTGCTTTTCATTATTTTCAAAAAAAAGATGACTAAAAGTTATAAAAGTCGTGTTTTATTTGTACCTTCGCTTTGAAAAACCAAACAAAGCTACATCTGCAAGCAGGTGTTCTAATATATATATTCATAATTTAATATGTAACAGGAGCTGTCTGTTTGGTTCCGTAAACATCAACCAATTGAAATAAATATAAACATAAAGACAATAATAAAAGTAATCAATGAAGAAAAATCTTAGAACAGCCTCTATATGCGTACAGGGAGGCTACGAGGCAAAGAACGGAGAGCCTATCGAAGTGCCTATCATCCAAAGCACCACTTTCAAGTATGACAACTCTGAGGAGATGGCTATGCTCTTCGACCTCAAGAAGGAGGGATATTTCTACACCCGACTCCAAAACCCCACCAACGATGCAGTAGCACAGAAGATAGCACAGCTTGAAGGCGGTGTGGGTGCCGTACTGACAAGCAGCGGACAGGCTGCCAATTTCTACGCCGTGTTCAACATCTGCGAAGCTGGCGACCATATCGTGACAAGCAACGAGATTTACGGTGGAACATTCAACCTCTTTGGAGTGACCTTGAAGAAACTCGGCATCGAGTGCACATTTGTCAACCCCAACGACTCAGAAGAGGATATTCAGAAAGCTTTCCGCCCCAACACCAAGGTTGTGTTCGGCGAGACTATAAGCAATCCTGGATGCGCCGTGCTCGACATTGAGAAGTTCGCACGCATAGCACATAAGAACGGAGTGCCACTCATAGTGGACAACACTTTCGCAACGCCTATCAACTGCCGCCCGTTTGAGTGGGGCGCCGATATCGTGACCCACAGCACAACGAAATATATGGACGGCACAGCAAGCCAAGTTGGCGGATGCGTGGTGGACAGCGGCAACTTCGACTGGCTCGCCCACGCCGACAAGTTCCCTGGACTCTGTACTCCCGATGAGAGCTACCACGGACTAACATACGCTGAGAAGTTCGGCAAGATGGGCTACACCACCAAGCTTGTGGCTCAGCTAATGCGCGACCTTGGATCCATTCCGGCTCCAATGAATTCGTTCATCCTGAACCTCGGTCTGCAGTCGCTCCACTTGCGCATGAAGCAGCATTGTGCCAACGCTCAGCGTGTAGCTGAATTTCTAAAGGCCGACGAGCGCGTAGCATGGGTTCACTACAGCGGTCTGCCAGGTGACGAGTATCATGCTCTTGCCGAGAAATATCTGCCCAATGGTTCATGCGGCGTTATTGCCTTCGGACTGAAGGGCGACCGCGAGACAGCCATCCGATTCATGGACTCTCTCGATATGATAAATATTGTGACCCACGTGGCCGACGCACGCACATGTGTGCTCCATCCGGCAAGCCACACCCATCGCCAGATGTCGGATGAACAGTTACGCGAGGCAGGAGTGGCTCCCGACCTTATACGCCTGTCGGTGGGCATTGAGGACGTGGAGGATATTCTTGACGATATCAAGCAGGCGTTAGAGAAAATCTAATTTATAATAAAAGAATAAAAATAGGAGGTTGAACGAGATACCTTTCAACCTCCTATTATATTTATTCCTTTTGTTTTTATTCCTTCAATCTATTGTTTTATTCCTTCTTTTATATTTATTCCTTCATCGACAGCGAAATTCTTTGTCGCTTCTTATCCACCTCAGTCACTCTCACTACCACATGCTGATGGAGTTTTACCACTTCATTAGGGTCCTTTACGTAGCGGTCGGACAACTGTGAGATATGCACTAATCCATCGTGATGGACACCCACATCCACAAAGGCACCAAAGTTGGTGATATTGGTGACAATACCAGGAAGGAGCATTCCCACCTGAAGATCGTCAATCTCGTGGACTCGCGAGTCGAACTCAAAAGCCTCAACAGCGGCGCGAGGGTCGCGGCCTGGACGCTGAAGCTCAGCCATTATGTCGGTGAGCGTGGGCATTCCCACAGTTTCTGTCACATAATCCTTCAGACGAATTGTTTTCTGAAGTTCCTTGTTGTCGATAAGCTCAGCTACTGTGCAACCCTTGTCTTTGGCCATTGCTTTCACAATATCATAGCTCTCTGGGTGAACAGCACTATTGTCAAGAGGATTCTTTGATCCCGGAATACGCAGGAAGCCTGCACATTGCACAAAAGCTACAGGTCCGAGGCGCGGCACTTTCTTCAATTCGGCTCGCGACTTGAAGGCTCCGTTCTTCTCCCTGTACTCTACTATATTCTTAGCAGTAGTGGCGTTGAGACCGCTGACATACATCAGCAGGTGGCGGCTCGCCGTATTGAGATTCACACCCACGGTGTTGACACACGACTCCACAACCATGTCCAAACTCTTCTTCAACTCGCTCTGGTCGACATCATGCTGATACTGTCCAACGCCGATGCTCTTGGGGTCAATTTTCACAAGCTCGGCAAGAGGGTCCATAAGTCGGCGACCGATTGACACGGCTCCACGCACAGTAACGTCCTCATCTGGAAATTCCTCGCGTGCTGCCTCCGAAGCAGAATAAACCGATGCTCCGTCCTCGCTCACCACAAACACATTGATATCTGGCGAGAGACCTATCTCCTTTAGGAAAGCTGAAGTCTCGCGACTCGCCGTGCCATTGCCCACAGCCACAGCCTCAACCTCGTACTTCTTTGCCATGGCAAGCACTTGTCGGGCAGCCCCCGTGCGGTCGTCCTTCGGAGCATGCGGATAGATTGCCTCAAAGTGGAGCAATGTGCCCTGTGCGTCGAGACACACCACCTTGCAACCTGTGCGGAATCCAGGGTCGACACCCATTACTCGCTTCTGACCCAATGGAGCAGCCAAGAGCAACTGGCGCAGATTCTCGGCAAACACATCAATAGCCTCCTTATCGGCTCCCCGCTTGCTCGAAAGGGCAAACTCTGTCTCGATAGAGGGTTTCAACAGACGCTTGAAAGCATCGTCGGCAGCTTCGCCCACGAGCTTGCTACACTCGCCACGTCCTACGACATACTGGCGGCGTATCTTCTCGCGGCACACATCCTCATCGGTAGAGATACTGATGCGAAGAAAACCCTCCTTCTCGCCACGGCGCATGGCAAGCAGACGGTGGGAAGAACAACGGCGTAGAGGTTCGGAGAAATCGAAATAATCGCTGTATTTCTGGGCTTCGTCTTCCTCTGCCTTAGCTTTCACTACTTTCGAGGAGATCACAGCCTCACGCTTAAATACGCCTCTTATAGCCTTGCGCACATCCTCATTCTCATTTACAGCCTCCGCAATAATGAACTTTGCGCCCTGCACAGCATCCTCAACCGACTTAACATCGCCTTTAACGTACTTTTCAGCCGTTCTGAGTGGATTTTGGTCACGCTGCAGCAGAATTGCCTGCGCCAATGGCTCCAAGCCTTGCTGACGGGCTATATCAGCCTTTGTGCGACGCTTTGGTTTGAAGGGCAGATAAATATCCTCAAGCTCCGACATGTTCCAACATTGCTCTATGCGCTGGCGCAGCTGGTCGGTGAGCTTGCCTTGGTCCTCAATGGTTGAGAGAATTGTCTCCTTGCGCTTGGCCACATCTTGCAGTTTTTCACGCATGAGAGCTATGTCTGCCACTTGCACCTCGTCGAGGTTACCAGTGCGCTCCTTGCGGTAGCGACTGATGAATGGCACGGTGCAATTCTCTTCAAGCAATTCAAGGGTGTTCTCAACGCCACGCTCGGGAAGCGAGAGGGCATCGGCAATAATTCTTGTAAATACGTTCATTGTATTAATTATTCATTTTTTTGTTCATTGATTAAGTAATATTATGACATTGGGAATTATACTCTATTTTTTAGGTACGAAAGTCTCCCACGTCTGGTCGTCATAGAAGATTCTTATCTCAACGATTTTTCTCTCCTTAGTGTCACAATTATTTACCATATGAAAACCGTTTATAGCAGGTCGATTATCAGCATTCCTGCGACCAGCCGAAATTCCTGACGCCTGCCTTCCTCCTGCGGACTGACCATCAGCCACGGAGCTGGCGACATTGGCTGGAATAGAGTCCGTAGCCACATCTTGAGATAAAGAAGCGGCATTGCCGACAGCAAAATCCACAGTCTCCTGCCCCGTGGGGGAGGGGTGGGCAGCCAACTGAGAACCAGAGTCAGCATCCTTGTAATCGGTCATCGCCCCACGTCCGAACATGAGCCAGTCGGTGGAGATATCAGGAAACCTGCTCTTGATGGCTTCCACTATTTTTAGCGAGGGAGCCGTGCGTCCAGTGAAGATGCTGCTGAGTGTGGCCGGTGCCACTTTGATGGTCTCGGCAAACTCTTGCTGAGTCATGTGCTGCGACTCTATAATTTTCTTAATTCTATCTTTCATAAGAGTGAAGGGTTGTTTTTGCGCTATTAGCGGCCATTTTTATCTGTTTACAAAATTAAACCAAATATTTCAGATGTGCAAGTTTTGTAAATACTTATTTT
>ERZ1026888.651-NODE-651-length-18072-cov-33.404340_pt1 | contig 18072 bp, 30 predicted proteins | sample MGYA00380174_ERZ1026888 | MGnify/ENA primary metagenome ERZ1026888 (study PRJEB33269, sample SAMEA4719810) | human gut metagenome | biome: human-associated habitat; feature: organic feature; material: feces | place: Cameroon | collected 2013-10 ...
CAAGACGCAGGAAGCAGCCGTGAAGCATGCCCTTGAATGGGCAAAGAAGTATCTGCTTCGACAGATAGAATCAGAAGATAGTAACAATACAGTCTGCAAGAAAGCAGGAAAGTTACTTGATGAAGTCAACAAGCTTCTCCCGAAGCAGACCTATACACAGTTGGAATTATTTGATTTTTAGAGATTATGAACAAGAAAGAGTTTATTTTCGTCTTCCCTCAGTCGGGGGAGACGATTACAAAGGAAATGAATCCTTTGGCAGTTAAGGACGCTGCAATCAAGTATCTGAAGACTCAGAACGAGGTGAGAGGAGATATTTGCATCATCAAGGACAGCAAGGAGAATGTTATTGCCATGGGGTATGTGAGTGACAACATGAAGATTTCATTCTTCACCGAGGATGAGACCGTCAACGACATCAAGCCGATTGGGGTAATCGAGGAAGGAGGGGAGAAATGAAAATCGAGAACATTAAATTCAAGGCTAAACGTCTTGACAATGGAGAATGGGTTGAAGGTAATTTAAGAACCACGAAATCCGGCAATGCAATGATAATCCCGATTGAGAATAGTGGAGCATATCCAGTAGAACCGGCTACCGTCTGCCAGTTCACTGGACTGAAAGATTGCGACGGAGCTTCAATCTATGAACATGATTTGCTAAGAAGCGAGAAGACAGACAGCACCTTTGAAGTAGTTTGGAATCAAGGCAACACTAGTTTTAGCTTGATAAATATAGAATACCCCGTTCTCTATCCATCAAACACTTTTGGTAGAATGTTACATAATAGACGTTTAAAAGCTATCGGCAACAAATTCGATAAGGAAGGGGGTAAAGTATGAGTAAGCAGGAATGGTTTGTGCTGTTCATCTTTCTGTTCACGATATTGATGGCAGTACTGGGATAAAAGAAAACGAGTATGGAAAAGGCAAGAATCGTATTATATGATGATTTGGTAATCATTGACGAGACGGAATCCTTCTTCACGGACGCCAAGAATCTTGAATCAATCGTTATCTCATGCTTGCGCACCACTCCAGGCGCATTGATAGCTGAGGTTTACGTGAAGGATAAGTTGAATTCGAAAATGACCCTTACCAACAAGGGTAAGCCAAAGAAGATGAGCATCCATCCTAACTGGGGAGGAAGGCGAGCAGGAGCAGGAGGAAAGCGAAAGGGCGAAGAAGTCCTATCCAGCAAGGTATGCTTTCGGGTTGACGAGGAAACACTAGAGTTTCTCAAGAACCTTCTAGACAAGAAGGGCGAGTATATCCGCAAGGCAATTCAAGAGAAAAGAGAACGAGACAAGGAAAAGGGTAGTCAGTAATGGCTACCCTTTATTCGTTTATTACATCTTGCCTTCCAGCGCATCAAAGGCAGACTGTACGTCCTTGCTCAGAGTTCGGGCATATCTTGTGGTTTGGCGCAAGGTTGTATGACCGAGCACCCTTGCCACGATATTGATAGACATACCCTTTGAAAGGAAGAGCGTAGCAGCCGTAGCACGCCCCATGTGAGAGTGGAGACGGTCAACCCCAACCATTTGCCCGATAACTTTGAGATAGTCGTTATATTTCTGATTGGAAATCTTTGGCAGCGAGAAATCGTATTTAACTAGAATCTCTACAGCAGGGGAAAGCAGTTGGAACACGAAATCAGTATCTGTCTTTGTGCGCTTGGCATGATAGAACATCTTGCCATCCTTCTCAACACAGTTGGCGTAATCGAATGAAGCAAGGTCAGAGTAAGCCAGTCCGGTGTAGCATTGGAAGAGAAACAAATCTCTTGTCGCCTGCAAGTGAGGAGTGGAAAGGTCAAGCTTCTTGATTTCATCGAACTGCTCTTCGGTGCAGCAGTCTACATACTGCTTTTCACCCTTGCCGATGTGGAACGGAAGAAACTTATAAGGATTCTTCTCAATAAGTCCGTCTATCATCGCATCATTGATGAATAACTTTAGATACTTGTGATAGTCGTAGATGGTGCATTGCGCCTTACCTTGACGGTGAAGATACTCATCCATGGCACGCACCTTAGACACGTTACAGTCGCTGAACGAGATAATCTTACCCCAGCCCTGCAGAAATCTGATAAACACAGCGTAGCGCTTCTTGGTATGATCATGCACCTTGCGTTCATTCATTCTCTTCTTGCAGTAGTCGATGAATGAAATGTTCTTGTCTTGCTCACCATTGAAAAGTGCAGGAATCAGAGACAAATCCGTGATACCTTCCTTCAACATTTTGTTCAATACGATGCGACCACGCTCCTCAAAGGCTTCCAGCCGCTCGTTGAGTACAGCAGCATCCTTGTGCTTGATGATGCGTTGCAACTTGTCAGACCATTGGTTTGGAGTGACCTTGATGCCGGTTGAAATGTACTTGCGCTCATATTTGTAACTGAACCGCAATTCGATGGAAACTGGCTTCTGTGACGTTCCTCTTTTCAACCGATTGTGAACGAAGCTTAAATTAATACTAGCCATTTTGATAACATAATTTTACGGAGTTGATAACAATTTGATAACACACCCCAAATTTAACATTTATTATCATGACAGCTAATTTGGCTGGTTTTCAGAGAGTTAAGGCGCTTTTAGACGTAGACCAGTCAACGACCAGTAAATGTCTGCTTATTCCTAGCACCAAGAATACCCCTAAACGAAAAATACGGAGATAAGTACTTGATTATAAGCGACTTACATCCGTATTCTTTTTAGATAAAATTCTAATTTTAGCGTTATTTGATAACGACTTAGTGATTCCGTTGGGGTCACATTGAAAATTATCTTACAGTCTAATTATCAGTCACTTATTTTACTACTGCAAAGATAATGATAACTTTTTTATAACACAAGATTTTTGGTATTTTTCTTTGATATTTATACGGTTTTAAAATAAGAAAAGTGTTATAAGCAATTTAGTATCAAGTAGTTATGAGTTTTCTTTAGATTTTGTTGGTTAAAGAGTGTATAAATGCTTGGATATTTGCCCACGATTGTGTACTTTTGCGTCCGTCAATGTGATGATTGAAGTTGAGAACTTCGATATATAAACCTGCTTCAATAGGTTCAATATATACAATCACGAAGTCCCTAGGTCGGCGTCACACGACTTGGGGATTTTTATTTTCCCCGAGTTTTTTGGCAAAACATACGAGGTTTCATCAGTATCGTCCTCTTCGGTTTACCTGCCGATATATAAAACGACCCTAACTTAGGAAGATATATCCCTCTAGTCCTGCTCTGAGCGACCAACCTCAACAGGCAACGCACGAACCGAAAGGTTTCCACTGGGACGAAGAAGGCTTGCGGAATGGCTTTTCTATATCTAGGTAAGATTTTGATATTTGGTACTCTTTGAGTAGGTAAATATATAATTATATAAAACCAAATTTCAAGTCGGTCAGTCCTCGCTCCCTAGTGGTGTGCGGAAAAGGTTGGGGTGTACCCTATAATGAATGTTGAACTAAAAAGATAAACTTATGAACAAGAAATTGAGATTGCTGGTGACTGATAAGTGCCACAACAAGTGTCCTATGTGCTGCAACAACCAGTTCGACTTCGAGAAGATTCCGGTAGTTGACAGACTGGACTATGACGAGATTAGCATCACTGGTGGAGAACCACTGCTGCCGGATTGCTACGGAAAGACAATGTGGCTTGCTCACGGAATCAAAACCGTATTCCGTACGCTTGGAATCCCTGCACCAAGATTTTTCCTCTATACGGCATGGGTTAATTACCGAACACTCCGTAATATCAGCTATGACTTTGACGGAATCTGTCTCACGCTCCACAGCAAGCTCGATGTGATAAAATTCGTTGCAATGAACGAATTGATGCTCAGACATAAGGAATACTACTGGAGCGACAAGGATTTCAACCCCGACTGCTCTCTCCGTCTCAACCTCTTTGCAGACATGAAGGCGCTCCTGCCTAAGGACATCGACCTTTCACTATGGAAGGTGAAGGAAATGGAGTGGATAAAGGATTGTCCGGTACCCGAAGGCGAGGATTTCAGACGTATAGCTAAATTGTTTTAGGTTATGTTCAAGGTATTCATTATAATCGCCCTTTTAGTAATCATATTGCAACTGGACGAGATAAAAGATAAATTATAAGCTTATGAAGAAAATTAAATGGAAAGTGATGTTGTTTGTAGTGTGGCTACTCTCAACGCTTATGATTCTTAACCTAAGCCTTAGGGCAGTAAGCAAGGCAGATACCATCTTAAACCTTGTGGGAGTGCTAGGTTTTGTTCTTTGGATATTGTTCTCAATAGCAACAAATTGTTTAACGTTTAAAAATAAGAAAGACAATGAAAAGAAAGATTAATCAGTTGTGTTTGTTTATGCTGCTCGGTTCAGCACTGTTTTCAACAACCTCTTGTAGTGAGCGTGTAGATGCTGGATCTGAGGGCATCTTGGTCAACCTCTATGGTTCTGAGAAGGGTGTGGATGATGTGAGTCTTGTCACTGGTCGTGTGTGGTACAATCCTTTCACTGAGGAGGTGTACGAGTACCCTACCTATGTTCAGACTATCGACTATCCTGCATTCACCATCAACGCCAAGGATGGCTCGGAGTTCACCGTGGATCCTACCGTATCACTGAAGATGGTTGACGGCAATGCTCCAAGAGTATTCAAGAAGTACCGCAAGGGGCTGGACGATATTGTGAATGGTACTTTGTTCAATTACGTAAAGGACGCTTTCCGCATTCAGCTGAACAAATACACAACCGACCAAATCGTGAGCAATCGTGATTTGGTGGAGAAAGCCATTGAAGCCCAGCTCAGCAAGGCTCTATCCAAGGAACACTTCCATCTAGAGCAGCTTACTTCCGGCTTGAAATACCCAAGCTCGATAGTTGAAGCTGTCAATCAGAAAAACAAAGCCATTCAGGAAGCACAGCGAGCGCTCAACGAGGTTGCTGTGAAGAAAGCAGAAGCAGAGAAGATGCTTGTGCAAGCCAAGGCAGAGCGTGAAGCAAATGAGTTGAAGTCTGCTTCTCTTACTCCTTCTATCTTGCAGAAGATGTGGATTGAGAAGTGGGATGGCAAGTTGCCGGTATATGGCAATGTTCCTCAGATGATGATGGTAAAGTAAACTGATGCCCCCTCTTCGGAAGGGGCATTTAATTATAGGCTTATGAAAAAGTTTAGTATAGAGATGCTCGTTTGGGCATACTGCTGGACGCATTCGACTGGTAGATGTAAGGATGGGCGTTGTGCTGCCACCTTTAAGCCATGCAAGAATTTCGTAGATATGCGTTGGAAGATATTCCGCTACAGACATTACCACAAGTCAAAAGCGAAATTCCCAACTACGCTTGATAAGCACAGAAAAAGACTTAAATATAAATTATAGACTTATGGAAAAGGAAAGTTTTTTTTATGCTGTAGCCGCATTCCAGCGCAATAATGGCACAATAGGCGTTAATTCGGTTACGAGTTGCGTCAGAGGGGATGAAGAAGATATTAAGTTCTATCCTCTCATGGGTATTATCAATAAAGTTGAAGAACGTTTCGGGGATGAAGCTGTATGTGGCAGCGTCGTCATTCAGAGTGTTGTTGAGATTAGCAAGCAGGACTACGAGGCTTACAATGAGCGTCTCGCCAAGATGAATAAGATAAAGGAGGAGTAGCGTATGAAGAAGATAAGTTTTAGTTTCAAATATCTTATAACAAAATACGATTGTTGCTTTTATCTCATACCGACTTTAATCGTATGGAGTCCCCGACACCGCATCTATGAAATTAGTATAAACTTTTTGTTTTGGGAACTCAATCTTAGAATAAGAACAAGAAAGGCGTAGCGTATGACTAGTATTAGAAAATATAAGAAGTGGTGGAAGTCCTTCATGGTAAGAGGATGGTATGATGTTCGATTCCCCAAAAAGCTCAAAACTATACGTAAGTCCAATGGGTTTCGTATTTACATTTGGCATAGCCGTGATACAAGTATGTATCTCACTCTAACAATATTCACCAAGTCAAGAAGAAAGCGAGGTGGGCATGAAGGTTAGAGTGGCTAAGAAACAAATGAAGAAGGCTCGTTCTTATTGGGAGAGCCAAGGCTACAAGTTCAAGCGCAAGGCTAAGATAATTCGATATTCGAAGAAGTCTTTGCTTGGTGATTATAGCACTAAATGGATAGACTATTGCTTTGTAAATATGAATGGACGAATACAAAATTACTTTCCTATTCAGATAGAATCAAAGAGAAACAGAAAAAGCAGAGCCTAGCGCCCTGCTTTTTTTCGTATCATCCGACAACGCTTTTTCTTTCATCCGGAATCACGCCACCGTTCTTCTCCAGGAGCATGTCACGGAGTTCCTTGACTACACCTTCCTTCACTAGCAGCTTAACCTTGGTCTCTGCCAGTTCCTTCATCAAGGCTTCATCTGTAGGCTTGTCTTCCTTGAACATTGAGCCTTCACCTCGAAGAAGCCATTCCGCTGATATATCTACGTATGTAGACAATATTCTGTCTACGAACTCTAGAGAAGGCTCCTTTGTACCGTTCAGATAGTTGTTTGTGGCAGCAGGTTTACCACCTACAGCTTCTGCAAACCCTCTGTTAGACAGTCTGTAATAGTCTTTTATTTCATTGATTCTATCCCTTAATCCTTCCATATCTCTTAATGTTTATAAATGTGTAAATAGATAAATATAATATAAAATATTGCCTACACTCTTGGTAGTTTGCCTACAAATATGTATCTTTGCACTCGTGATTTGGACAGCGAATCTTCGTTTTCCTATCATCGAATAGTTTACGTGTGCAAAGATAATAAAAAAGTATGGATAAAATAGTTTTTAAGCCAAAAATTTTGATAAGAAAATCAAAAATAGGTAAAATAGCAAAAACGGTTGGCTGCTGCGATGCGGCAGTCTATGCTGCAATAGCATTCAAGACTAACAGCGAGTTGGCAGTTAATATACGTGATGTTGCTACCAACAGATATGGGGGAATCCTCGTAAAGAAGTACCCCGAACTGGTAGAAGAGTAATGATGACAGCCGTTAGGCTTTTAGATAAAAATTCTAAGCGTTATTTTCCTTCACTCTGCGTGAGCAGGGTGGAGGTTTTGAAAGAGTAGGTTCATTAGCATAATATACAATTTTATTTTCATTCTTGAAAAATGTATTTTAGTTATTACACTTCACTCTGGTTCGTGAGAATAGGAGTGATCTTGGCGCCTTAGCTCAGTGGTAGAGCGCTGCAAGGAGGTATGCAGAGGTTGGCGGTTCGATTCCGCTTGGCGCCTCCATAGTTTTGAAATATTGTTATTATATTAAATCCGAATGAACGGTGACAAAAAGAGCGGTAAAGACCAGTGGCGATATATAGTTGTTTGCGTTGATACTTTCCAAGTGCCACGAACCATAAGGAAATGTTGCGGTCGAGCATTCTACCAACACCTTCATTTTTAATATGTAGCAGATTTCAAACAATCCCATTGTCAGTTTGGGGGCATATGTTCTTTGACATATTGGAAAAAGTTGGAAATGTATTAAGTTCTTATATAGGGAATGCAGCGAGCTGGAGTGATGTTGATTAGCCATAATTGATAGTTGAAACAAATTCGAGTTGCATTTCCGGGCGGTGAGCATGGCTCTTAAATTCATGGTAGGGCATGATGCCGTTACTCTGCAGAATAGCTCAGTTGGTTAGAGCAAGCACGTAACAGATGTGTAAATCCTTAGCATATTCTTATCAAACCGTGCAACTGGTCGTGGGTTCAAGTCCCACTTCTGCAACTCTATTATTAGATAGTTTATTCAACAATTTGTTTTTGTCCAGTTGCAGCGGCAACATAATTGGGCGAAATATGACTCTTAAAATCATTAGTATTTTTCCTGCTCGTCCGTGAGGATAGGCAGGATTATCTTAACTTCAAAAACATAAGCGTATGCTGAAATTATTCTCAACTCGGTCTTACCAAGAACGGGTGAACGAAATATATAAAGAACTAGAGCATAATCCGTGGTGCCCACTCAGGCATTTCGAACTGTGCCTAAGAAAAATAAATATGCTCAACTCTCGAATCAAGAATCTCTCAGCAGATATGGGAAGAGAGGAAGGCGAGTATGATACATTATAATATAATAAGGTATGGTTCTGAAAAGAAAAACTCCCCTAAAAAGGACTCCAATAAAGAAAACTCCCTGGGATAAAGCCAAGAAGGAACAGGAAAGGAAGAAGGCAAAGGCAGGACTCAGCAAAAGTAAACTGAGGGACAAGCTTGACGCCATCTTCTCTAAATATATCCGATTGAAATACTCAGACAAGAATGGTTATTGCCGGTGCATCAGTTGTGGAAAGGTTTTCCCATGGAAGGAAATCCAAAACGGACATTACATGTCAAGACGTTACATGTCAACCCGATTTAGCGAAGATAACTGCCGACCGCAATGCGTAGCCTGCAATATCTTCAACCAAGGCAACATTCAGATGTATCGTAGGGCGCTCATCAAGCAGATTGGCGAACAGAGAGTTGACTTGATAGAGGTTCGGGCAAAGCAGGAAAACAAGAACTGGTCTTTGTTCGAGTATCAGACAATGATAGATTTCTATCAGAAAGAAGTAAACAAGCTTCTTGAAGAGAAGCACTTAACAATATAATTTATATGAGTAAATTAGGTACAAGAATTAATGTGGATGCAGAACTTTACTGCTTCCCGACAAAAGCGCATGCTCCAGATGCTGCTTATGATCTCTTTGTTCGACAGAGCGTTGAGGTTTATCCTCACAGCCGTTTCTTTGTTCCGCTTGGTTTCCGAATCCAGCTTCCTACAAACATGAAACTGCTGATTCAGCCACGCAGCGGACAGTCGGGCAAGGGAATGCTGTTGGAAGTATATTTCCCGAAATGGCTAGGATTTGATTACTTAGGCAAGGTAAGAGAAAACCTTGATGTGATTCTTGGCTTGGTGGATTGTGGTTATGGCAAAGAGGTCCATGCCATTGTCAAGTCGGGCAGATGGAAATTGAAGCACCGCATCATGCGACTTCTTGGCTTCAAGTTCTATATCGCATCTGGTTCACGCATCTGCCAAGGCGCTTTCACCTATGTTCCCGATACTAACCTGCAAGCAGGACCGGTCAACGGCACAAGAGAAGGTCTAGGTTCTACCGATTAGCTTATGGACGAGCAGTATATCGTCGGCAAAATCAGAGAAATGATGCCCGATGAGCACAATAAGCCGAGAGGAGTGCTTTACACTAGGTTGAAGCTGGCAATACAGCAAGACGTGTCTTCTGTTCTTTCCCGTCTGTTCAAGGCAGGAAAGATAAAGTACAACAGAACACTAAATGATATTTTAATAAACATAAACGATAATGAGCAACAAGAACATCAGACAGAATCACTTCAACAGAATCAAGAAGGAACTTGATGAAGTTGATAAGGCAGGAGACAACTCCAAGCACTTCCGGTGCATCGTCTTGATGGGTGACAGAAACGTTCAGAAGGCTTACTCCTTCCTTCATGGGTCACCCGAAGACCTAAAAAACCTTATCTTGAACGCCATGCGCAACAGCGACCAGTTCACTTACGCAACTGCAATGGCAGTTGAACAGTACGATAAGGAGTTGAGAGAAAAAGAAACTTTAAAAGAAAATAAAGATGAAGAAAATCCAGTTCAAGAAGCTTAGGCTTTTCAACTTTTGCGGCATCCGCAATGCAGAATATGAGTTTGGTGATGATCTCACCATCATCAAGGGAAAGAACGGACTTGGCAAGACTACTATTGCTAACGCCATCATGTATGCGCTCTTCGGCAAGGACATCAGTGGCAATTCACTCGACATTAAGACATTCGACAAGGACCACAACATCATCAAGGAGATTCCTCATGAGGTGGAGCTTACGGTTTCTGTAAATGGCTATGAGGTTTTCTTGAAGCGTACACTCACGGATTCATGGAAGGGCGACGAGTGCAGAAACACCTTCAAGTATTATGTGAATGACGAGATTGTTACGGCAGGCGAATATAAGAAAACGGTGGATACTATCTGTCCGGAAGACGTTTTCCGTCTCTGCTCATCAACAAAGGATTTCGTTTACCGCACATGGCAGGAGCAGCGCAATAAGTTGCAGGCACTTGTAGGCGATATTACCACCGAGGATATTACGGAAGGAAACAGCAAATATGATTTTGTTGTTGAAGCCTTGAAGCAGCAGGACATTGACAAGCTGGTCCACCACATCAAGTACAAGCGCAAGGAGGTGCAGGAGCAGTTGGATGCAGTGCCTATCCGCTTGGAAGAGTTGAACAAGTCTCTGCCAGAAGAACAGGACTGGGAAGCATTGACTACCGAGAAGGCACAGCTCAACGAGAAACTGGTGGACCTTGCCAACAAGATTCAGGATATTCGTACTGGTGGAGCTGACAAGGTGCGCCTTGATGGCATCCGCAAGAAGATAGAATTTGCTGAGAAGCGCAAGCGAAACATGGAGACGGGCGCATCTAGCCTCGCAACAGAGAACGCAACCAAGCATCAGAGTGACGTGATCACATCAGATGTTGCCGTCAAGAAGGCTCAGAGTACGGTGGATGAGTTGAAGCAGAAAATGAACGGTTACAGCGAAACTGAGATTCACGCCAAGCAGCAGAAGGAAGACTGCGAGAAGAAGGCTGATGAAATCAACGACAAGATAGATGAAACCACAAAACGCTCATGGGCTTGGAATGCAGAAGACGGCATCTGCCCTCATTGCGGTCAAACTCTTCCTGCAGCAGACGTTGAGAGAATCAAGCACGAATCGGAGAAGCGCTTCAATGACAGAAAGGCTTACGATTTGAAGGCTCTTGATGAAGACTTCACCAAGCTTCAGCACACCTATACGGAGTTGAAGAATCTCCTGGAAAAGAACGATGAGGAGCGCAAGGTAACCACCAATCAGCTTGTAGAAGCTCATAAGGTCCTCAAAGAAGCTGAATACCATAAGCTGGAGGTTGATGCTGAGGTTCCAGAAACCTACGAACAGATTCTTGCAAAGAAGGAAGAATATCAGCAGGTAGTGAAGGAACTGTCCGATTTAGAGGTAGAACTCAACAAACCATCCGAGACCAGTTCGGAGGATAGCGCCAAGATGCTCGCTGAACTCGAAAAGGAGCGTGAGCCTATAGGAATCAGATACAATGAGGTGTTGGAACTCCTTGCAACAAAGGAAACCTATGACCGCATCAGTACTCGTATCAGAGAGATTAACGAGGATAAGTTGACCTATCAGACCCAGCTTGACGAACTCGACGAGAAGCTTGACATCGCAAATGATTACAATCAGAAATCTTGCCAACTGCTCGAAGACCGGGTAAACGGACATTTCTCTTACGTGAAGTGGAGTCTGTTCAAGACTACGCTGGATGGAGAAAAGAAGCCGTTCTGTGAGTGCTACCATGTTGGTGTGCCTTACAGCCGACTCAACACCGCAGCAAAGGTGAATGCTGGAATCGACATAGCCTATACCTTCGCAAGATACAACGAAATCTCGGTACCAATGCTGCTTGATGAATGCGAGAGCGTGAACCACCCAATTTGTCGTGGCGGTCAGCAGATCAGATTCGTAGTAACAACAGATGATGAGTTGAAGTTTGAATATCCACCACTTGCGGTTATGGAATAATACTTTAGTAAATAATGTGTAATACTTTAGTAAATAAAAAATAATTTTACAATCATGACAGAAAACATTAAGTTGACCGTAGAGGTCGATAAAGACCTTGTAAAGGGTTTGCTCGCATTGGGCGGTGGTCTGAAAGACGACCAACCATCAGATATTGTAAAAGAGTGGATTAACGAGCATGATAGCGTTGAGCTTTCTGCTAGCGTAATTAACGACATTCCTGAGGTGGGAGCGGCAATGGCAACGCTTGTTCTTTTGGGAATTTCAAAGGAAATTAAAAAAGATAAGGAGAAGTAATCATGGCAGAAACAGCAGTAGCAAAGCAGCCTTCACAGAAGGCGCTGGCAGTAAAGAATTTCCAGGCGGTAATGAACAACAGTTATTACCAGACCTTGTTGCAGAATACATTGAAGGAGAATAAGGGAACCTTCACCACAAGCTTGATGGAGCTTGCCACTTCGGACGAAAGTCTTCTCCAGTGCAATCCGAATGCGCTGATGGCAGAAGCTCTGAAAGCAGCATCCCTGCATCTTCCGCTCAACAAGCAGTTGGGACAGTGTTATATCCTGCCTTTCAAGAATCATGGAGTAATGACTCCTACGCTCGTGGTGGGCACAAAGGGCTATCTCCAGTTGGCAATGCGAACTGGCAAGTATGAGACCATCAACTCTGATGTAGTATACGAGGGCGAGCTGAAAGGCTATGACAAGGTAACTGGTAATCTCGACTTGTCGGGTATTCGCACATCAAATGTACCAATCGGCTACTTCGCATACATGAAGATGAAGAACGGATTTTCCAAGCTTCTATACATGTCGCTCGATGAGGTTTGTCTGTACGCAAAGCAGTATAGCCCGACTGTCAAGTTCAACGACAAGCTTACGCCAGACGGTTTGAAACAGTTGGCATTGAACCAGGCTGCAAAGGGTGTGAGTGATGGAGTAGGATGGAAATCCAACTTCGAGTCAATGGCATTGAAGACCGTGCTGAGAAGACTCCTCTCTAAGTGGGGTGAACTTTCCATTGAGAACAATGACATTCTCAATATTGACGAAGCCCCATCTGCTGAGCAGCAGCGTGACGAGGAGTTTTCCGAGGATAAGAAGGTAATCGTGGTTGATGCTGAGACTGGTGAGATTAATCAGCCGGCAAATGATGCCAGCGCTGCCCCTGCAGAAACTCAGACAAGTAATCACAGAAAGTTAGTCTAGTATGAAGCTAATAGTTATCGGTTCTTCATCGCAAGGCAATTCGTATGCCCTTCAATCAGATTCGGGAGAAATCCTGCTGATTGAAGCAGGCGTACCCTTGAAAGAGGTGAAGAAGGCTATCGGGTACAAGACGAGCAAGGTAGAGGCGTGCTTGTGTTCTCATCGGCATTCTGATCATGCCAAGTATATTAAGGAATATGCCAAAGCAGGAATCATAGTTTATTCCAATGCTAATGTATCGCAGCATTTCCCTAATTGCGTAAGAACTTTGGGTTGTGAATGTACCCACTGTTTTGGCGGTTTCAGTGCTACACCTTTTTGGGTGAAGCACGATGAGGATGCACCAAATTATGGTTATCTGATTCGCCATAAGGAAATCGGCACCATCTTCTTTGCTACGGATTGCTACAATCTGAATTTTGTTATCCGAGGTTGTCAAGTCTATCTCGCAGAGTGCAACTATTCAGACGCAATCCTAGACAAGGCTATAGCAGAAGGCTTAACTCCCAAAAGCCAGGCAGACCGCATTCGCTTATCCCACATGAGCATGGGGCACGCCATTTCCTGGCTGCATGATTGTGACGTAGAGCACTGTGCCCGAAAAATCATTCTCATCCATGGTTCCGCTCGCCACCTCATCCCGAATGCAGCAGTAAGTAAATTCCAGCAAGTCCTGGGCGTTCCCACATATTACGCCAAGGCAGGACTTGTAGTAAATCTAACGTAATTATCAGAATAAATATGAGTGTATACAATCTCAACAATCCAAACGACTATCTACGTTTCTTCAAGGACATTGAAAGATACAAGGACAACAAGCAGGTTATCGAAGTAAAGAAGCATCATCCCCAGCAATCTGACAAGCAAGCCCGATACATTCACTTCATGATCAGCTATTGGGCATGGAAGAATGGGGAAACCTTCTATGATACTTTGCATAAGATTCAGCTTCACATAGCGCCAGTACCTTTCTATACCGGAGAGAAAGACAAGCAGGGCAACGATGTCTTCAAGCCGCTTTCTGCCCTTACTACAGCAGAAGCAAGCAGCGTTATCCGCAACTTTCTCGACTTTGCCGGCATGAACGGAACACCTATTCCGGAAATTGACGACAAGGTTGGCTTGGCTTACTGCAAGAAGGAACTGGAAAGTGCAGATGGTTGGGTATAATTAATTTAAACTTGAAAGCTTATGAAAACATTTAAGGAAATAATCAAAGCAGCGAAAGAATATTCTGAACAGGAACCGCTGCAAGATGCATTCCGAGAAGGTGCACGTTACGCTGTTACTGGAAAGTATTACAAGCCTTCCGAACTATTTAATGAATCAAAGAAGGCTATTACAGAAGCCGAGCCTATTTTTGAGGGTGAGAATGATTCCTTTGAAGATTGGTGGAACATGTACAACAAAAAGCGTGGCAAGAAGAAAGCAAAGCAGAAGTGGGATAGACTCACGGAAGCTCAGCAGATTGCTTGTTTGAATGCAACTCCTGCCTACGTAGCATCCACTCCCGACCCAGTTTACAGAAAAGACCCACTCACTTATCTCAATGGTGAGTGCTGGAATGACGAACTAATCCAAAAGCAGAACAATGAGCAACAACGAGCTATCAACCTCACAGCCAAGGCAGCAAGAATCCTTGGTTCCGATTATCAAGGATAAGCCGGGTTACGTTCGCCCAGTCTCCTACCCAGATGCTATCACAAAGAGTAAAGCCACCTTGCTTGACATTCAGAAGCAGGGTGGGCTACGCTCTCTTGTTGGCTGGGTTAAAGGCAGGCTGATAGAACTCTTCACCTTCCTTGGAGTCTTCGATATCGTTACCGAGTTCCAGATACAGATGCTTGCTACAAGGATTTGCGTAAAGTATCACTATTGGACCACAACCGAACTTGACTACGCTTTCGTTCAGTTCATGGAAGGTAAGTTCGGGAAGCTCTATCAGTATAAGCATGATGAGGGCAATACTACCATCAATCCGCAAGAGATACTGGTTGCCCTCGACTCTTACGAAAAGGAGCTGCTTTCGGAGCGTGGTAGGATAGAGGACGAACTAAAGAAGCAGGAAGAAGCCAGGAAAGCAGCCGAAGATGCAAAGAAACCTCTCGGCGTGGAAGGCTTCAAGGCTTATTGTGCCAGTAAAGGTTTGGACCCTGCAATTCATCGTATAGCTTCGGTCAATATAAAGGAGCATAACATCAATCAGATTCTCTACAAGACCGAGGAAGAAAGAGAAATAGCAGAAAGAAAGTTCTATCGGCAAGATAGACAATAGTAAATCATCTAAAAACGAAGAAATCATGAATGCAAATAACATCACAGTTATCACGCTGGCAGTCTTGTGGCTGGCAGCAAAAGCAGTCGTAGTCTGCGACCGCATCAAGTATAATAAATATTATTCAAGCCAAGGTAAGCTGATCGTCCTTCGCTTCAACGACTCTACCGCAAGAAAGGTATTGGAAGAGCAAGGTTTTAATCTATGCCAGTGCGCCTACTTCAACACAAATCGTTATCTCTTCACCACCGAAGGTGACCGTATCTGCGGTTTCACGGAAAAATGCACTCATCTTATCGAGGATGCCCTCAAGCATCATCAGAAAGTGATAGAGTGTGATAATGTCGGCATGTTTATCAGCGAAGTTAAGAAACTCAAGCAGGAGTATGAAACCAAAGAGGAGGAGTAATTATGATAGACACAAAGGTTTTAGAAAAGTTAGCACGACTTAATGATGCAACAATACTACGACGGTTGCCAGATAGTGAAAGAACCTTCTTTGAGTATGCTTTTCAGCGTGGGTATAATCGGGCTTTGAAGGACTTGTGGCACCCTGCTAGTGAGAAACCAAACATTAAGCAAGGAGAATGTTGTGTTACGTGTTTGATTAAATTCAAAAATGGAAGTACGGAATTATGTGTATATTTCCGTAATCCAGAAGGATGGGTATGTGATGATATGAGTCCTAAAGATTTTAAAAGAAATTTTAAGGGATGGCTCTATATTGATGATTTACTTCCAAAGGAAAGGAGGCAATCATGATTATGGAAGTAAAAATGTACTCTGTCATTTGTGATAGATGTGGAAAAGCCTTCATTGATGAGTTTAACGGTATTGTGGCTTGGTTGGACGAAGGAACAGCAAAAGAGCAAGCAATGGAAAGCGAATGGGCAGAGATTGGAGATAAGCACTACTGCCCAGACTGCTATGAGTTTGACGAGGAACTTGATGAGTATGTTCCTAAGACGATTTATCAAAACGATGTTTTGGGCAATCATCTTGCAAAAGGGACTAAAGTCTTATGTAGAAATTTTGAGTTTGATACAGGGCATATATGGAGAGTCGGTTACTTCAAGAGAGAGACAACAAAAGAACGATTCCCATATACTGTAATAGTAAATGGTGATATTACAGAATATTCCGATTGTCTTGCTTATACTGATTCTACCAAGATGTTAGAGGGGTTCTGCACTCGTTATATCTCTAATCAATGGCAACTTGATTTAGCAATAGAAGAGATAAAAGATAAAGGACTAAAATAAGTGATATATGAAAGAGCTTAAAGTTGGAGAAAGAGTAACCATTAACCTTGAGGTTGTTGAGCAAAAAGGTTGCAAAGGCTGTTTCTTTGAAGGAGTAGATGGCTATTGTGGTGCAACTTCACTTGGTATGGAGTGTGCTCCAAAATATCGCTCTGACGGGAAAAATGTTATCTATAAAGAAGTTAAGGAGTAAAGCGTATGGATAAGTTAGAATATATTTCAGGAGATTTGGTAATGACAAACGGAGTACCACTAGGTACTGCCAAAGATGTTGTTTACCGAGTAACATCATCTGACCCATCAAAGACTTTGAAGTTAGGCGATGGAACAGTTCTGAAAGGTGTTGTCCGCTTAGAGAATATCGAAGGTGCGGAATTTGGTGATAAAGGCTATCTTTTAGCCGAATGCTGTGCTTGGGTTAAGGATATTGTTTCGATTCCTCTTGTGCCTAGCATCTTAGAGAAGAATGGATGGAAGAAAGAAGCGATGAGCAGAGGAACGCAGAATAGACATTGGGTATATACAAAACCCGACATTAAAGAATATGGATATTTTCCTATCTACATAGAAAAAGGTATCGGGAATGAGTTTGATGTATATCCGTTTACAGATAACCACGATTGCAAACAAATTGCATATATTAAATATGTCCACGAACTCCAGCACCTTCTTTTCGGTCTAGGACTTAACTCAGAAATGGAGGTGTAGGTATGAATATAATTACATTTGGTAAATATAAAGGTATGCCAGTTACAAGGGTTCTTAGAATTGATCCAAGTTATTTTGGATGGTGCAAGAACAATGTTCGTGGGTTCAAATTCTCTAAAAGAGACTACGAAATATACTTGGGATGGCTATCATTACAGCAAAATCATTTGCAATTCACAGGATATTCTGATGACATGGGTAATATTAGATTCCTTTTCAGAAAAGTAGAAGAAGGTAAGTTTGATGCTTATTCTGATACAGAGTATCTTACTAAAGAAACATGTGGTGTATATCTGAAAAGTACAAAAGAACATTATTTTAGTAAACGTGTTTAACCGTCTTCGGGCACAAATAGATATAACATGAGTAAAAATGTGATTAAATCGTACAAGGGATTCGACAAGGATATGAAATGCCGTGGATTCCAGTACGAAGTTGGAAAAGAGTATGATATGGACGGAGAAATCAAGTGTTGTAACCGAGGTTTCCACGCTTGCAAGTCTCCTTTTGAAGTATGGAATTACTACGATATGCTAAACTCTCGCTTTGCCGAGGTAGAGCAGTCTGGCAAGATTGACGAAGAAGAAAAGTCAACAAAGGTATGCTCTTCTCGTATCAAGATTAATGCTGAGTTGAAGCTGGCAGACATCATTAACATCGGTGTCGAATGGCTGAGAGATATTACTTCACCATCAAAGGTTAAGACGAATGGAGCGTTGAACGACAACGGATACAGAAAGAAACAGATTGGTTCATCGGGCGACTATGCTCAGATTGGTTCATCGGGCTACTCTGCTCAGATTGGTTCATCGGGCTACTCTGCTAAGATTGGTTCATCGGGCGACTATGCTAAGATTGGTTCATCGGGCGACTCTGCTAAGATTGGTTCATCGGGCGACTCTGCTAAGATTGGTTCATCGGGCGACTCTGCTAAGATTGGTTCATCGGGCGACTATGCTAAGATTGGTTCATCGGGCGA
>ERZ1026888.654-NODE-654-length-18038-cov-19.065339_pt1 | contig 18038 bp, 18 predicted proteins | sample MGYA00380174_ERZ1026888 | MGnify/ENA primary metagenome ERZ1026888 (study PRJEB33269, sample SAMEA4719810) | human gut metagenome | biome: human-associated habitat; feature: organic feature; material: feces | place: Cameroon | collected 2013-10 ...
CAATATGTTATAATATCTGGATTAAGACTTAACGATGCAAATCGTGGTACTGCCGCTTTGGGATATGGTTCTTTTAGCTTTTTGAGAAAGAAGGGATATCTTCAGAATTATCATAAGTTATTGGAACTTGTAAAAGTAAAGAAAGTATGGAAATATACAGATAAAGTTTTAGATTTAGATATTCAAGGTTTGAAAATTCAGAAACATATAGTATATGTCAATTATATAGAGATGTTTTTGCTTATGAAATTTGGATTATTACTTCCTTTTTCAAAGCTAAAAAGATATATAAATCAGATAGAGTGGGTCGCTGCCATAAATGGAGGAGATGGATTTTCTGATATTTATAATACAGAAACGTTTATGTCTAGACTAGAAGAAACAAATCTTGCTATGCACTCTAAAATACCTTTGATTCAATTACCTCAAACTTTTGGTCCCTTTAAGGAAAAGAAAAATTACATTCTAGCAGAAAAGATACTGAAGTATTCTGAAATGGTTTTTGTCAGAGATGATAAGTTTGTTGACGAATTGAAAAAGATGGGAGTGGCATATACTATGACAAAGGATTTATCTGCATTTATGATACCTATGCCATGGGAGATTAAAATATTTCCAGATAGTATAGGCCTAAATGTAAGTGGATTGTGTTATTTCAATAGTTTTCGTACATTGAGTGGGCAATTTGATACATATCCAACACTTATAGATATGCTTATTTCTCATTTTCAGTCAAAAGGTATTACTGTCTATCTAATACCGCATTCATACGATTATTTAAATCCTGAGATAAATAATGATGATATGGAAGCTTGTAGAATAGTATATCGCAAGCATTCAAACAAAGAAAAGTTAGTGTTGATAGATAGAGATATGACTTCTCCTGAAGTGAAATATGTTATAAGCAAAATGAGTTTTTTTATAGGAAGTCGTATGCATGCTAATTTTGCTGCAATATATTCTCATGTTCCTCTTTTTGGTCTAGCTTATAGTTATAAGTTTGCTGGTGCGTTTGACGCTAATGGATTAGATGGCATTAAACAGACAGAAATGATAAACTATATGAAGCAGGAGGATGTTGTTAAAGTGATAAAAAAAATAGATAATGTGTATTCGACTTTATGTTTAAAAAATAAATAATTAATTAAATAGAATTGATGATTATGAAGAAACAACCATTGATTATAGCTTATTATCTTCCTCAGTTTCATCCATTTAAGCAAAATGATGAATGGTGGGGTAAAGGTTTTACTGAGTGGACTAATGTAGGAAAGGCCAAGCCTTTGTTTTGTGGGCATAATCAGCCTCGTGTCCCTACAGATTTAGGTTACTATGACTTAAGACTTCCTATAATAAGAGAACAGCAGGTTCAACTTGCTAAAGAGGCTGGGGTAAGTGCTTTTTGTTATTGGCATTATTGGTTTGGCGGAAAGGGGCGACAATTATTAAATAATATAATTGACGAGGTGCATATTTCCGGGAAGCCGGATTTCCCTTTTTGTCTTGGTTGGGCGAATGAATCATGGAAGGCCAAACAATGGAATAAAGACGGAAAGGGAGATAAGTTTCTTATGGAACAAAGATATGAAGGTATAGAAGATTATCGACTTCATTTTGAGTATGTTAAGGAATTATTTGCTGATAAGCGTTATGTTCGTGTAAAGGATAAGCCTTTGTTCTTGATTTATAAGCCGCAACAATTTGATGATGTAGAGAAGTTTATAGGACTTTGGAATAAGTGGGTGCAAGATGAAGGTATTGCAACTGGTGTTTATTTTGTAGCTTCTTTGGATGGTAATGAGCCTAAAGAAAAATGGCTTGCTAAAGGGTTTGATGCTGTCACTCCTGCTCACTTACCTAGGGTTGCGTATAGTTTTCAACATAAACCACGATTGTACAAAAGTTTTTCATGGTATTTGCATAATTGGTTTGGAAAGGTTTGGCAATATTCTATAGATGATTTCCTTAAATACAATCCTTTGAAAGGGTATGATGAGGATGAGAATGTTATTCCAATGTTACTTCCGCAGTGGGATCATACTCCAAGAAGTGGGAGAAAGGGATATTTGCTTAAAGGGTGTTCTCCTGAGCATTTTTATAGACAGTCAGTGAATATGTTCAAGATGGTTAGTCAAAAAGATAATAATTTGATTTTTTTGAAATCGTGGAATGAATGGGCTGAAGGCAATTATATGGAGCCTGATATAAAAGATGGTAAGGGATATATTATTGCTCTCCGAAAAGCGATAAATACAGTTTATGGTAATGAAGAAAAATAAAATTCACTATTATCCTCCAATGCCGGCTTCTGGTGTCTATGGAAATCCTTATAGTTCAAATTTTAGAAGTGAATTAAGTAGGTATTACGATATTATCCAATCAAGGAAAAAGTTTCCTTTTCATTTGCCTGTTGTTTTATTATATAATGCCTTTAGAGCTGATGTATATCTTTACAACTGGATAGAAACATTTGAGTATAAGAATTTACCAACTCTTCAATATTGGATAATATTATTAGGTTTTAAAATCATAAAGTGGAGAAAAAAGAAAATAATTTGGATGTTCCATAATATAGTTCCACATGAAGGTGTCAATAGATATTCTAAGGGCATTCGGAATTATATGTTTGGCAATGCTGATCTTATAATAGCACATTCGAAAGAAGCTGCAGATTATGCTAGAAAATTTGCTAAAAATCAAGTTGTGTACAAGTGCCATCCAATAACCCCTTTCTCGAAAAATAATTTCTATCCAAGTCATAAAAATAAGGATATACTTATTTGGGGAAATGTACAATCATATAAAGGAATTCCTGAATTTTTGGTTCAGCTGAATAATGCAGATTTGAAGTTGACTTGTTATGTGGTTGGTAGATGTACGGATGAGAAGTTGGAAAAACGAATCAAAGACCAATGTAATAAATATGTTAGTTACAATAATGTTAAGGTTGGTTTTGATGAATTGCAGAAGTTGATTCATGAAAGTCGTTTTGTTCTATTCCCATATATTGGAAATAGTATTTCAAGCTCTGGCGCCCTGATAGACTCTATAGCTTTGGGTGGAAACGTTGTTGGTCCTAATGTTGGAGCGTTCAAGGACTTACATGAGGAAGGAGTATGTTGGACTTATAATACATATGATGAACTGCTTCAAATATTACAAGGAAATCAAATCATAAAAGAAAATATGGTCTATGATTTTTTAGAAAGAAATTCTTGGGCAAGCTTTGTCAAAGATATATATGAAAAGATAAAATTATTATGACGTATGACGCTACAAAATATTAAGATTAAAGAACTCCCTCGTTTCAATGATCCAAGAGGTAATTTGTCGTTTGTTGAGCAAAACAATCATATTCCTTTTGTAATAGAACGTACATATTGGATTTATGATGTGCCTGGAGGAGAAAGCCGAGGTGGCCATGCTTACAAAAGTACAGATGAGTTTATTATAGCAATATCTGGTAGCTTTGATGTAATTGTAGATGATGGTAAAGAAAGTAAGACCTTTACCTTGAACCGTTCTTATTATGGTCTTTATATACCCAAAGGTCTATGGAGAACTATTGAGAATTTTTCTACGAATTCTCTGGCTTTGGAGTTTGCCTCAACGAAGTACGACAGAAAGGATTATGTCGAAGATTACGATGATTATAAAAAAATGAAAGCTAATGGAGAAATTTAATGTTTTTGATTGTTCTATTATAGAATTAGACAAACATCACTCTAATAGAAAAGGGAATTTGACAGTTGTCCAAAATGGAGAAACTCTTCCTTTTGATGTTAAGCGAGTTTATTATCTTTATGATGTTCCTGGTGGTGAGGAAAGAGGTTCTCATGCTCATCGAAATTTGAGTCAGTTAATCATTGCTGCTTCGGGGTCATTTACAGTTACTCTTGATGATGGAAATTGTAAAAGAACATTTTTTCTGAATCGACCATATCAAGGACTTTATGTGAAACCTGGTATGTGGCGAGACTTGGGGGACTTTTCTTCTGGTGCTGTTTGTATGGTATTGGCTTCTGATATATATACAAAAGAAGATTACATTAGAGATTATAATGATTTTTTAATTTTTAGGAATGAATTATGATACATAAACTAGCAAATTGTATGAATCCCAATATTCCTGAAACGACAAATATTTGGCAATTTTGTGTTATATTTCCAAATTGTGAGATTGGTTTTGGGTGTAATATCTGTTCTCATTGCCTTGTAGAAAATGAGGTAAAAATAGGTAATAATGTAACTGTGAAAAGTGGAGTACAAATTTGGGATGGCATTACTATTGAGGACAATGTTATGATTGGTGCTAATGTGAGTTTTACAAATGACATGTATCCTCGTAGTAAGAACAAGGAATGGAAGTTGTTACCTACATTGATATGTGAAGGTGCTTCTGTTGGAGCCGGATCTGTTGTCTTACCAGGAATAACAATAGGTCATCATTCTATGATAGGTGCCGGTTCTGTTGTGACAAAGGATATTCCGCCAAATACTCTTTGGTTTGGAAATCCAGCAATGATGCGTGGATACATAACAAAGAACAATATTATCCTTGACCTCAAATATAGAGATAGGGATGGTAAACAACATGATAAATCGGAAATAGAATAATGGATAAAGCATATATAACATTGTTGCCTTATAACAAAAAAAAAGTAATTTGCTTTACATGGGATGACGCAAATTATACTCATGTTTATATGGCATTGATTTTTAGAACATTTGGAATGCATGCAACGCATTTTCTCAATACCAATGAACTTTCACGCCATCATGGATTTTATAAAATTATGTATAGAATGTTAAAGCCTCTTGGATTGGATTTTGGTTCTCATACATGTCACCATGTAGTCCTTCCTGATGTGTCTTTGAAAGAAGTGGAATATGAATTAATGCAGTCACGACAAGATATTATAAGATATTTGAATGTTGTCCCATCAACTTTTTCACACCCAACCAGTAAAATTAGTATTGAAACGGATGAAATTATCAAGAAAATCTACATAGATTCTCGTTATTCTGTGACAAAAATCCATGATTCAGATTATGAGTTCATGTATATACGTAAAAATTTTGATTTTGAATATTATAAAAAGAGTCTTTTAAATTTTATGTCATCATCGAAAATATATTATATCTTTGGTGGACATGGACTTAACAATTATGGATATGAACCTATTTCATGGAAAATATTGTGGAAAATCCTGAAATTGATAAAAAGAAATTTTTCAAAAGATTGTTGGATTCCAACATTTTCAGAGTTGGCAATGTATCAAAGAATAAAAAATGAGGTGAGTATTGATATGATTGATGGGCAATTATACATAAATACAGACCGTATAAAAGATATATTATCTAAGTTTCCAAATACTTCTGCTTGGGTGACAGTAGCGGTGGGAAATGGTATATACAAAACAATAGATTTACAAAAAACAAATAAAATTTAGTATTATAATTATGAACATTCCTTTTTTGTCATTACATGACGTAACAGCTCTTCATAGAGCTGAAATTAATGAGGCGGTAAGCCGAGTTGTTAACGGAGGTTGGTATCTCCAAGGTAAGGAGAATGAAAAGTTTGAAAAAGATTTTTCAGATTTTGTTGGCGCAAAATATACAGTAGGATGCGCAAATGGTTTGGATGCTCTTATTTGGATATTCCGTGCCTATATTGAGATGGGAGTGATGAAGGAAGGTGACGAAGTCATCGTACCTGCTAATACCTATATAGCTACCATTCTCGCTATAACAGAAAATAGACTTGTTCCTGTTCTTGTGGAGCCTAAGCCAAACACTTTGGAGATTGATGATGACCTTATTGAGGCTGCAATAACTCCTAAGACCAAGGCTATAGCCATTGTGCATCTCTATGGTCGTATCGCTTATACTAATAAGATAGGAGAACTATGCAAAAAATATAACTTGAAACTAGTAGAGGACTGTGCTCAAAGTCATGGTTGTAAATGTGCGGATGGACGCATGACTGGTAACTTGGGTGATGCTGCAGGTTTCTCTTTCTACCCAGGCAAGAACCTAGGTGCTCTTGGCGATGGTGGTGCAATGGTTACCAATGATGAGGAGTTGGCTAAGGCAGTAAGAGCTTTGGCTAATTATGGAAGCCAACGCAAGTATGTCTTCAAGTATGCAGGTCGCAATTCGCGACTTGATGAAATTCAGGCTGCGGTCTTGGATGTTAAGTTGAAGTATTTGGTAGATGACAATGCTCATCGCAAAGAGGTGGCTCATTATTATTATGAGAATATCAATAATCCTTTGATTACACTTCCTGACTTGCTTCCTGACGCACAAAATGCTTATCATCTATTCCCTATTGTTGTAGGAGAAGGTAAGCGTGATGTTTTGCATGACTATCTTGCAGACAATGGGGTTGGTACTGTATGCCATTATCCAATAGCTCCTCATAAACAAGAGTGCTATGCAAAGGAGTCATGGAACACTCCACAATTATCTTTGCCTGTTACGGAACGATTGGCAAATGAAGAGTTGAGTATTCCTATTGGACCTTCAATTACAATGGAGGAAGTTGCTGAGGTTGTACGCTTGATAAACGATTTTAAATAATTGTATATTAAAGTATGAAGAATATTCTTCTTGTTACTGAATTATATCCTGTTCCAAATGGTGAAAATATGGCATCTTCTGTTTGTCATTTTTTCACCAAGGAATGGGTAAAGGAAGGATACAATGTAACGGTGATTCATTTTCAGCCAGTACATTGTTGGCTTTGGTATTGGATAGTACGTCATTTTCGGTCGTATTTGCGTAATAAATTAGGAGGGCTATTTTATAGTCATGCTATTTCTTGCACGCAAAATTACGAATATGATGGAGTAAATGTTTTTCGAATACCTATCTATCAGTTTATTCCTAAAGGGCGAATCCCACAATCGTCACTGGATAAGTTTTATGATGAAGTAATAAATGTATTGTCTGGTGCTAATTTTACGCCTGAAATAATTGTAGGGCATATGTTGACACCTGAGGTCATACCTATGCTGAATACACATTATCATGTAAAAACAGCTATGATAGCACATGGATGTTATCCAAAGATGAAAAAACGATTTAGAAATTATAAGGAGCTTATAGAGTCTTACTCAAGTTGGGGCTTTCGCTCTGAGGCTATCCGCAAAAAATTTCAAGCCTTGTATGGAAAAATTAATAATTCTTTTATTTGTTATTCAGGTATACCTCCTCGGATGGTTGCTCCTGGATTCAAAAAGTCGTGTAAAGAAATTAAAAACTTTATTTTTGTAGGAGAACTCATTGCTCGTAAGTATCCTGTAGAATTATTGTTGGCAATAAATGCGGCTATGGGAAACTCCGAATATCAAGTAACTTATATAGGAGATGGTCCAGAACTACCAAGGCTTAAAAAAGTCATTTCAGACAAAAACCTTTATAATAAGGTGAGATTGTTAGGGCGTATTCCACGTAATGAGGTTACTTGTGAATTGGATAAGGCTGATGTCTTTGCAATGATAAGCCGTGGAGAGGCTTTTGGGCTTGTTTATATAGAAGCAATGGCACGTGGTTGCATAACTATAGCTTCAAGAAATGAAGGAATTGATGGTGTTATAAAATCAGGTGAGAATGGTTTTTTGGTAAAAGCAGGTGATGTTGCAGAAACTACAGAGCTGATTTCTCTACTGGCAAAGATGACATGTGAGGAACGTATGAAAATAGCCAATGCTGGTTATATAACTGCGTCAAGAATGACAGATCATAATATGGCAATTGATTATCTTCAAAAACTTGAAAATATTTGATGAGGAATTTTTGCTAAAAAGTATTGTTAGTTTTTCAAAAAATAAATTCTAATGAAAATATTACAATTATCAGACATCCATTGGTCTAAGACAAGTTCCATGTTGGACGAATATAAAAACTTACGTGATGACATGGAGGAGTACTTGGAAGCCTACATGAAGCAGTATCCCGAAAAATTCGACTATATCTTTATTTGTGGAGACATTGCCTTTAGTGGAGAAGATGAGCAATATGAAAAGGTAAAAGCGTATATCATGAGATTATGTGAAATTGTAGGATGTTCCAGTTCTGAAGTGTTAATGGTTCCTGGTAATCATGATAAGTATAGGAATTCACCTCCTAGAATCTTACGAGAGTCCATAGATGAAATCATGGGACAAAAACACTTCGATTCAGATGGAATGCTAGATAATGCATTGCAAACAAAAATGGACTCTTGTAAGTTCTTGTTTGAGCCTTTCCAAGGATATGATAAGTTCTCGGGTGAATTTGGAAGTCGAGAGCCTATGATGGCAAAAATACTGGGCGATAAGCCTGTTGTTGCCTTTGATGAGACTGAGGATAAAATGTATTGGACACGTGAACTTACAGATAATCTTAATGGCTTTAAAGTAATAGCTTATGGGGTAAATACTGCTTTTACTTGTGATAGTAAGGATTTTGATTTTTCTAAAGAGAGGCAAAATGGGCATAAGCTGTTTCTTTCGAAATTTGCTTACAATGAGCCTAGGTGTAAAAGTAATTGCATCAATATATTTATGGCTCATCATCCAATCGCGTTTTTAGCAAATGGTGATAAAATTGAAGAAACATTGGACAAACGTTTTCAAATACAATTTTTCGGTCATGTTCATCGTGCTGACTCTGATGCTGATAGAGCGGTTCATATATTTTCAGGAGCTTTGCAACCTCCTAAGAGTGAGGCAAAAAATGCGGATTATAAACCTGTGTTCAATATTGTGAACATAGATGTGGTGAATGTTTCTAGCAGTGAGAATCATCTTGTTGTAGATTTGGAGGTAATAGCGTGGAATGGAGAGCAGTTTGAAAAGGATATGGCAAAAAGTAAACCTTTGTCTTTGAAAATAAAGGCAAGAAAGATAGATGCTAAACCGATAGCGGATGCCCCCCAATACCCTGTAGGTGTTACTAAAAATCAAATTCAAATACGTTTTTTGAAACATCCATTAGCCGAAGATATTATTAATGAAATAGCTCCAGGTATGTATAATGATGAAATCGTAGATTACATCAACAGGTTGAAATTTCTGGAGTATATTGATGATAAAAAGTCATGGAATGAATTGTGGAATAAAATGAATGAATATGAAGGCTGATTTATATGAAATGTTGAAAGGATGCCTAATAATCCCGTATCCTAAAGAGGTGGTTGAGCGAATGGAAAAGCTAACGTTGGATTATGCAAATCAAAATCACGTAGATGATAATTGGGTTACAAGATGGACGATTTTTCTATTTTGTAAACAGCCAAATGCTGAGCTAAAACAATATATGGAGGCTCAATATGAGGAATTGTATGGAGAACGTTTGTTGTTTCCAACTAGTACTGTTAATGCCTTGATGGCATATATGATATGTCAAGCTATCTGCGGAAAGTATGAGAAGGCGGATTCTGAATTTTGTTCAATTGCATTGATGAATTGTGTTATCCTCTTGAATGGCAAGATAGGTACAATGCCTTTTGCTGAATATCTGTTGGATGGGTATGGTAAGCTGCAAAATTATATGTGTAAAGCAACAGAGGCTTTTGATGTTGATACTGTAGAATTCGTAGACCAGCTTTTTGATATGTCTGTTGATGAGTTTAATGATGTCAATAGTGAAGAAAAGCTTGCAATCTGTAAAAAACTAGCGATAGATGCTTGGAAATACAACATAATCAAAATGTTGGAAGTTCATAAGGATAGCTATTGTTCTTATGCGGAATGTTTTCATGTTTTGATGTCTGTTGTCAACTCTATGCCCTATTGTTATTTGCACATTGACATAGAGCAACTTTTGAAATATCTGTGTAATCCAGAAGATAAAGTGACAACAATCTCAGCTATAGTAAATGAATTGGTTCAAGAAGGATGTGTATTCGATGCACCAGAATGCGATTCGTCTATTTTGCTCCGTTTGACAAAGGAGGATGAGATGTTAACTTCATTATCTTTTATGAATACTGAAATTTCAAAACATGATTTTTGTGTGTATTTGTATTATGAACTAATAATGGAAAAAATTGCAGAACATGATGGCGAATGACAATATAGATGTTTCTGCTCTGATAAATGATGGGCAGAAAGATATAGTTGAGGATGGCAATAGTGTAAATATAAAGCAAGTAACAGCATCGGACTATGGTAATCAAGAGGCAACTTCAAGTTTTGCTTTTTATGGTGATGCCATGAATGATGATAATGTTAATGAACTTGTTGATGACATAGTGCCTCCTGTAATCGTGTTGGTCGGCTTCCCTCAATATGGGAAATCTACGTTTATATCATCCCTTTATCATATAGTTCTATGTAAAGGGAAGATTGGGAAATATAAGTTCCTGGATTCTGAAACTCTTGCAGGGTTTGAACGTAGAAGCCATATTCGCAATGCTGAGATTGCTGCGAGGGAACGTTTGGATCGTACTCCAGTTTATGCAGACTATTTCTTGAGTATGTTGTTTGAGAATATAGCGACTGGTGAGCATGTAAAAGTCGTTTTTTCAGACCGATCAGGTGAAACTTATTTGAGATACGCCCAACATAATAGCTATTTGGAAAAAGATAAGTTGCTAACTACTGATTGTCACATTATCTACTTTATGGATTCAGAAAAGATAGCTACTGATGATTATTTTATCGAACTGAGAGATAATCTTGACCATCTATCTATAAGAATGAAGAATAATGGATTATTTGATGGTAATAAGTTTTTTGAAATAGTCTATAATAAAGCCGACAAGTTAAAAGAGGAAGATAAGCAAAAAGAAGATTTCATAGATAACATTGCCCAAATAGAGCAAAAAATAGAGCGTTATTGTTCGTTAGGTAAAAAAACAAGTATTTCTTCTATGCATCCTTTAGAAAATAAAGAGTTGGAAAAGTTCTTTGAAGAGATGATTGATGGTTGTGCTTGTAGAGTGAAATTGGATGAGGAAGTTTGTAATCAGTTGGATTGGGTACATAAAATAGGAGGATAAATGATGGGGAAGCATAAAATATTAATAGCTGGATTGCCTGATACTGGTAAATCCACGTTTATTGGAGCGTTGTGGGCTTTAGTGAATCATTACGCAGAAAAGGTACATTTAAGTATGGTAGCTTCTGACACAAATGTGCCAGATTTGGTAGATAAGCTAGATGAGCTGAGTCAAGCGTGGATGAAAGTTTCGTATATTCCAAGAAGTTCTAAGGATATTGCCGAGAACATGCAGATAGAGCTTGTAGCTTCAGATGATAAAAGTAAAATGGTAACTTTGGATTTCCCTGATTTTATGGGTGAGTCCTTTAGAAAAGTTATATCACAAAATCATCCGAAGGAAATTGACTCTTGGTGTGAAAATGCTGATAGTTTGCTTTTCTTTATTGGTGATTTTTCGTGTGGTGCATTCTATGATGATATAAAGGGATTTGAGGAAGGTAAAGATGAAGATAAATCGAAATTTAATCAAAAAGATCTTCGACCAGACCTCATGACTCCAGCTGCACAAAACATGTTGATTCTTAGATATCTAAAAGAACATTCACATTTTAAACATGTTACGATATGTATCACTCAATGGGATAAATACGTTAAGGTTCATGCTAAATCTCCAAGATTTAAATCTCCAGAGGAATTTCTTGGCAAAAATTCTCCTGCTCTATATAATTTTATTAAATATCATTTTTCAGATGTACGATTCTATGGACTTAGTTCACAGGGAGACGAATATCAATATGAGAAACAAACAGACGAGCAAGTAAAGAAAGACATCAGAATTGTAAAACAGAATTGTAAGGATAAGCTAAAACAACTGACAAAAGAAGGTCAAAGAGCTTTTTTGTGTTGGGGGAAGACTATGAGCTACGATATTACTTTATTGATTTCTGAAATAGTAAACTGATATGAAAATAGAACAAGTTTTGCATGGATATAATAATGGGCATACTGTTCTTCAAACTTCTATCAAGGGCTTGTCTGCTAATGATATGTCAAGAATGGATATCCTTAGTGATTGGTCAGGGTATCAAGACTCCAGAGAGGATAGTAGTTACATTACAGCCTATCCACTAAGAAATACATCGTATTATGTTGTTGCAAAGTCATGGTATGCCTATGAAATGGAACGGCCAGGATGTGTTTGGACGCATTCTCTATTGCTGAATTTAGATGACATTGATAAGAATTTTGATTTTCGAGTTCTTTTGACTTATTTTCACAGGCCTCTCAAAAATGAGTATGAGGGTTACGAAAAATCTATAGAAGTGGTGCATTTTCCTGTTATAAATGGGGATAAAGAAAAAACACTAATAGATGAGGCGACATTGCTGTTTGTCTATTCTTCGTTGTTTGTTTATGACAAGCCTTTTGCATTTAAGATAGAAATGTCTGCTTTGGACAATCAAAAATTTTGTTTGTCGATATTGCAGTTCATGCCATTGAAAATGTTGAGACATATCTCTATGAGTAGTGGAGGAAATAGTTTGCGACAAGTAGAAGGGAATGTATTGACAATGCAATTTGTGCAAGATAATTCCTTGATGTCATTGTTAACACCGCCATGGGCAGATAAGGTTAAGATAGATGATTTTCATAATGGTGCAAGATTTTTACTTAAAGAAGCTTTGGATGGTAGAAATAATATAGCCCCTCTCATAAGAATATTTTCTAAGGACATCGGTACAAGTTATCAAAAACTATGTGCGGTTGGTGACTTGCTTCTGATGTTGAATCGGGCGATGAAAAACAAAGTATCTCCAGAAGATTATAGAATAGTTCTTGATATCATAACCACTTTCTTTCCAGAAGAGGAAGGCTTGTTGGTAAAATCAAATTTCTTGGGCGATACTATAAGACAATTGTTTGTTAATGATGAGGACTTTTTGTTTTATGTTTCTACTTGTAAAAATGAGAAGTCTCTGCCTATGGACTTGGTGCAATTTCCCAGACACTTTGATAATTTATACAATGAAGATAAAATCTATCTGGTTGAGCGTATAGACAATGTTAAATCCTATAATAGTTTCGGGAAAGAGATACTTGAATATTTTTTCTGTTCTACAAGTTCTTGGCTAGATTTTGATAAAAGTAGATTTGCGGTTCTCCTTTCTATTTTTGAAAACAATTATGTTGTGTCTTGGAATTCAAGAGTCTCTTGGTCTAAATTATGGGATGCCTGCTTATGTCATAATATTGATGTAAGTATGGCTTTTGCTGATATGGCAAGAAGTCAGGAGCCTCAACTGGAGATGAACGTCTATGACAAGTTGAATTGTAATGAAATTGTGCCGTCTAACATTGTTCGTAGCTGTTTTAAAAATGTGAGCAACTTGTTAGAATGGTTGAGAGGAAAGACCAATATTTCAGAGAATGTTGTCAGTTTAATATTAAAGCATATCAATCCAAATGATGTAGTGATTCAAAAACAAGGAATAGAGCCTTGGAGATGGATTGACCATTATTCTGGTTCTGAAACTTTGGATTTCGATACGTTTGTCTTCTTCCTTTCTTTCAATTGGGTGAACGATGAAGCCCTGAAGATGCTAAAAATATCATTTTATTCTTTACATGAGGTACTGGCTTTAGGTAATGAACAGGCGTTCTTGTTGTTAGGCAAACTCCGCAAATATACAGATGAATTGCCGATTAGTGAGAGTTGGGATAATTGCAAAAAACTTAGAAAAGGTATTGTGAGGTATCTAAAAGAAAGCGGTTACAAGAAGTCTGTGTTAGAGAATTTTACACCAGATCGGAAAGTTAACGAGTGGTTGCAAAAGCTATGGTAATATAATCATGAGAAACTTGATGGTTCTGTAAACTAAAATATTAAGAATATGTTAGAAAATATACCTAAAATCTCTGTGCTTGTAATATGTTATAAGCAGGAGAATGTTATTCGAAGAGCTATGGATTCGCTTATAGCTCAGAAAGACTATATATATGAAATTTGTATTAATGATGATAAGTCGCCTGATAAGACATGGGAGATACTTTTGGAGTACCAAGCCAAGTATCCTGATTTGGTGAAGCCTGTCCGCAATGATCCAAATCTCTTTATTTTTGCTAATATTGAAGCAACATGGAAACGACCAACAGGTAATTTGATATATCAACTTTCAGGAGACGATGAGGTGCCAGATGGTTATTTTAAACATGTTTGTGAATTTGTTAAAGAAAAAGGCTTGGATTGTGATAATGATAATTTCTGTATTTATGGAGATTACGAACAAGTAGAGCCTTCGGGGGTTCATTTTTATTTTTCAAATAAAAAAATCATAAAATATGATCCTATTATGCTTAAAACACGCTCTCTGATAAGTAACAGAAGTGCTTGCTTTAGTATCGGTGTGTTAAGAAGCTTTATTCCGGTAAGTGATGGGCGATCTTATGCTGTAGAACATGCACAAGATGGTCAGTTGCAATTGTTTTCGAAGAAAAATTATTATATTCCCTATAGTGGTAATATATATTATTCTAGTATAGGAGTTAGTGTAAGCATGAATCCCCAAATAGCACTTGAGAGAGCAGAAGAGATTGATAATAAAACCGTAGAATTTTTTGAAAGGTTAAATATAAATCTATCTTTTAGTACAAAGCATTATTTATCTTTTATGAGATATTATAATCGTTTTAAATTTACTAAATCGAAAATAAGTCTCTTGTTAATGATGTATCATTATATTCTTTCTCTTGATTTTTCTTTAGGTTTCGATTCTTTATTGTTAGGTAATTTTTTAAGAAAAATAAGAAAAAAGATTAAGAAATAATTTAAAAAGAAAGACGAATTGTTATTTTTTAGTGTAATATGTTATGGCAAAAATAAAAACAACGAAAGGTTTGTTTTATTACAAGCCCATTACTTTATATTTAGGTATAAAGCAAATAAATAGAGAGGTCGCTTTCGATAATTTCAAACTTCTCATGTCTATATTGGAGGAAAAAGGTATCTATGCAGGTCCTTTTTTAGGTACGCTCTTAGGAATCGTGAGAGAAAATAACTTTATAGAATGGGATGAAGACATTGACCTGTTTATCATGAAAGAACAAGAGCAATTATTAGTGGATGCTCTATGGGATTTGCGTGATCAAGGTTTTGAACTTGTTCGATACGAGCGAAGAGGTCTGTATTCTGTTATGCGTAACGGTGAATATATAGATTTTTATGTCATGTATCGTATAGGGGATAATTTGCGATATTCTGGCGGTGCAGACTTTATGTTTGAGAATTATATGACTGATACAATAACATGGGATTTCAAAGGAATTCCTTTGCAGATACCAAGAGAATATGATGAGTTCCTGACCTTTCAATATGGAGATTGGAGAACACCTGTAAAATATGCAGATTTTGAAATGACTTCATGGAGAAAGTTCTGTGTGAAATCTATTTATTTTATCAAAAATAATCTTCCAGATTTCTTGTACTATCCAATGCTAAGAAAGTATCATCAGAAGCATTTAGATAAATTCAAGGCAAAGTGTGAGAAAAAAGGAATAACATTACCCGAAGAAATTAAATTATAGTAATTATGAATATAGCATTATTGATAGCCGGAGGTTCTGGCAATAGAATGGGACAAGATATCCCAAAACAGTTTATGCACGTAGATGGATGCCCTATCATTATCCATACTATGAGATGTTTTCAAGTTCATCCAGACATAGATGGCATAGCAGTTGTTTGTCTGAAAGGATGGGAAACTGTTCTCCGAGCATACGCCAATCAGTTTAACATAGATAAGTTAAAATGGATATTTCCAGGTGGTAATTCTGGCATGGAGTCAATTCATAACGGTATCTATGGCTTAAAAGCTGAGGGTTGTAATAACGAAGACTTGGTTCTTATTCATGATTCTGTTCGCCCATTGCTTGGACAGGATATAATCAGTAATAACATTGCAACTTGCAAAGCTTATGGTTATGCCATCACAGGTATTCAGTGTCGTGAAGCAATCTTGGAAAGTGAGGATGGATTTTCCACGACTACAAGTATTCCACGTGACAAACTGATTCGTACACAGACACCTCAAACGTTCCGACTTGGCAATATTATTAATGTTCATGAGGAGGCAAAACAAAAAGGAATTGTTGATAGTGTAGCTTCCTGTACTCTTATTGCAGAAGTTGGAGGTCGTGAGATGCATATAGTTCCGGGATCTGAGAAAAACATCAAGATTACAACTGTAGAGGACTTGGAGATTCTCAAGGCACTCATTCATACAAGTAAAGAAGAATGGCTGAAGTAACTTGGAAAATATGTAAGCAAAATATTCTTGCTGATTATAAACGTCTAAAGCTAATTGGGGGGGGTAATACCTCCTCGATTATTCTTAAAATATTACTGAATACTCATAAGAATATCGTGTTCTTTTTTAGAATTGGCACATTCTTGAAAACTAAGCAAAATATTGCGGCAAGGTTATTGTATAAGTTGATAAGTTTGTGGTATGTAAGAAAACAATTGCTTACAGGTATTCAGCTACCATTAGGAACTGATGTCGGTGGAGGTTTAGCCTTCATTCATTTCTCGAATATTGTAATTGCTGAAAGTTGCAAGATAGGTAAAAATTGTACGATTCTGCAAGGAGTAACTTTGGGACATTCTTTCTCTGCGAAAAATGATGGTGTTCCTACTTTGGGTGACAATGTCGTTGTTTTTGCTGGAGCAAAAGTGTTAGGCAAAGTCAAAGTGGGAGACAAGGCAGTCATTGCTGCTAATGCCGTAGTAACAAAGGATGTCCCTGCAAATAGTATCGTAGCAGGAAACCCTGCTAAAGTCATTTCGACAGATACGTCATCATTATTTGGTAAGAAATGGGCGAAGGATTATGCAAGATAATCGTAAAAAAAGAATAATATTGGATGATTATGGATTTACAATGGAATAAGTTGGATTATTGTAACATTCTGGTGACAGGTGCTACAGGGTTGGTAGGATCAAGTATTATTGATTTGCTGATGAAACATACTGTGAAAAATTGTCATATATATGCATCTGGTAGAAACGAGAGCCGGGCTAAAGCTAAGTTCTCTAAGTATTATGGCAAAGAAAATTTTCACTTTTTCAGATATGATGTAGAAAAGCCTCTGGAAAGTGAAATAAAATTCGATTATATTATTCAAGCTGCTAGCAATGCAAGCCCCAATTTCTTTGCTACTAATCCTGTTGGGGTTATTATGTCGAATATTATAGGTACAAAAAACTTATTGGATTATGGAAGAGATCACGGAATGAAACGTTTCCTTTATATCTCTTCTGGCGAAGTCTATGGCAATGGTGATGTCGAAAAGTGGCATGAAACGGATAGTGGATATGTGGATTGTATGACTATGCGTTCGTGTTACCCCACTTCGAAGCGTGCGGCAGAAACCCTATGTGTAGCTTATGCCAAGCAGTATGACGTAGATGTCGTTGTCGCTCGTTTGTGCCATACTTACGGTCCAAACTTTACAGAGCAAGACAATCGTGCTTATGTTCAATTTTTCATAAAAGCCTTGCAGGGTGAGGATATTGTTTTGAAAAGCCCAGGTGACCAATATCGTTCTTGGCTTTATGTGGAAGATAGTGCTAGTGCAATTCTTACGATATTGCTAAATGGGAAGAGTTGCGAGGCTTATAATGTGGCTGATGAAACTTCCTGTGTTACCATAAAGGAACTCGCAGAGAAGATTGCCAAGCTTGGAAAGGTAAAAGTCGTGTTTGATTTACCATCCGATATTGAAAGAAAAGGATTTTCTGTTATAAAGAAGGCAACCTTTGATACATCCAAACTTCTTGATTTAGGATGGAAAGCAAAGTATTCATTGGATGAAGGATTAAAAAGTACTTTTGAGAAATTAATTTCCAGAAAAGTTAGTTGTGAATGATTTTTATGATGTATTGCTGTATTTCTTTCCAAATCTCCTTTTCTAGCATGAAATACGGCACAGCTTTCTTCCTGTCCTCCTCAAAATAGAAGAACAGATGCTTGATGCCCGGGGCATCAGAATATTCGTAGGCTTCGATTTTCACAATGTTGATGCCTTGCGACTGAAGAGCCGCA
>ERZ1026888.657-NODE-657-length-17955-cov-25.630056_pt1 | contig 17955 bp, 8 predicted proteins | sample MGYA00380174_ERZ1026888 | MGnify/ENA primary metagenome ERZ1026888 (study PRJEB33269, sample SAMEA4719810) | human gut metagenome | biome: human-associated habitat; feature: organic feature; material: feces | place: Cameroon | collected 2013-10 ...
GATAGTTACCGTTTCCGGCTCCATATACGTTGCCATAGATATGACCGCCATTTATCTTGATGTTGGTGCCTGAGCCCAGATTGTCCTTGAAGTAACCCTTGGAGTCGAGCACAATGTTCACATAGCCCGATACGTCGTTGCCGCCATATACGTTGCCATGGATATAGATATCGGTGTTGTCAAAAGGAGATTTGCCTGATGGTTCCCCCGAGGTATTATTGCCTGATGTAGTGGTATCTGCACCCGATGTTTCATTGCCCGATGTGGTGGTTGTTTTGCTGTTGTCTTCTCCGATGGTGACATTCGTTGATTTCTCTACATCGCCCATGAAGCCGCCGCCGAAGATATCATGGCAGTCGATGGCCTTGACGGTGATGTTGGTACTATTCACGGAACTGTAGAATCCGCCACCGAACACACGGCGACAGAAAACACCGCCGGCTCCCTTGATGTTGGTGCTGCCTTCTACCTTTCCCGAATAGCCACCGCCCACAATGTCCATATAAGAATAGCCATTGTAGAAATGTTCGTAATCCTTGTCCTGCTCGATGCCGATGCCGTGGTGAAAGCTCGCTCTGCTCACCATATCAATGGTGATGTTGGTATTTCCTTTAACAATGGCATCCTCACCATATCCGCCACCGAAGATACTGAAGTGTGGAGATCCCACCTTATAATATATCTCCTTCCATTCGGCGGTTTGGTAGAAGTGCAAGTCCTTGGCCTGTCCAGGTTTCACCTCCGTATCCTTATGCAGGAATCCATTGGCAATGGTGATATTGGTGTTGTTGCGCACTTCGCAGGCCTCGTTGCCACCACCGTAGATATTGTGGTTTACCTTGAACTTCAAGGTCTCGTGGTTGTATTGTGGAGAATAGGTGATACCATTGATGATGCTGGCTGGATGCCATGAACGGGTATCCGGGTTCCAGTAAGAAGAAAGCAGGGCTTTGCCACCCATGATAATCATGTTGGTATTTCCGGTTACATCTGCCGAAGTAATATGGGGGGTCTTTTCTCTATCCACAGTCTGGGAATCACTATTTCCCCATCCGCCGCCATAGATACCATGACCTATCTGACCATCGAAGATGCTGATAAAGGTGTTGCCATATACCTTTCCATTCTGGCATCCGCCGTAGATACGCTCATGGAAGGTAGGGATGATATTGGCATTGACATTATCATCCGGATGCTCCATGGCTTTTTCGCTCCAAGGTTCGAGAGGCGTCTTGGTTGTTTCGTCGAAATATGGATAGGAAATAGCTGGTCGGTCGATGACCAGACAGGCATTGCCATAGATGCCACCCAGATTCTGATAGTTTTTACATTCAGACACAAGGCGACCTTTACCGCCGGCAAATACCTGCGAGAAGATAGCGCCGCCACGGATGTTGACCAGCGAGGTGCAGTTCTTAGGAACCTTGTGCTGCTCATAGGTAAATACATCAGGATCTACCTCTGTATTACCCACGTTGGCAACATCGCCACCGCCATATACGCTACCCCATATCATGGTACGGTCTATCGTTCCCAGGCTTTTTCCGTTTGCCATATAATTAAAGTTTCTACCGTAGATGTGGACCTCCGTCTTTGGAACGCGGGCCATGTCAGGGAAATCAATCCATGTATTCTTGTTGTTGTCATAGATTGATTCAATACCGGCACCACCGCCATATACATTCTGTGCGATAAAACCCGACTTAAGGAATACTCTGGAAGATGTACCCACCGTGCCGAAATCATAACCCTTGCCGAAGTCTTTGTCTTTTCCTTCTGTGATGTCGCCGTAAGGCAGTGCACCCAGTCCTGCTCCATAGATGTTTTCGCATACTGGCTGTGCATCGGTTTCTACATAGGTGTTGCCCGTAACATATCCCGAGTAGCCACCGCCATGGATGGCCTGGAAGGTGAAGCCCGGCAAACCGAGAATCCATGCCCAGCGACTGGCATGATAGCGTCTGAAGGTCATCGGATCGAAGCCTTCTTCTCCAGGATTGCTGCCAGTAACGCTACCGAAATAGAGTTTCTTGTCTTCCTTAGAAACCTTCAGGAAGTCGTTATAGATACTCATTTCGAAGTTAAAGTAGGTTTTATGGTCTGTTACCTGATTGAGATATCGGTATTTAATGCCGTTGACGGTAAGGATACCTTCGTCGGCAATCTTGGCACCCGGTTGTGCATATACCTTGGTATTACCCACCTTCGTATTGACACCGAAGCCGGCTCCGAACACCGAGAACTCAGGGTCGTTCGTGTTCTTACTGCTGATATACCAGCACAAGCCAGGCAGTGAGGTCTCATCAAAGAGACTGAGTTTCTTGATGCTGTTGTCTTGATTCTTGATGATGATATCAGAAAGTGGCGAGTGGTTGACGATTACGATAGCATCGCCGGTTTTATCTACTACAGTAGAATCGTTGGTATAGGTACCCACATAGCAGGCACGGTTGCCGCCACCATAGATATTATGGTTGCGCTTGAAGGAACCCGAGTGCATGGTACCTTTGATAAATTCAAAGAACTGCCGGGTATTCTCATCGTTCATGATGCGGTAGATGGCAGCCTTTGCCTTTTCGTTGGTAATCTCATCCACCGTCTTGGCTTTCAGGATGGCTGCTGTTATCTCCTTGAATTCCTCAATGTTATCGCAAATCTTCTCGCTGTCTGCCTGAGCGGCAAGCCAGTTGGTGAAATTACCCTTGCTATCAGCCTTGCGGTTCCATATCCAGGTGCCGCCGTCTATCTGCACCTGGGTGTTACCCAGAATGTTGGCGTAGGTTCCCTCGTGGGCTGTATCCTTCTTGCCGAGCACGGTTTGGCGTGTTTTCTTCTGCTTTTCCGCTTCGGTTTCTTTGCCGTTCAGTTCTACCTTAACATGTCCATAGCCACCGCCATAGATGTTTTGTCCCAGTTTTCCGCCTTCCACATGTACCAGGGTGTTGCCATCCACGGTGCCATAGGCACAACCGCCATATACGTTGTTCCAGACGAATGGCACCACGTTGTTCTGGTAGTCGAGTCCTGTAGAAGCTGCAGCATCGGTGTTGACGATATGCACGAGGGTATTACCGTTGATGCGTCCCACCTTATGATATTCAGGGGCATTCTCCTTCTTGAGTCCCTTTCCGCCGCCGAATACTTCACCGAAGATATCGCCACCTTTCAGGTTGACGAAGGTCTTGTAGTTATCGGCGTTGTAACTGATGAATTCGCCGGCTTTATGTCCGATTGTATCATTTTGTGCGATTTCTGATACGCTGATAGGCTTGCTGGTGTAATCCGGTGTTTTTATTTCATCGCCGATGTTGGCGATGTCGCCGCCGCCATATACGTTGCCATAAATCTTGGCTTCGTCTGAGATTTCCACCTGGGTGGTTCCCGTCACCTTAGCCACGTTGGTGAAGTAGATGTATTCTGTTGTTGTAGTGCCATCTGTTTCATTTGTGGTCTTAGGATTCACGCCGGCACCGCCGCCGAATACATCACCATGGATGTAGGCACCTTTGACGAATACCTGCGTGTTGCCGCCAATGCTTCCTGTATTGTTATCTGTTGTAGATTCCGGGTCGCCGAATCCGCCACCATATACACGATGCAGGAAGGTGTTGCCATCTACGGTAACTTTGGTGCTATCCTTTACGGTACCGGCATAGCCACCACCCAATGCACTGAGGATGGTGAAGTTAGGAACGCCCTTCGAGTTATCGAAGACATTCATGTCGTTCTTCGTATTTGTTCCTTCGGCAGCAGCTCTTAGGGCTGCCTTGCGTGCTTTCTTACTCTTGTTCTTGCTGCTATGAGGGCGGGCGAGCTGATCGGTGTCATCATCCACTTCTCCGTTGTATTCACCATATTCACCCTCCACGTTCACGGTAACATCGGTGCTTCCCACGCTGGTGTTCTCACCATATCCGCCGCCGAACACAGAGAAATGAGGGTTCTTGTTGTCATCATAAGATTCCTTCCATTCCGGTGTTTTCAGAAGAGAATAAGGGGTCATACCCTTTTGTACATTTACCGTAGCAGTTCCTGTTACGGTGCAGGCGAGGTTTCCGCCGCCATAGATGTTATGAGGGTTGAGGAACTTGTCTTTAGCTTCGTCATAGAACTTATTTTTGTCAACCTTGTAGTTTTCTCCTTCTACTTTCTCCCAAACGTAGAAATTCTGAATGCTGTCATTCCATAACTTATTCCATATCACATTGATTGAGAAATTATCCTTCAAATTTCCGTCTTTCTCTCTTGTCTGTAAGCCCGGGTCTTGTGCCAGATAAATATTCGTGTTTCCATTTACATCGGCAAAAGTATAGAGGTCTTTCGATGCTAATGGATTGCCGTCATCATCTGTGATTTTACCCTTACCTCCACCGAAGATTTCTCCGGCGAAGTTGGCACCATAGATATTGATAGTTGTACTGCTTTTGTTTGTATCTTCTCCGTTTGTATTTTCTCCGTTTGTATCTTTTTCGCTTTTCTTTTCTCCCACCTGTGCCAGGTTACCGCCGCCATAGATGTCGCCATAGATGGATGGAGCCTGTTCTGATGAGCCAGAGAAGGTAAGGCTGGTGCTGCCGATAACTCTACCAATATATTCCGGATTTCCGATGGCTCCATCTATCTTCTCTCTTCCGTTTCCACCTGCGAACACAGAGCCACGGATGTCGGCATAGTCGCTGATACTCAATTCTGTATCTTCTGTCTGCGCCATGTCGCCACCTCCATATACATTGTCATAGAAGGTTCCGCCTTCGATGCTGATGCTAGATTTTCCGAAGAGGCGAGCCATGTCGGAAAGAATTTCTGGTGTTGTTTTGTTTTTTTCTTTAGCATACGCCACACCATATCCACCGCCGAAGATAGGGCAGTAGAAGGTTCCGCCAGTGATATTGAGTGTTACGTTTCCATAGGTCTGACCCAATTCCTTGTAATCGCTGTAATTGGCACCACCATATTTGTTTTCATGGAAGAAATAGTCCGTTCCACGACCGCCGCCGAAGATACCGTTCTTGCAATAGAAGGTACCGCCATTGATGGTAAGTGAAGATACCGTTTCGCCTTTTTGGCCATAAACATTGCCACCGTATTGACTTGGTATTGCTGAAGTCTTAGTCCACAATCCTGGACTCATATATCCGCTACCTCCTGCATAGATACCATCAATCTTTCCATCAAAAGAGCCGAAAACGCCACCATTGATGATAATCTTTGTATTTGTATATAGAGGATCTACATCGGTATAAGTATATGTCTTTGCATTATAGCAATGGTAGGAAATTAGCTTTCCGTTGGCATCTGCGTAAGGACCATAAAGCATCACGTCCTTGCTGCTGTTCCAATACGGAATGCTTGCATCTGGAGTATGGTGATCTTCGGTACCGATACCATTCATACCGCCTGCTCCTGCACCAAAGATACCGCAGAGGATGAGGTCTTTCTTTTTGTTATCTTCAGGCAGAATCTTGAAAGTTCCACCATTGATGGTGATGGTGCTATAGCCATAGAATGGATTGTTGATTTTTACATCGCCTGTATGTCCACGTCCCATACTACCGCCATAAAGTTCGGTGACAACAACACGGTCGTTGTCCTCGAGACCATCGCTCTTCTTGTATTCAGAATTTTTTGGGTCTAGAAGAATATTGGCTCTACCCATAAATGAATTCAATGGAACATTGTATGTTTTGTCTTCGTATTCCAAAGTAAATGGACGTTGGGCACCCAAAGTTCCGTTTACCACACGCGCCACCTTTCCACTCCTGATGATGATATCTACATCGGCATACATTGCACCTTCGTGGTTTCCGGCTAGGATAATACCTGCATCGTAGTCGTTTGTTCTTTTTGAATTTTCAATGGTTTTTGTAGGATTGTTGGCATCGTTCCATTTTCTGTTGATATCCATGGTGATGGTACACTTAATAGGTTGGGTTGGAGTTCCCATCACACCATTCAGCTGCTGTCCTACTATAGTCTGATCATCCAGCTGTTTTCTTTCTATAGTCTGACGTCCGCCAGCACAAATAGCAGAATAGAAGCCCGATTTGATGGTGATACTGAAACCATCTTTGCCATGAGGCATGGAATTGTTGAAGGCAGTAATGCTGTCTTTATGGTTTAAGGGATAGAAACGGCTATCATTGCAGAAACCGCCGAATATCTGCATAGGGGTGGTTACGGCACCATCGATTGTACCATAGTTGATAGCATTTTCGTTGAAGCCTACCATCTTAATACCTTCACCCATTTCCAAATTATTGTATTGACAGTAGATATTCTTATAAGCTAAAGTTCCTGTGTCGGTATTTTTGAAGGTGATATATTCAAAACGGGTATCTCCCCAAAGAGGCAGACCGATATCGAGACTTGTAATTTCGATGGAGCCTCCTGCTTTGTAAGTGCCATATTCGCCAGTGATGGTAGCGTTACGGAAGAGTGGAGATTTTTTTGCTTTATTCCAATCGGCTGATGAAAGAATGTTATTACCAGTATTGTTTTTGGTAATGTTGAAACCATTATCGGTGTTATTTGTTACTTTCTTGTTACTTTCTCCCATCAATACAATGATATTCTCATCCCATGATCCTTTTTCCGAGAGTTTGCTGTAGGCTCCCTTCCAGGTCTTCATCGGTTTATCTTGAGTATATCCCCAATTGGTTTCGTCCTTATCCTCACCTGATGTTGGATTCAGATAAACTACCGTTGTGGCACTTACCCAGGTCTCGAGAAATATCTTGCCTCCGGAAGTAACGGTAATATAACAGCTGTATTTATCGTTATAAGTTGCGCTGTCAGGACGGGTATAACTGGATGATGTTTCTGATGAAAGTGAATCTTCGCCATTATACCACTGGTAGGTGATTTTCAATCCTAAAGCTTCATTGCTATAATTCTCTTCTGTATCATTGGTTACGTTGACGGTATATACGTTATTGTTGGTAGAAAGTGAAGCTGTTACATGAATAGCCTTTACCAATATGGAATTAGTACGTGATTTTCCATTGGTGGCATAAACATACTGATTGTAATCTTGGCGTGGTAGCGAATAGGTACTGCTAGCAGTCTTCTTCAGTTCCCAATTTTTGTTGTCGTTAGAAACATACCAGTTGTATTGGGCTGTAGAAGGTTCTGTATTCTTTCCTTCATAAACCTTCAGTTCATCTTGCTTGCCTCTGTCCAGTTTGATATAGATAGTACTGAAAGCAAACTTTCCGTCAGCAAACATCCAGATTTTCTTGTCAAGCCCATTTTTGCTGAGCCATTCATTGTTTTGCTTTGCAAAGGCTTCTCCGTTTTCAGAAATCTCTTTCTGTACGCCATAGTTATAGCTGTTGGTTCCACTAACCATGTTTGTCGGGGTGTAGAACCAGGTGTTCTTGATACTGTCAGAAAATTGCTTTGGATTGTACGTTTTATCGTTAAAAACAAAGAGACTACCTCTGAATATTTTATTGGAAGTGGTCTTGGTCTGGATTTGTGGACCATGGAAATAAAGATGGGTTGGCAGGATGGCCGTAGTATGAGTTCCATAGTTACTTGAGAAACCAAAGCCACCAGCAATGGTCATCTGACCTTTAAAAGATGTATTGTCCTTGTGCATGTTCAATTCCGTATCGGCAGAGATATTGAAGATTCTGAAGTTACCTCCATTATCTATATATCCCACGATGCCGCCCACGCGGTAATTGCTTTCAGATGCATATATTTCTCCGTTATCAGTAATCTTGGATTTTCTGATGATGATATTGCTGATTTCTGCATATTGCGTCAGGTCGGATGCAACTATACCGATTTTGATGACAGATTTACCTTGCGGGATATACCCTTTTTTCTTCTCAATCAGTGCTTTTTCTATTACTAGATTGGTAACTGTCGCATATTCTTCCAGTTTTGGCTCTTTAGTATTCTTCGGGGTTCCATAAAGTCTTGTAAACAGACCCCATGAAGCCTCATAGCCCGTTTTGTTATCCCATTGTATATGCATATTTTTGATGGCATGTCCATCACCATCAAAAATTCCGGCAAAGTATCTGTCGGAGTTCGATTTATTACATTTTGTAGAGCCGATAGGAGTCCAGATTCCTTGGCTCAGGTCGATGTCTTTGGTAAGTTTAAAGTATTTGCCGGCAAACATAATCTTGGTATTTCCATTGGTCACATCATGTGCCAACTTCGCCAGCTCCAGGTCGTTACTGATAAGCCATGGATCATTCTTTGTTCCCGTACCACCAGCATACTTTGTAGCGATGAGGTCGCCCTCACCATATACCTTGGTCTCGGTGGTAGTAGTGCCGCCTTCCTCCTGGGCATGCACCATTTGGATGCTTGCCAGCAGCAGAGCCAGCAGCATCAAATATTTTCTGCATATTGTTGATATTGAATGTATTCTCATTGCAATGTATCTTTTTATTTGTTAGTTGGTAAAAATCGTGATAGGGTTTTAATCTATCAGCAGATGGCCCGTGTAGGCATCCTCATCAGCCAAAACATAGAGATAGCGGGGTTGAATCAGGATGCGGATGGGATATATCATGGCAGTGATGCCCTGTTTCTGATTTTTCAGACTTTCGAAATTCTTTTCGTTCAGTTCGATGGCTGAGGTTACACCCTTTCGGGTAATCACCTCCTTCTTATTCTTGTCCTTGAACACCACATCGTATTTTACCTTGATGGTTGGAGTGAAATTCTTATCGGGAATGGTATAGAATGCCGGTCCCCATTGGGTGTAGTCTTTTATCGAATTATCGAGAAGAATGCTTTTCTTTTCGTTCTCAAAAGCAGATGATGTCGTATTCGTATCGTCTTGATTGTCCTTATAAGGAATCGCAATTGAATCGAAAGTTGTATAAGTGATGTCGTCCTCTTTCCATCCGATGGCTCCCTGGGTCCATAGCTTCTTGGTTTCATCCCAGGTATAAGAACGGCTTACGGTGCCCGAGGTGGCTAACTTGCCCGATAAGGTTACGCTCTTGATTCGGAATTGTCTTACGGCTCCCATCTTCGTGTCGAGCTTGAAGAGAAGGCGATAACCTGTCAGGGTTTGGTCGAACTGGAAATTCACCACACGTTCGAAGGTGTATTCTGTCTTCTGGGCATCCATTCCCTCCCTGCTTTGTGGCAAGGCACAGATGATGGGGGCTTTCGTGATATCGAAGATCACAGGACTGGGGGTATCATTGGATGAAGTATTCTCTGTTGATGTTTCTTCGGCTGAAGTACTCATGGCGAATGGGAATGAGAGGGTGAAGGTGCGGCTGGTGGATATCACCTTGGCGCCATCCACTTTTGGCATATAGGCGAAGAAATGGAAGGAAACTGCCTTGCCCAGATACTCGTTCCAGCGCTTGCGGTTGGTAGCCGTCCAGTTTTCCGTGGTGGAATTATAGCTCACCGATTCGTTGGTGTAGATGGAGTTGTCACCATCAAGCTTGGGATGACTGGTGCTGGAATAGTAGCCGAACACGCCCATGGTGGCTGGATGCTTGGCGGCATCGTAAGCCTCGTAGGGGTTGGTTCGGGTAAGTGTCTTCTCGGTTTTTGCCGAGAAGGAGATATAAGCATAGTTGTCGGCATGCTGAATCGGCATGTCGTTGCTCTCGCAAGCGGTGAGGATTGCGAGGAGAATGATCAATGGTGTTACTATGTTTAAAAACTTTTTCATATCCGTGTTCTTGCTTGTACTTGGTTTTCTGTTATTTTCGGCAACTTTTCGTTTTGTTTTACCAGCCGCCGGTTCCGTTGCCGTTGTTATCTATCTCCTTTCCTGGCAGCCATTCCTCCACTTCCAGTTTCGAGAAGGCGATGAGGCTACCTGTTTCTGTTATCTTGAAGATGTATGTATATTGATAGCCTGCCTTCCACTGCATGTATTCAGCCGGAACGGTGGCAAGGGTTTTGTTTCCGTCGATGATGGCGCTGATGGTGTAAGCGCCCTGTGGGTATTGGGCGATGTTGAATGGTGGCACATAATACCACTTGTTATATTGGGTCTTGTCTTGCAGTATATGAATGGCATCGCTCTCTTCCTCGTAAGGTATCGTTAAACCGAGGAATCCTTTGGCATTTGTTTCCCCCGAAGTTTTCCAAGCAAAAGAAGGAGTATAGCTGGTTGGGGTTTCTGTAAGGGGATAGGTTGCCGTGATGGTTCCCTTGAGCGGGGTATCGGCAGAAGATGTGTTCTTGATGAATCTGCTGTCACCAAACAGGATATTGGTGATGGTGATGCGCTTGGTGTTAGCCGGATAGGTAAACTTGAATCGTACCTTGGCGATGAGTGGAGAAAAACGGAGGGTTACGCACTTGCCGTAAGGGGAAGTGGCGTTTGTATTGTCGGAGAACCATAAATCGCTGATGTATGGCACGCTGGTTGCCGTGGCGTCTTCTGAATAAGCAAATGGAATCAGGAAGACGTCTTCAGTATTGGATGTCGGGGTTCCCGATGAGGCTGAACTGTTGTCAGCGGATGAGGTGATATGGGCTTTCGCCGGAGTATAAGCGTAGAAGCGGTAGTTGGATGCTGAGTAATCCCAGTATTTGATGGTTTGAGTAGTGGAGTGTTTAGGATGAGTAAGTCCGACGTATTCCCAGTCGGCGGTATTGCTTTCTGTGGTTCCTGCGCTGCTTAGCGTAAAGTTTACCCGGTAGCCGTCCATGATGACTTGCGGGGAGTTGGGAGTAGTAGCATAGTTTTTGTATCCCCAAACCCGGAAGGATGTGAAGAGGGTTTCCAATCCTGTTTCGCCGGAGCGTGAGGTAGGTGCATCCTGCCATATACCGTTGGCACCGCCGAATGCGATTCCCACGTTTGGCTTAGGCTCCGGTGTCTCTGGTTTATCCTGTTCTGATGAGCAGGACAAAAGGCATAAAGCCGAGATCAAAAATGATAAGATGCGGAAGTTTTGCATATTTTTTTCGTTGTATTTTTAACCTAGGAACCGGGCGGGGAGAATATCCCCGTCCGGTTTACGTTATATTTCACCTTTCTTTGGATATCGCCTAGTTCTGGGCGATATGGAAAGAGAGATTCACAATCTTATAAGAATCGAATTATTTCACAACCTTGATGACCTTGATAGCGTAGGTCTTGTTGGTGTTTGTAATCTTCTGGTAGTAAACTGTTGTTCCGTCAGCAGTACCTTCTGCGGCAGTTTGTCCATCAGGATCTTTATAGAAACCAGTAGAAATATCAGTTCCTTTTGCAGGAGTTACAGCGGTATAATAGGCTGTTCCTTCAGGTGTATCTGTTGTTGTGTCATATACGAATGCGTAATTAGTATCTGCTGCAGGTTCAAAACTTGCTGCAGTTTTTGCTGTAACATTGATATTATTATCATCTACGCCAGGGATTGTGGTGATAGTAGTGGTCATAGTTGCCTCTGTAAGTTCAATACCATTGCGACCTGTTGTGGTAGTACCATTTTTAGAAGCTCCGATGGTAAGAGCATCATGAACAGTTGCCTCTGAGATACCAATTGTTTTAGTATCCTTAATAGTATAAAGTTTAGCCTTGGTGTCAAGATCATTAGCAAGAGCATCTGACTTTTCAACCATAACGTAGATATTACCTGTTGCTGCTGAGTACTCGTTCTTGGTGATGTCATGACCCTTCTGGTAGGTAGTGATAGAAGGAGTAGCAACTGTTGTGATAGTTGTCTGGTTGCCAATCTCTGAATCTGCTACTACAGCATCGAATGTGATAGGGTAGAGACCTTCTGGACCTTTTGTAAGGTCAGTCTTACCATTAGTCTTATCTGAAATCTTGAACACGTATGTATAAGCATAGTTAGACTTCCACTCTGCAAATTTAGCAGGGACAATAGCCTTTGCACCATAAACTTTAATAGTCTCACCAGAACCATCGTTTGCAACCAATGTGTAGTTTACACGGAGGGTAAGGGTAGCACCTGCTTCGTTTGGAAGAACAATCTGATAGTTGTTCGTGGTATTACCTGCAAATGTAGCATCAGCGGAAGTTGTACCAAGGTATATCTTGTCCTTATCTGCTTTACCCAAGCGTTCGTCATCTGAGAGTTTATAGTTTAATGTTCCAAAGTTTTGAGCAGTATATTCTTTCTCTCCTTTGATTGCAACGTGAGCTTTATTGTAGTCGCTCGAAGAAAGATTCTTTGTACCAACAGTTGGGAAATAAACCGTAGCTGTACCGCCGCCATATAATTTGTCTTCACCAGAAACAAACAAATTTGCGTTTTTTTCGTTTGTAACATTGTTGTTATCTGTGCCATTTGTATAGAACTCAACATCCTTTACAGAATATCCTGGGATAGTCTCATAGAAAGCAACACGTACCTTTGATGTCAAGTTACGGAAAGTGAGCTGAACCTCTTTCTGATACTCAGGTTTTTTATCTACTTTTGGATTATATGCAGTAATCAAGTCTGCAATGTAACATTTATGAAGAGCTGTGGCAGTACCTTGGATGGTATAAGCTCCATCTTTTGCTGTTGTTGCTGTAGCTGGAGTAACAGCAGTTACCTTTACTTCATTATCACCAGATGGGGTTTCTGTTCCTGTCTTGATTTTAGCCTCGCCTGAAGAGAATGCAATGTAGTCATACTGGCCTGTAGAGAAGTCCCAATACTTGATAGTCTGCTTACCTGTAATCTTAGCAAGACCAGCCTGAGGATCGAGACCTACATACTTCCAATCAGAAGTGTTGTCTGTAGTGGTACCGGCTGTATTTTTTTCCCATGTTACAGTGTAATGGTCGAAAACAGTTTTTGTAACAATACCATTTGCTTGCTTCTCACCCTTAAAACCAGCAACAATAAACTTGTTATTAAGAAGCTTGGCTGCATCAGCACCTACATTTGCACGGGTAATCTTACCCAACTTTCCACCAAATCCAATCGCCTTATTGGCACCATTCTCTACATTTCCGCCTTCTGTTCCGACGAAATCTTCGCTTGAGCAGCTTGCAAGTGCGAGTGCAGAAGCTGCTATAAATAAATATTTCTTCATATCCATAAAATGTTTATAATTTTTCAATTTATTATTCTATATCCTGATTTTATATTCATGTTTATCAATTACATCTCAATTTCCCATTCCTTCTCCTCGAAGTCCTTTACCACCGCATCAAAACCAGAACCGCCGGGACGGACGGGAACCGGTACGTGATCCATATCAACATCTACGGTGATCACTCCACCACGGAAAAGGCGACGTATCTGGTCGGTCACGTCGAAAACCAAAGTAGAATCCTTGCCATTATAAAACTGCATCGTTACATCCAGATAATGGCGGTTGTTCAAATCCGCAGCCTTCACCTTCTCCAGCGACTCCTTGTAAGCCCTGGGGCTCAGCGTGCCCGGATTCATATTCGGCATTCCGAAAGTGAGAATCTTTCCGCCGATGATATCCACCGTCTCACCATTCTTGTCCTTCCGGTCGAACTTCATCCTCAGATTACCGTTCACCGTGATAGCATCCGTACCCGTATGACCCGTATTCAGCGTCACCGACCGGGCCATTCCGCTCAGGTTGGTATTGCCATCTATCGCCGTCACAATGCGACCGTTGCGATTGTTGTTGTGCAATATCACCTGCAACAGATAGATGTAGGTGACAGGCTGGAGCTGAAGGTTGAGCACCCTGTACCAGCAGTTTCTGTCCTCATCAAAGGTAAAGCCATCCAGGTTCTCATTAATCTCAATGCCCTTCTCATATCCGGCAAAGAGTTCCTCCGGCTGATAGAACGCCCTCGGAAATTGGGGAGCGTTGTATTTCACGGGATGCATCGTCTCGCCCGTTTTCGCCATCACGGAATCGTAGGTGCTCTCCTCATCGATTCTTACGCTCTGCACACCGTCCGGTGTCTGGATATCGTTCCAAGCCAGAATATCCCAGAATCCGAAATCGTATTTCGCCGAAATGAAATTACTGGTGATGTAATGCTTGTAGGGAGAGCTGTGCGGTGCGCCCGATACCCTTCCGGTGTAATAGCGGCGAATATCGAAAGCCGTCGGCTCGGTGTAACCCAGGATACCGAAAAGTTCCTGGTCTTTCTCATCCCAACCGTAAAACCATTCCGCCTTCCAGTCATATACCACATCATATTTCAGTTGGTAATCCCAATAAACATCGAGCTTCAGGTCGATGGCAGGCACATCCATGGTTATATCTTTTCCGCCCTGATGCAGGTTGAGCATCGGCTCTCGCTCGCAACTGGAAAGGAAGATGCCCAGCAGTGCGATGCAAAGGAAATATCTGTTATTCCTCATACGCCCTCCTTGTCTTCTCCTTGCTGCGGAAGCTTACGCCCTTCTTGTGGTTGCGGCGGTAGAGCAGGTCGTAGCTGAGGCTTATCTCCAGTCGGGTAGGACCCATCCAGTTGTAGATATGCTTGCGCTTTCTGAAATCCTTGGCCTCGCCGTACCATTTGTAGTAATACTGCTCCTTGTCGTAGTCGGGGTCGATGGGGCATAGCCACTGGTAGGGGTCGTAGCGGGTGTTGAGGAATCCTGCCTGCAGACCGATGTCGAGTCGCCAGTGCTTGGAGCGTCCCAGCGGTATCGCCCATCCCAGGCCCACTCCGGCTCCCCAGCCTTCGCCTTCCCAGCCCCGTTTTTCGCCGAAGCATATATTATAAAGGTACGCGTGCGCGTAAGCACTTACAAAGAACCCCTTGAAACCCGTTTCGCCGCTCCGCAGGTAATAGCGGGTGTGCAACTGGTAGTTGCGCAACTGGAAATACTTATGCTTGCTGTAGTTCTGCCACCAGGAACCCTCGAAACTGGCTCCGTAGGTGAAATGTCCGTGCAGCGGATAATACTCGATGCCCACGTTGGGGATGGGGCAGAAGCGGTTGTAGCCCGGCATATAGGCGAAGTCGTAGAGCAGATTGGTCTTGATGCTCAGCAGTTCACGGCGTTCCTCGATGACGGGATCCGGTTCCGGGAGCGGCATTTCCACATAGATGTGGGGCTTCGGGAACGGCAATTCTGCATGGATGAGGTTTGCCTCGGGCAACGGGATGGTATCCACGAGCCGCTCGTCTATCGGCATGATTCTCACGGCACGCAACTGCGGGAAATATTTCTTGAGCAGATATTTCCAGAGTCTTCCCCTGTCGTGTCGCTTCAGAGCCGCCTTGAGCGGTTTGCCCTTGCCGTGGTATTTCCTGACGTAGGCTTCCACCACAGGCAGTTGCTTATCGTGCTCCATCTGCATCAGCGTGAGGAGGAGCGGATAATCTTCGGGCACTACATCATATCTGATGCGATTGATGTTGATGCCGAATTTGCTGAGCAGGGCATCCATGGATGCTCTACGGCTCCGGGCAAGTCGAACGTTGTTGGGGGTAGGACCTTCTGGTGATGCCGTGGCACGTCCCAGGACGATACCTCTATCTCCCAAAGCTTCGAGCTGCGGAATGAGATAGTTGGTAATCCATTCACGGTCCTGTGCGTTGATATTCGTTTTGTTTACCACATAGATAATAGGGCGCGAATTCTCTATGAACGTACTGTCGGTGGTTTTCACCTGAGCAGGTACATCCATCACATTTCCTATTGTTGCTATGAGAAGAATCAAAACTTTTCGCACGTTCAGACTTTTTATATCCAATAACTTTATTTGTTTTTTTCGTTAAATGCTTTTTGATTAAGCTTTTCTTTGAATAAGCTTTTCTTTGATAAAGCTTTTCGTTAAATGTTCTATCAATCGATGAATTCGAGGAAGGCGCTAGGTAGATAGGCAGTGGCGATGGTGGCGATGTCGTCGATGATGACAGCCACCCGCTGCTGTCCGTGATATCTAGCCACTCTGCCCTCTACGCCTTTAAACTTGCCGTCGATGACTCTCACTTTCTGTCCGTTTTTGAATTTCTGTTCGTTTTCAGGCACCAGCAGAACGTCGTTGGCTTCTGATTCGCAGATGATTCTGAGACTTTCAATCTGATAGTCGGGCACGATAAGCGGCGTCTTCATGATTCGTGATCCCTGGTGATAGTGGCGATAGTAGAACCGGAGGAATGGGAGGTTGACATTGTCGAAGACATATTTTTCCAATTCCTCTTCAGTGCCATGAGCGAAGAAGATATTAGGCAATCGTGATTCCACGACCACTCTTCTTTCGCCTTTCACCTCTTTGGTCACGTGAAGGGTAGGGCAGAAGGCTTTAACTCCTTTGCTTACCAGGTAGTCGTAAGCCTTCTTCTCTCTTCCGTAGGTGGTTCGCAGAGCGAACCAGTGGGAAGAGGCATGCTGGGATTTCTGTTTATGGTTATTTCCGGAAGGAAATTCCTGTGTTCTGTTAATTCCCGAAGGGGCATAGTTGGTGGACACCCCTACTTGATTTTTTCCTTCATGAGAAGGATTCATCGTTTCGGAGGGCGCACTGGAGACAAGTCCAGCACCATGAGATGTCAGTGCATCTCTTTCGTCATGTGTATCTGTTACGTGATTTGTATCTACTGATATACATTCCATAACTTTCTTATACTTTTAACCTATTCTAGACAGAACCCAGTTAATGATTTCATCGTTTTTTCAGGTCCCCCCCCCTGTAGCGTTTTCGCTTTTATATCATAAGCGATTTGCTTTGATATCAGATGTAGAAACCAAAATAACGCTGCAAAGATAAATATTTTCTGTAATATTTCCAAGAAAAATAACTGAAATTATTCCAAAACATGTATATTTTAACATATTTGGTATGTTATGTTTGTGAATATGGGGGTTTATGGGGTGTATCATTATTCATCGGATTACGCGGAATAAGCGGAATCTTAACCGCCTTCCTCGGATTACTCACGGATTTTAAACGGAAACTCGACCTGGCGGTCGTGGCGATGCCCCCTAAAGCAGGAATGCGAATGCGCTAGCCCAATGGCCGTAAGGCCAAATCCGTTTCAATTCCGTGCGTAATCCGTGAAGCAAGAATGTTCCGTTAACTCAGCGTAATCCGATGAAGAAAAACCCCGCTAGGCGTCCCGGCGGATTTGCAATCCGCCGTCAAAAAATGTTCGACCTCTTAAACCCGGGGATTTGTAATCCCCACCCACCTATTTTAAAATAAAAAAGGGGGATTTGCATCCCCCGTATTAATTTAGAACTTGTAGATAGCACCAAAAGAAATGTTGCTTGCATCTACGTCAACTCCGAATGTAGATGAGCTCTCACCATGCTCAGGAGAATAGCCTCTGTATCCGAGGAAGCCAATCTTTGAGATGAATTCAACATGCTTTGTAAGCTTAACAGCCAAACCTGGCTTGATGCCTACCTCGTAGAAGTCGCCACCGCCCTTGCTTACACTGCCATAACCGATAGTACCCTCGAAGAAGAGATCAACTACCTTGCTCTCTACTGCTGCATAGCGTACGTAAGGAGCAATAGTGAAGGTAGTAGCATCGCCAACAGGAGAAATCTTGCAAACTTCGCCCTTCTGGATACCTACCTCGATACCGGCATCCCACTTGTTGTTGAATTGGTAACCAATCTCAGGGATGAGCTTGTAAGCAGTCTTGCTGTCACCATCACCAATCTTGTTGCTAGAGATACCAGCAGTACCACCGATGTAAACCTGTGCGCTAGCGCAAACAGAAACGAGAGCCATAGCGAGGCTCAACATAATTTTCTTCATAATCAATCTTTCTTTAAATTACACGTTTTATACGTTGTTTAAATGATACGTTTTATACGTTGTTTTGTCTTCTTTTATAGGAATTCGTCCTTTTTTTATTGGAATTCGTGGGCAAAGGTATAGGAAATAGATGAAAACTAGGAATAAATTCCAGTTATTTTGGTTAAATCGTAGTAATAGTTGATTTAAATCAAAAAAAACGGCTCTTTTTGGTGTTGCGTTATTGGTTCAGTGTACAATCAGAAAGTCTCCCGCCAGGCGTTCCGGCTGATTCTCAATCAGTAAGTCTCCCGTCAGGCGCTCTGGCTGATTCTCAATCAGAAAGTCTCCCGCCAGGCGCTCTGGCTGATTCTC
>ERZ1026888.659-NODE-659-length-17953-cov-7.837635_pt1 | contig 17953 bp, 17 predicted proteins | sample MGYA00380174_ERZ1026888 | MGnify/ENA primary metagenome ERZ1026888 (study PRJEB33269, sample SAMEA4719810) | human gut metagenome | biome: human-associated habitat; feature: organic feature; material: feces | place: Cameroon | collected 2013-10 ...
ATGATGTATTATGATTAAACAAGAAATTTACTTGGAGAAATATGATTGGAATGTGGTTGTATGTCATGTTGCGAATCAAGAAAATGTTGACGAAGCGATGGATTTGCTAAGTTCCATTGATTGTAAAGGTCAACCATTATTGGATGCATACGACCACATTTCAACCAATACACCAAACAAAGGCTTGACATACACAAATGTTTCAAAGAACATCAGTGTTGTCCTTATATGTAAGTCAATATCTGAAGGCGAGTATATAAATAGCCTCACACATGAAATGTTTCATGTAGTTGCGCATATATGCAACCATCTGGGAATAGATATGCAAGGTGAAGAACCATGCTATCTTATGGGATGGCTTTGCCAGTCTATATTATAGAAGATTTCCTTATAAGTTTAACTTGGCGGGCAGACCTTGGATTTTTCCATCTGCCCTCCTATAAAATTACAGAAACATGAGTTGCTCTAACATTAAAAATTATCTTTATGAGCGTTATAACGAGGATTATAACGTTCTTTCCGAGAATGAAAATCGAGTTATCATCACATTTGATGATTCAGACTTATCAGTATTGGTAAACAAGAAGGAGAATAAACTGTTCGTTCTTGTTCCGTTGACAAAAATACATTCTTTTGAGTATCATCCTGATTGGGTCTTAGTAGATGGTGAGCGAATTAATAGCACCCTATTTTGGAAGGAATGCGGCAATCAGGTAATAGAATATCAAGGTGATACCCCTATAGCTATCAAGCAAGACACTATAGAGAGAATTGTTAAAGATTTCGTTAAAAACAGATAATGATTCAAAATTTGCATTAATTTGCTTGCAAGGCTATCTTTTTTGCCGTATCTTTGCATTATCAAAAAGGTGAGACACACCCAAACAACTGTGTTCTATAAACTTCATTTTGTAAGTAATGACATTAAAACAGAGGCAAAAATATGATAGAAAAAGGATATTTAATCAATAAAAAAGTACTATTCATTGATTTAGATGACACTATTATCAAGACTATTTCAGGAAACACCTTTCCAACAGATGTAACAGATTTCAAAATACGCAAAGATGTTTTGGATAAGATTGTAGAGATATTCCCTGCCCTTTACTATGTTGAAATAGTCTCGAACCAAGGAGGCATCCCTCAATTTGTTGACGAACAGGATTTCATCGGAAAGATAAAAGCGATTGAAAGCTTTATGCAAAAATACCTTCGCAATCATACCGGACGTCACATCTTTGTTAATTCTACGTATTGCTCATCAAATGCAGAGATATGTATGAGAAAGCCAAATACAGGAATGCTTGCGATATATTCATCTTGGAAGAAAAGTGATTTGATTATGATTGGTGATGCAAGTGGAAAAGAAGGAAACTTCTCTGACTCGGATAAACGATGCGCAGAAAATTTCGGTATCGAGTACATTGATGTTGAAGATTTCTTAAATATGTGAAAACAAAAAAGAGAGGCAATCACTTACCTCTCTTTAACGTCTATGCTAATCAAAACTTAGCCCAATCATTTATATCAATATCTTTATTCCAAAAATCCTCTATTCTTGCATAAAGGGCATCAACATTAGCGCAATGCAAGGAACTGAGTTTCTTCTTGAACACCTCCATATCTACATCATACTTCTTGTCAAGTGAATCATAAATCGCTGAATCTTCGCAATGAGCAATAAGCATTTTGACATTATATCTTATTGAATCATTGATGATGGTTCCGTTAAATGAATCCGCTAAGAATATCCACTCGTTCGCAGAGAATACACCACGAAGCTCTGTCGTAGATATTAATCTTATACTTTGCAAGGTATTTACTGTGTCAATGACAGCTTGATTGATGGACTTACCATCCTTAGTGAGCCAATCCGCAATTTCCTGCGGAAGGCGAATTGTTGCATTCTTAGTTTCTTTCATATCTAAAACGTTTTAAAAATTATTTTTTATTTGATCGTGCTGCGTAGGGCTGAATGGTTATTATTCGTCAATCTTATAATAAAGCTTCAATGGAGACTCACCATCGCAATTGACTGTAAGAGTGAGGTTTTTGCAAACAATCTCAGCATTTGCCTTTGCTTCTTCTACACTCATATCCATATCATAAGCAAGACCATCCTTACTTGCGATATACTCATTAGCAATTTCCATTGCCTCTGATTTTGTACTTGGGAAAAAATTAATTTTCTTCATATCTTGCTGTACTTTAAGTTATTGTATTATTTACGCTTGCAAAGATAAGAAGAAAAAACCAAATATGCAAATATTTAGCACATAAATATGTTTGCATTAAAGTTTTTTAATATAATGGAAACAAAAATCCCCTATACCACGCCAATAGTATAGGGGGAATACCACATTCATGCTCAAAAATGCGATGCTCGATTAATTGCTACAAAGGTAAGCAATAATTCTGAAACCACCAAATTTTTCATCATTAATTTTGTAGATACAGATACAATCCTACTCCGAACCACATTATCAACATCATAGTTGACATCGTTACCCAAGTCAAGAAGTACTTATCGACCTTCTTATACTTATAAGTAATGTATAGGTATGCAATGAACGTGCTGTTGATTATTGCTAACATCGCTACTATAATCAAAGTCTGAAACATAAAATCCATAATACCCATATATGCTCGCTTATCCGTACTGCGATAGGGCTTATACGTTATGATTTTCTCTTACTCTTTATGTAGTGTAGTATATCCCACTTCTTAAAATATCGGGTGTGCCCACGCTTCTTGCACTCGCCATTCGGAATATCACCCCTAGCAACCATACGATTGAGTGTGGCATCAGAAACATGCAGTTTCTCCTTGACTTCCTCTGTGCTCATCATAGGGTTGAGCATGTCGGGGATGATGTCACATAATCTATCCAAGTCCTCATCGCTCATTCCGCAAGCGGTGACTTTCTCACCATTCTTCTGTTGCTCGTCTGCCTTAAAGCAAGCGTCACTCAGCGACTTTAAAGCTGTTCCGAGTATCTTATAATTCAATATTTTTCCCATAATCACGTACAGATTTTACGTCCTAACTTAGTTCTACTAATAAACATATCAAAAAATCCGTATAGATAAAACATTGCCGTTACTATCATTACGGTAAAGCAAGAATCTATCATATCTTGAGTTGTGTACCAGCTCCATTCGACTATATGAGCCGCATTGATGCCGAAAAAGTAGAAAAATGGAATGCGGTATCTCCAACATAGGTAGAAGAACCTGCTTGCTAATATCAAAACCATCGGCAGAACATACACCATAAAGTAGATGAATAAATAGCAGGGAAAATTCTCATTGTTTGTTATGAACATTTCCCTTGGATGCTGCGAGAAATCCCACATTCCGTATGCGTGGAAGCACATAATGATTATCGGAACATATTTGCAGAACCATCTGAAGAACTTCAATATTCTCCTGGAATACCTGTTGCCATGCTTCATAAGCATTCCCATCAGTTCAGTAACATCTATATCCTTTATCAACCGTTGGACTTCGACTTCTTGTTCTTGTGTCATTAAAACCTCCTTTTGTCTATAGTTAATTGTTCTATGTTCTTGACAAAACTACAATTTTTTACTCAAAATGAATTGATCTGAGCAAAAAATTGTAGTTAAACTTTGCTAAAGTAACAATCTGTAAGCAAATTGTTCGTATATCAGTGTTTGATGAGCCATCTTTTATTCTATATCCTTATATTCAGACTTGACATCGAAACAAGGACACCATTTCTTCCACTTTTTCGGATTGCTCCCCCAGATGTCTCTGTGTCCCATGATGGTTGCATGAGGATATTTTCGATGCAACTCTACAAGCAACGACCTTAGAGCTATCTTCTGCGCCTCCGTTCTGTTGTCGATAGGTTTACCTTTGCTATCAATGCCACCTACGTATGCAATATTGATAGCAGTAGAGTTGTAGCCCTGCACGCCGTTACTGACCTTGCTGATGTCTAATAACTGATGCACAACACCATCTTCCGTTACCACCTTGTGATAGCCAGGATTTTTCCATCCTTTCGCCTTGAACTCTGCCAACAGTTCCTTTACTCCCCATTTCTGGCTTGAAGCGCTACAATGAACAAAAATTCTTTTTATCTGTCTCATAATAATGAATCTAAAATTAAGTAATTAATAATACTACCGAGTACGATCACTACAGAATACCTCACAATATCTTCCCACTCAAACTTAGCCAAATGGTAGTACTTGTACTGGTATATCTCTCTACCTACCATGACGGGCAAAGCAAGCAGACCTATCAATATACTGATAAGCAGCCAACAAGCAAGACCAATCCAGTCTCGCTTGTTGAGTTTAAATAAATTCTTCATAGTGCAAATATCCAATAAGTTATATACACATCCAGGAATGCCGTCAATTCTGCCCAGTAATAGCCAACAACTTTCGGCTTTTTAGCTGGAGGGAAATAGATAATGAGCACCGCAATAGCCAACAATAGGGTAGGAGCGAGATTAACACTCGAACACCATCCTACACATCCGATAGCCGCTGTGATAGCTGCTGATTTATGAATGATATGTTCCGCACTATCAAGGTAGCGAGGAACGAAACCTACAAACATCAGCCCTCCGCATCCGAGGAACGCAAGGAACTGAATACCTTTACCCGAGTCGAGGAGAGAAACAAGCATAAGCAAGGCACTCGCCACCATGACAGCGGTGAACACCCATCCATAGTTTCGTCTTTCTTTATCACCAATTACCTCACTACCAGCACAGTTCTGTAGCTGGTAATACACATCGCTCACCATCGCAGGAACGCCAAAGCGCATCGCTGCGAGAAGAAGAAATCCTCCAAGTAGGAGAAACGAAATAATACTTAATACATACATAATCTTTAGAATTTAAATTAGTTACACGTTGCTATCATTCTGCTGGCTTCAGCAAAATGGTGTTACCATTTTCGTGATGTCAGGAAAATGGTGCTATCATTTTCCCGATGATGGGAAAATGATATTATTACACACTCATCTCAAGCATCTTCGGATAGCCTGCCTTATAGTCGTAGGCTTCCACCTCTTCGATGCTCTTCAATTCTCTTACTGCTGCCTTATGGCTTGCAGTCACATTGAAACACTCAAGGGCGTACATTTCAAGCGCAGAGAGCAATTGTATAGCCTTATCGCAATCCACAACCAGTTTCAGTCCTCCAAGCCAAAGAGTTGTCGTTTCCTGACCTGCTGCCTTAGCGATAGTGGTTGAGTTCATCAGTCCCACACGTGTTGCCTTGTCGAGCCACACCAGTAACCCGTTCAGCAAGAATCCGTTTACCGATGATGATGTATCGTAGGCTGTAATTTCGGCTATTTTATCAGCCTTTGCCTGTTTAAGTTTCAAGGCATCCATTTTTGCTGAGAACTCGACAAATGCCTTCTGTATCTCACCTTCATCGTACTCACCGATAGGCACGGTACACTCGTAGCATTCGTACGCTCCCATCTTCTCGTCAAGCACAGCAGCAAGATGACGAACCATCATTCCTCCGTGCTCATACTTCTCATTAAAATCGCCTTTAGGTATAAAGGTCTTAATAAAATTAATCTTTTCCATAATATTTTACATTTTATATTTATTCATTATTCTAATTTTCTTCATGTTGACGCAGAAAGCTCTGTCCTTATAGGGCATCATCATCCATGCCTTACGTCTGATATTATAAGTATTAAAATGCACAAGTACACCCATCAGACTGTTGATACGCCTCACATACCTATGTAAGGCTTCGCCTTTCGGGTCAGATTCTATCCCGAACCTATCAATCACATCGTACAGATGTTCTATAGTCTGCGAATTAGGAAGAGTTCTGTCTGGGCGAATTAATGCGCCAGTAAATCTTACTCCGCTCGCTGCTCTCTGTAGGCTGACCTTATGAGGATGCAACGTAAGACCAAGCTCTTCTAACAGATAGTTCCTTGCCTCTTGCAGAATATTCAGAAGTAACTTTTCATCCCTACTGATAACCAGGAAATCATCCACATATCTGCCATACCCACCATCTTTGCCTACTCGCTCTATCATCAGTTTATCGAATTGAGATAGCAGAAGGTTGGCAAGTAATTGCGATGGTAGGTTGCCGATGGGAAGCCCTTTGCCCTCACCGCAGGTAAAGAGTGACTTGTTAGCAGGGAGCTTATCCCACAAGCTCAAATCGCCTACTCGAACACAGTTCTTAGTCGGGTCATGTAAGACAACTTTCTTCCATAGCCACAGCCACCATTCTATATCATTCCCATGGTACTTTTCTCTAATGACCTTTTCAAGGAGGTCGTAAAGGAGCAAGCGACCGATGCTCATAAAGAAGCCCTGCAAATCGCCTCTCAATATCCATGCTTCCTTAGTATAGTTCTCGCTCACTCGCTTTATTTGTTTCTTGACATCAGCGATGCCGTAATCAGTACCCTTACCTTTACGGCAGGCATACGCCTTATCTGTCATCTCGCTTTCGAGTATGTCCGCAAATTTAATCGCAAGCAGATGGTGAATGATGCGGTCACGGAAATCTGCACAGAACACTTCCCTGAGCTTTGGTCTCGTCACACAAAACGCCTTGCTCTTACTTATCTCATATATCATCAAGTTGAGTTCGATATATAGCTGATAATTATTCGCAATGTAGTTCATCTGATATTCGATGCAACCTGGTGTTGAACCTTTATGCTTGCAGCAGTCATAATAGGCGGCATACACCTCTTCTATCGTAACATACTCTCTTTCAAATTTCATATCCCTTTAAAAATAGCAAATACAGAGGCATTCGCCACTGTTGGATAATCGTAAACTGGCAGGACCACGTTACTGTTCCACTTGCTGTTGTTGTTCGCACTACTACTGCAGCCCCAAGCGCCCGTAGCGCTGTTCTGCGTATCTCGGTACATTCTCTGTTTTTCAGTCTGCTCACTTCTCACATAAGTGAGTTGCGTGATTGTACCCCTTGTCACATCCAGTGACGGCACTCTCGCATTGTCGTTGACTCTGCAATTCTCGCCTTTGCGCTTCCGCTCAGACTTCCGCCAGCCGTACACCTCCTTCAGTACCTTGTCTGACATCATATTAAGGTTGGTTGCCTGTTTCTTATTTAAGAACTCGGCATCCGTGAGGAGGCTGATCCTTGACTTAACTTCCGACATAAGCAGAATATAATCGTGCATACGCTCCTCTCTATTCTCCCAACTTTCGTTAATTCTCCTAACCAAGTCAAGAGCTGTACAAGACTTGACGACCGCTTCATTGTATGTTGTAAATCTGACGGTTCTACTCACGCTATTACTATACTTGAGTAATATCTTGCACAAGAGTAGCGTATCTTTATATATGTACAAATCCTCTGTAAATGCCATTTTTTAAAGGAATGAAATTAAAAATTGCTCTTATATCCCTCCCTGCTCATTGCTCGCTGCCTGCTCGCTGCTTACATGGAGAGAGGAAGAGATTTTGAAGAGATAAAGAGATTAACAAGCGTAAACTGGCAGGACCACGTAACTGTACCACTTGCTGTTGCCGTACGCACTACTACTGTAGCCCCAAGCGCTCGTAGCGCCGCTCTGCGTAGAAGCCCATCTGTATTTCTTCATCACGAAGTTGTAATAATTAGTAGCCACTTCTTCACCATACAGGGTCTCCAGCACCTGCCGGATGATACCAATATTAGCTACATGCACATATTCCTGTCCTATCGACATGACAAATCCATGAAGTTCTTCACCACCGATTGTGAATATCTGATCGTAGGCATAATCAAAAGCTGGCACAGATAAACTTCGCTCCTGAGCCTCCTGTCTGATAAGGTATGATGAAGATTCTCCGTTGTAGTAATTTGCATCTTTTACATTATTGCCATTCAACGCAATAGAATCGAACTGTAAGTTCTGCGTGCACCATTGCTTACTGACCAACTGCGACACGTTCTTAATGTCACTTGTACGGATACAGAAAGTGCCATGATTGACTAATAATGAGGCATCCGCCACCTTGATAGCTACCGCATCATCAGCGGTTTTGCCTGCTGCTACCCAGTCCTCGATGTAGTACTCATTTTTGTCAATATCTACTACAAAAATACCTGCCTTAAACTGATAGAACCTGTAGTCGATAAGTCTCTGAGGAACATTCGCTGTATTGGTTCTTGAATTTTTGTTAAAGCTAACATTATAGCCATCCTGATTATCAATTCTTACAGTATATTCCTTCTTATATGGTACGAATACCGTTACCTGACCTTTTGCATCCGTCTGATAGGTGGTAGCCTTTCTATCAACAGTCACAACAACAGGAATGCCCTCCCATGCTGTACCTACGTTCTCGACATACTTGGTAGCCGTGATAATCACCTTTTCCATGCTGTCTTCATCGTAAGGCAGATACTCTACGTTGATACTACGGCTACCAAGCACGGCTGTATAGCCTTGTGGGGCGATAGGCTGCGCATTGCCGTATTCAGGGAACGTCACCTGATAATAGTTGCCTCTGTCGATAGTGAAGGTCGCCTTACCCTCTGTATCTGTTGTATAGGTCTGAGGGGTCTTGCCGTTATTCAAGAATACATTAATCTTAATGCCTGCCACCTTGATAGATTCTACTGAAGAGGAGATTGTGACAGTCACTTCCTCATCAGTGTTGATAACATCTACAGACTTGGTTTCTCCGTTTCGGTCAGTCACCTTGACGGTAGAGCCTTCAAGGATGACGTTACACTTCTCTGCCCCAGAAGCAGCGGTCTCTGCCTTGGTCTTAGCTACGGTAGCGTCAGAAGCAGCATCGTTTGCTGCCTTTGTAGCATTCTCACAATCCACCTTGGTCTGACCAAGTGTTGCAATAACATCAGTAGCAGGTTTTTGCAGCTCCTTGATTTGCTCTGCCGTGAAGTCAGCGTAAGAAAATGAATCACCCTTATCGCCTTTCCGTCCTTGCGGAATAGCGAAGTTAATGACGTATTTGGGGTTTCCTTGCTCATCCATACCGTCGCTGGTCATGGCTACACTAGCCTTCTCGCTAGGAAGTAGGGTGGTAATCGTTCCGATGGAGATTTGAGGTGTCTTGCCAGCAAATCCACGGAAACCACTCATATCAACAAGGTAATGGTAATATTTTGTGCCATCTTCGTTCTTGTCTATGAGGTACAGCTTCGCATTGTCCTCATCCTCTGTATCGTCGGTATTGATGATAACATAATCATACAGGTCGAAGTTATTTATGTCCGTAGTCTCCATTTCTTCAACCGACTTAAAGACAAAGGCTGGTTTGCTAGGCTGCGCCTTCAAGTTCACATCCGTCTTGTCGTAACTCTGCGTGTCAGGATTCCACTTGTAATAGAAACCATCGCTATCAGCATAAGGAGGGTGGGAATAAGTAGATAAAGCCTTTTCGGTTGCGTTGTCAGCGGCTTCCTTTGATGCAGAGAAATCTTCCTCTCTCTTGGTCTCAGCCTTGCTACGTGCGCTTTCAGCCTTGATACGTGCATCCTCATCTGACTTACGAACGTCCTCGTTACCCTTGCGCTCATTCTCTTGCAAGACACGCAACTTCTCGGCATTGTTCCTTAATGTTTCAGCATTGACACGCCTCGTCTCATTATCCTTTCGGGTAAGTTCATTTGCCTGTCGCTCAATCTCGATTTTAGTGCGTGCATCTTCCGCTCTTGCACGGTCGGATTCTGCATTCACACGGCTAACCTCTGCCTTTATGCGAGCATTCTCAGCAGATACTCTTGTCTGTTCAGCAGATACTCGCTCAGACTCAGCAGATACTCGTTGCGCCTCGGCTTCCTTGCGTGCGCTCTCATTCACATTGAGGGTATCGTTTGTTTCCTTGTTGTTTTTCAAGGCCTCGTTAGCCTTATTAATGAGGTCACTCAACTCCACGGAAGGAGGGAGAATAACCATAGCGGTATCCATTTCCACGCTATTATCGCCCTCGTCGGTCTCGCCAAACTCGGTGTCAGCATCGGCATTCTTGGCTACGATGGAAAACTGAGGATATTCGTTGCTTCGCCAATCGTTGCCAAAGATTTTGCCCTTAACCTCGATGGCATACGTACCGAGGCTCATCTTGTCGCCCTCTACTCTCGCAAGGATAACATTGTCCTCCTTTACGTCTATCGTAAACGCAAGAGGGATGCGTCTGAACTGATTGCACACCTGTACTACTACGCCCGTACAGGCTGGCAGAGGGAAAGCCTGAGTTGTCCCCTCTACCATCTTCATCACTGGTATTCGCAGCGTGAAGTCGTTACCTTTTACTATTTTTTTCATAAGCTTATAAATTTATTATAGACGATAATTCATCCATTGTAGTTGCCAATTACCTCTGATAAAAACAAAGATATTAAACTGGCCTATCATTCCCGAAAAGAATTTATTGTTTCTATCTCTTGTCTGACCGCCACAATATATCACTTCGTCTCCATAAGGAACGATATATACCCTTTTGTCAGAACCTTGGATAATTATCAGCGTCTGCCCTTCAAGAGGATTGGTAGGGAGCGTCAGTGTTATTTCAGAACCATTCGTGCAGATAACCACTCCAATACCATTTGGTATTGTCTCATTATTCCAACTGATACTCATTGAATTTGGTGCTAACACTCCTCGTATAGCGCCGTTTGTCTGTATAGCCGTTCGCTCACCTGTTGTGTTTTTTGCCTTTTGCACATTGATGGCGAAAGCAGGGTCATTCGGAGAGGACTTAATGGAATATATGTACGAGACTGGGAAATAATGAGTGTTGTAAGTCAGATCTGTAGGCAGGACATACTTTTTACACTCAGATTCTACTCCGCCGCATACATATCTCGCCGACGCACCATTGAATAGATAACTATGGTCAAAACCAAATCCGGAATCGTCCCATTCTGTGTAGCAATTTCCGAGTCTCATATACTTACCCGCATCAGGGGCACCTTGTCTAATGAACAAAGGCTTGTACATCAAGTAGGCTAAACCGTCATCAGAAGTAATAGTCGTTGTTCCGTCAGGGAATTTATAATCTCCGCTGTATGTAATCATATCGCCAGCTATGGTATATTGGTCCCTCTCGTCTGCGCCCGATGTCTTTATCCGAAAGATTCCAAGTCGGCTATTACCTGTCACATTCAGATTTCGCGCTTCAAGGTCCTGCGTTTTAATACCATCCGCTACAACTTTATCAGCATTTATCAGCCCTGCCGACACCTGGCCTGTCTCGTTGTCGATAAGCACGGTATCGTTTGCATCAGTCTTGTTCTTCTTGATGTGTACCTGATTTCCGTAAAGTGTGACAGATTCAGAGTCAACAACAATACCCGCTGCCTTCAGACTCGCCTTGTCCACGAGGTCGCTCTTGCGCTCGGTGTATTCTGTCACGACAGCACCAGCTTCGATTTTTGGTCTCGTGATAGTCACATTCCAAGATGTTACGCCAGTCTGCTCGGCATTCTTCGGAAATTGGAAGTAGAGTTCTTCAGGAAGCCTATCCTTGAACCGGAAATGCGCCCACACCCTCTGCTGCTTAGATAGCTCTTTTACTTGAATCAAAGCAACATAATTATCAACCTTTCCGCCATCTGTCACTTCGGTCATTGCACCATTCTGCGGTTCTGCGTAGAAAGTGAACTTTGTGTTTGTGATAGGATAATAGGCATACACACCCATATACTCAGCATCGCCTCTTACCTCGAAGCTGATAGTATAATCTACGCCGAGCTGGAAGGTACTGCCTTTTATTCGATAGAATGTATTGTAGTCATCAGAGCCTATATATGTGAGTTCATACGCATCACCCACAAGAGCTTTCTGACCATTTACTTCCAACACATTACCACCAACATCAAGCGTCCTGGAATTATCAATCAAGTTTGCGCCGATGATGTCATAATCGCTTTGCGATAGCGTCCATCCACCATAGGTGTCACCTTCCTCGACCATAGGACGGCAAATATAGGCATCAATACGACCAACATTGTCATTGCTATATTCAAAAAAGTTGAAGGCAAGATAGTTGTCTTTTTCGCCAGCGTTAGTTGTATCTATAACTGTCGTAAACAATTCCCATTTATTAAGCTTTGTTGCAACAAAGTTACTTTGTGTGAGATACGTCGGACCATTTCCAGTTCTTTTTGCATTTGTCTGTTCATCCGTATAGAGTGCTTCAAGGAAAATACGCCCATTTGTGTCATTAGTCTTGTAATAACATGATAAAACATACTTCTTGCCCTTTGTTATCTTGATGCTCTTACCTCCCTGTGAACCATCCCAAAATGCACCACGATAATGAGGTGTTCCATCAGTCTCGTCAATAGAATGAATGCAGTTTGTTCCCTGATACCCAGAGTTCATTTCTATCCTTACGCCATCGGTTATTTCGACATGATTATCCTCACGCAGGAATGCACTCCCAACGAGAAGGTTTCTTCTACCCACTGACTTTTCGCTCACAGAGAGGGAGATTTCCCTTGCGGTCTGAGTAATTTCAGACTTAAACTCGGTGAGGTCAAATTTATCCATCTTGTCATTCACGCTGTTGCCGACCTCTCTTAAGGTGTTGGAGAACCGCTTGTTGGTGTTGACCATCTGACCAGTAAACTTGGCAACGTTGACCTGCACGTCCACATGAGCCGTGACGGTTGCGGAATCATTAGTGAGAATAAACTCCAAAAAACCGTTGGTCTTTGATATTGTGCTTTTGTTTCCCGCTGTGTCAGTGACAACCTGTGTCTCTATTTCAGTCACCTGTATCTCTAACGGAGACGTGTTCAAGTCCTTCAGACTACCATTGCAATTATAGTAGTTGCTTGGAAGTCTGTCATACTTTGAGAACTGCTTAGAGACATCCTTGTCACCTTGATACACTCGTATCGTCGCAGTCTTGCCACTAAAGGATGTAACTCTTCCGTTGTCATCAGTGTCGAAGATGAGTGTCGATGGAGAAACCACGACTCGGTAGGCATCCTTACCATCTGTTCCATTCTCACCTGTCACCCTAAACGGCTCTGACCAAGATTCAATTTTACTCTTTGTTGTACCGCCATCCTCACGAGTAAACACCTCCTTACCGTTCGATTGCCAAAGAGGTATGCCAGCCATGCTTTCTATGCGGAACAACCCATAATCACCGTTATAATCACCAGAAGCATCCTTACCGTAGCAGATGTACACAGTGTGCGTTCCTGCGGTAGCTACGACATCTGTTATAGATAACTCTACGCCGTTTCCACTTACCGCACGAGACGCACCTTTATAATCTGGTTTTGGCGGAACAACGCTTGCATCAATCTCTGACAAAAAGATGTAATCATACCTTGGCTCACTAAAAGACTTAATTACAAACTTAACAGCCTGGTTTGCTTGCGTAGTAGTGAATGTCACTAAGCACCAGCTTGTAGAGTTATTTGCCGTGGTAGGAGATTTCTTCCACGTGTAGCTACCATCGTTATAATCCGTCCATGATGAGTCGCTATAGCTTACATTCTTTACGTCAGCCACTGAAGGTATTGCTAATGACCAACCATTATCCAAGTTATTTTTATCCGTCGATGTAGGAAGTGTAGGATTATCCTTAGAACGGACATAAACAGGGACAACTCCATTGCCGCTTAATCCGTCATCTCCCTTGTCACCCTTCTCACCTTTGCCACCAGAAAGAACCTTTTTCCAGTAAGACGAACCATCAGAAGGTTCTTCTTTCACGCTAACCCCAGAATTAGCGACACATACCCATACGGCATTGTTGTGATTCACTTGGTCGTTCTTGTGATAAGTATTTGTGCTTACCCAGTCACCACGATAGTTGATGATATTGATGGTGCTGCCATCATCAGAAATCCACTCGAAGCGTGAAGAGTTGATTTTCGTGCCTCCCTTTGGAGAGGTTTCAAATACCGACAGAGATACCTCTTTCTTTTCACCATTCACGATTTTATTGATAGTATGCTTATACTCGGTGATATTGGCATAACAAGCAATACGGGGAGCATATTCGCCAGTCGTCTCAAGGATAATCACGTTCTGCCTGTCTGTCTTATCGTACTTACCAGTATTCTCGTCACGATGCCTGTTGCCATCAAGCACGATTGTGTCACCCTCAGCAGGAATGTCTCTCGTCTCCAAAGGTGCAGGGTTAGAGCCATTGTAACCCACACTAAACTCATCGTCGTAACCATCAATGTCACCACAATGCTTACCTATCACTATCCAAGCGAACGCCTGCCCATCGTACAATTCCACCTGTACTTCTCTCGTCTTCTCGTTGCCATCCTCATCGAGATAAGTCTCCGTCTTAGTGCCATATATCTTTTCGTTCTGCGTAGATACACCACCATCGGGGATAGTACGCCAATAGCTCTTATTGCTTGCGTTCTGGTATGTTCCTCCAGACACAATCTCACCCATCGTCTGACAGCGTGCCTGGTCGCCCTCCTGCCAGTCATTCATCGTAGCAGTAGTACCATTATCAGCTAAGAGATAGCATTTCCAACCAACACGTTCTGCATCATTCTCAGTCGTTTTCACCCAAGTTGTCACGCCATTAGATACCGATTGTTTGACAGGCACAACCTTTATAAGCTTACTTCCTGCTCCAGATAAATAGATGTTGCCCCCCGAATAAGACAGCTTGCGTATCTCTAATTCATGGAATATCGCCTTACCCCAAATTGTGAGGTTGGTGAAAAACGCATGATACTTGCCGTTCTTTTCCTTCTCGACAGAGAAGCCCTGTTCAGCCGCATTGTCATAATCAATGGATTTGATAGCGTCAAACACCGCTTCGCCCAGCTCAGTAATCTTTGCATTGTTGCCGAACGTTGCTCCCATCGCCAAGTCTGCAAGAGCCTTAGCAACAAGACCTTTCGCAAAGGTTATTAAGCCTTGTGCTTCATCATCGGTAAGCTTGGAAAGGTAGCTCTTGTTAACAGCCCTTGCGGAATAAACATTATATTCTGTAGGAGACGTTTTGTCATAGCTTTTAATGATATATATGGAACTTCCACCAGAGCCTCCTCCATTATTCAGATAGCTTTGACCATTGTAAACGAGTTCTTCTATTTTCGATTCCATGGCGTTAAGTCTCGAATACGACGGCTTTTCTCCAACATAATATTTTACTCCATCATAAGGAATATCTAAATTAAGTTCATAGCCAATAATTCTTGAAGACCTATAGCTTTCGCCATAACCTTTATTGTAAAGATTTACCCTATCTCCTACACCATGCAGATTACCCTTGCCCTGATTATAGGAATAGTCAACATCAGCCGAACATGTATATGTTGTAGGGTCTATTATAGACTTCTTTAAGTTCTTAATAGCATCTGCAAGAAGCTCATTAGAAGCAGAAGAAACCAATGTGTCGCCAAGTTTTGAGGAATCCCAATTATAGAGGACAAAAGTATCTCCGTCCTTTGGATGCAAAGTTGTGTCCGGCAAAAAACGACCATAATCCTCATTCGCAACAATCTCAAAGACCTGCGAATTTGGATTTATCTGTTCTTTCCCATCTTTCAATATTGGATTACCATCATCGCCTTTGATAATTTCAGAAACTCCATCTGGATTAAACTCACATTCGAAGTCCATGCCATTAAGAGAACCGCTTTGGAATACTATATGCAGAGTCTTGCCGCTAAGAATATATGACTTTCTAAATGCCATATCGCCTGTTTTGTCGCCATTTTCATTGACAATAGCAAGCGAATTTACACGATAGAAAGTCCGTTTGATATAATCTCCTTCTTCGGGTGTACTTTCATCTTCTACATCTTTTTCGTATGATGTTACCTTTGATGTCTTGATAAGATTTTTTGGATAAATATCATCATTTGTAGTTACTCCCTCAACATATTGGTCTTCACGGAGTCCACCTACTTGTATATATCCATTTTTCAGTTCAAAGCCATTCTCTGTTAGTAATTGCTTGTTCTTGTCAGAGCATTCTGATGACGTTGGAAGCATAAGACGTTTTTCAACAACACCATCCTTTGTTATATCAGCATCGGCATCATTCTTATATCCACTAGGCAAATTTCTTGCAGCTCCGAAAGCATATACCCTATTTGCATAAGTTGACTGGTTCTGCGAACTTGACATTGAAACAATATTGCCGTCAAGTTTGAAATCCACAATTGCATTCGTGTTCTCGCAGGTGCCAAAATGGAGTATGTTGCCTTCAAACCACCATTCACAATTAAACGTCTGAGCTATATTTGCAATAGCATCCAATATACTTGCGTTAGAGTAAGTTATAAGCTTGGATGCACTCGCATCCACACTCGCATCTATAACATAAGTATAATCCGTTCCTTCTCCTTCAAATTTAGGGTCATAAAGGTAAGATTTATCCAACTCCGCATAATAAGATAGATTTTTCATTATCACCTCTACATGAGTACTAATTTTCGAAGTCAAAGAAAATGTTGCCTCTTGTGAACCTGTATTCGGACGATACTTCAGAATCTTATTCTTTAACTTACGATAATAGGCATCGAATTGCAGTTCATAGGAATATCCAATAGTATCATTATCCTTGACCTTAGTTAAATCTATCAGTTCAAATCGTCCGTATGGTGTATCTATAAAATCACCAAGCAAGAAATATATCGGCTTAGAAAGCTTAAAGGAAAGCTTGCAATAGTGAGACTGCATCAGTTCATAATGAACCAATGCATCTTGTGTAACAGGAACGGTACATCTTACTTGCACATTCCCACTATTATCGTAGTACTTTATGTCGATTTCTTTGAAAGTTTCCATAATTATTTTATATTTTCAAATTCTTTTAAAGTGAATTTTTCTCTATCCGAATCCGTCAGCTCTCCTCTGTTAGTCGGATTGTACTCTACAAACTTCAAGCTCTTCTTGCCTATACTTCCTCCTTTTCCTCTTGAATATGTAGTAGATTTCCTTGCACAATACAACCGATAAATATCATCTTTTGATTTTGGAACTTGTATCGTAACAAAACCATTATCCATAAGCGCATCAAAGGCTTTTATCCTTTTATTATAGTCGCTATGGTCTCTGCCGACAATAACAAACTCCAAGGTAATGCTTCTTTCTGCCTTTTTTGGACGGATAGGAACAACTCTAGTTCCATGTTCTGTCCTTACTTCGTTGGTTATATAACTTTTATCGTCTGCGTCAGCTTCCAACGCATCCAAAAAGCCATACCCCATCTTGACCCGATAGGTAGTCCAAGCATCTTTTTCGTTTATGATAAGTTCGTTCGTGTTCATGCCAACAAAGTTAAAAACAAAATGAGGAATAATATTATGTTTTTATCACGATACTTTCACTTAAAATTTAAGTGCAAAAAGGGCGCAAATCCAAATAGAAAATGCGCCCCAAAAAACAATAAGCATTTGATATTATGAAGTTGTATTTCCGTTTCCCCTTACTTTTGCGGCTAACGCTACCTTGTCTTCTGCATCCTTGCGTATCTTTTCAATTTCTTCTGCCGGAGCATCCGTAAGTGCCAACATCTGGACAGCAGTCTCTAGAGACAGAACACCTTGATTGTATAGTTCCGCAATAACTTTCCACTTATCTTTTTTATCATCCTCAAAAGGCTCTGCAAAATCGAATTCAACCTCCAATTTATCCAATTTGCTTCTCTTCTCAGGATATAGTTCCTTCATAACGGCAATAATCACATGCGACAACCTACCAACAAGCTCTTCATAGATTTCCATTCGGTTCGCTCTCTTGATATAACCCAATACCAACGCTCGCTTTATACCTACACTGGTAAGCGTGCTCATGGCTTTCATTAATTCCGGTGACATATCCGGTGTAAATGTATCAAACAATATAGATTGAGCCAAGTCCTCTTTCTCTGCCTTGCGGATTTCTGAGTTCTGAGGAGGATTGATATATTCAAACCTAGAATTCTTTCCTGTCAATTGTATCAGCTTGCCTGGCTTGTTCCGCTTAGGGATTGATTGTATCACGTCAGC
>ERZ1026888.660-NODE-660-length-17948-cov-16.242106_pt1 | contig 17948 bp, 13 predicted proteins | sample MGYA00380174_ERZ1026888 | MGnify/ENA primary metagenome ERZ1026888 (study PRJEB33269, sample SAMEA4719810) | human gut metagenome | biome: human-associated habitat; feature: organic feature; material: feces | place: Cameroon | collected 2013-10 ...
CAATCAACAACAATCAACTCTTCAACAACTTACGAATCCGCCTTGGCGGAGTTCAGCATATATACATACAACAGTCAAATCAACAACTAAATTCTTTTTAGCGTGGTGGGGCTTAGTGCCCTACCTTCTATTTGCATGAAAGTTGCTGATTGTGGCTACGTACAAATTAACGTCAATCAATAATAAACCAGATTATTTTAAGAACAATATTTCTGATATTGTGCCTTGCAGGGAGCGTCTCAAATAGGGCTTGTGCCCAGGACGTGGCCCTTAAGACCAACTGACGAAGTAAATGATTAATAACTATGCAAGAAACAGAAATGAAAAATGCTGAGCAACGGCTCACCAGGGAAGTCTCTGAGGATGGAAGGCTTCCGCTGTTCTACGTCCTAAGGCTTAGGAAGGGCGAGCACTTCAGTCGCGACCGTATGTGCAGCTCGCTCTTGGTATTTGTGCTTGAGGGCGAAGTAGAAATATCGACGGGCATCTACGTGAAAGAGTTTGCATGCGAGGGACAGATGTTTGTTGTACACAAGGGCGACAACGGCTATGCAAAAGGTTTGAAGGACGCTGTGATGCTGTTCTGCAGCTTCGACAGATCGATGGCTCTGTGCAACGGGCTTCCGCTTGGCAACGCTACGGAAAAGGAGCCTACGCCTGAGGAACGCCAGAGTCAGGGCTTGCCGCGACTGAAGATAAAAAGTATGCTGATGACGGAGCTTAAGCTCATTCAGCATGAGGTAGAGAGCAATCTGTTGGACTACCGCTTCATGGAGTTCAAACGCTACATTATTGTCTCCATGCTGCGCACCTTGTATAATAGGGAGGAGCTGTTCTACATGTTCCGTTGTGTGCGTAACGACGACTTCGACTTCCGCGATAAGGTGTTGCACTTCTACACGTGCGACATCAACGCTCAGGAGCTGTGCGCCAAGATGGAGATGTCCTCCGCCACGTTCAACCGCCGTTTCAAGCGTGCCTTCGGAATGTCCTGCGGCGAATGGCTTAACTCCAAGCTTCAGGTGCAGGTGCTGATGGACCTCAAGACTACCGACCTCTCCGTAAAAGAAATAGCCGAGAAATACAATCTGACGCTAAATCATCTTACCGACTTCTGTAAGAAATTTCTTGGTGATGTGCCAGGAAACCTTAGATAAAGGGCAAGAATAGTGATTTTGAGAAAAAATCGTGCATAGGTGACAAGTTATCGTTGTACAAATAATGTGATGTGAATGAAAATGTTTGTACCTTTGTAATCGAAATAATAAACATCCTTATTGAGGGTTTTAGGAGAGCGCTACAGACGTGTCGTGCTCCGCTTTTATTTTTTATAAGTCAGGTGCGAGATTATTTTAATGATAAGTAATAGTAGAAAGTTTTTGTAGAAAAAATAATTTGCACATTTACTTGGAAGACAAAGGGTTATATGCTGCTGTATTAAGCTGAGCCAAAAATACTGACTCAACAACAATCAACAACAATCAACTCTTCAACAACTTACGAATCCGCCTTGGCGGAGTTCAACATATATACATACAACAGTCAAATCAACAAATAAATACATTTTAGCTGGGTGGGGCTTAGTGCCCTACCTTCTATTTGCAATAAAGCTGCTGATTGTGGCTACGTACAAATTAACATCAATCAATGATAAAATCAGATGATATTAAGAACAATATTTCTGATATTGTGCCTTGCAGGGAGTGTCTCAAATAGGGCTTGTGCCCAGGACGTGCCCTTAAGACCAACTAACGAAGTATATGATTAATAGCTATGCAAGAAACAGGAATGAAAAATGCTGAGCAACGGCTCACCAGGGAAGTCTATGAGGATGGAAGGCCCTCGCTGTTCTACGTCCTAAGGCTTAGGAAGGGCGAGCACTTCAGTCGCGACCGTGTGTGCAGCTCGCTCTTGGTATTTGTGCTTGAAGGCGAAGTGGAAATATCGACGGGCATCTACGTGAAAGAGTTTGCAGGCGAGGGACAGATGTTTGTCGTACACGAGGGCGACAACGGCTATACAAAAGGTTTGAAGGACGCTGTGATGCTGTTATGCAGCTTCGACAGCTCGATGGCTCTGTGCAACGGGCTTTCGCTTGGCAACGCTACGGAAGACTACAAGGAGCCTACGCCTGAGGAACGCCTGAGTCAGGGCTTGCCGCGACTGGAGATAAAAAGTATGCTGATGACGGAGCTTAAGCTCATTCAGCATGAGGTAGAGAGCAATCTGTTGGGCTACCGCTTCATGGAGTTCAAACGCTACATTATAGTCTACATGTTGCGCACCTTGTATAATAAGGAGGAGCTGTTCTACATGTTCCGTTGTGTGCGTAGCGACGACTTCGACTTCCGCGATAAGGTGTTACGCTTCTACACGTGCGACATCAACGCTCAGGAGCTGTGCGCCCAGATGGAGATGTCCACCGCCACGTTCAACCGCCGTTTCAAGCGTGCCTTCGGAAAGCCCTGCGGCGAATGGCTTAACTCCAAACGCCAGATGCAGGTGCTGATGGACCTCAAGACTACCGACCTCTCCGTAAAAGAGATAGCCGGGAAATACAATCTGACGCCAAATTATCTTACCGACTTCTGTAAGAAATTTCTTGGCGATGTGCCCGTAAACCTTAGATAAAAGGCAAAAATAGTGGTTTTGAACAAAAATCGTGCATGGGTGACAAGTTATCGTTGCACAAAAAATGTGATGTGCATGAAAATGTTTGTAACTTTGCAATCGAAATAATAAACATCCTTATTAAGGGTTTTAGGAGAGCACTACAGACGTGTCGTGCTCCGCTTTTATTTTTTATAAGTCAGGTGCGAGATTATTTTAATGATAAGTAATAGTAGAAAGTTTTTGTAGAAAAAATAATTTGCACATTTACTTGGAAGACAAAGGGTTATATGCTGCTGTATTAAGCTGAGCCAAAAATACTGACTCAACAACAATCAACAACAATCAACTCTTCAACAACTTACGAATCCGCCTTGGCGGAGTTCAACATATATACATACAACAGTCAAGTCAACAACTAAATACATTTTAGCTGGGTGGAGCTTAGAGCTCTATCTTCTATTTGCATGAAAGTTGCTGATTGTGGCTTCGTACAAATTAATATCAATAAATAATAAAATCAGATGATTTTACGAATAATATTTGTAATATTGTGCCTTGCAGGGATCGTCTCAAATAGGGCTTGTGCCCAGGACGTGGCCCTGAAGACCAACGCGCTATATTGGATGACAACCACCACCAATGCCGCAGCCGAAATGGCCCTTTCGAACAGGACCACATTGGAGCTGTCGGTGGCCTACAATCCCTGGACGTTCAAGGACAACAAGAAGCTGCGGTTCCTGCTTGTGCAGCCCGAGGCAAGGTATTGGATGTGCGAGAAGTTTGAGGGCCATTTCGTGGGTTTCCATGCCCATGCGGCTCAGTTCTACAGCACTCTCGCCAACCGCCGACGCGACGGCTATCTGGCAGGAGCAGGTTTCAGCTACGGCTACGACTGGATTCTGAAGCCCAACCTCAACCTTGAGGCGGAGCTTGGCGTGGGCTATGCCCATTTGTGGTATAAGGAGAGCGACTGCATTCCGTGCATTAAGAAATTTGAGCGCAAGCACAAGAACTATGTGGGGCCTACAAGGGCTGCCGTGTCGCTTGTGTATTTCTTTTGAAAAAATGGACAAAAAAGATGAAACACAGCAAAATATATAGACCGCTCTGCGCTATTACGCTTGGAGCCAGTCTGCTCGTGGGGTGTGCCGTCGGCAACAAGGAGCGGAGCATCAGCCTTACGCCCTCGCCACATGTGCTCACACTCGATGCCGACCGCAAGGCGGTGGTCGACGTCAGCTTTCATGTGCCTGCCAACTACATATCGAAGCGAAGCCGAATGGTGGTGGTGGCGCAGCTGATGGTGGGCGACTCGCTGCTCGGCGAATGTCAGCCGCTCGCCCTCTACTCGCCCATCTACAGCAAGAAGATGGAGCGCCGACGGGTGCTTGAGGGCTACCGCGACCCCTATGAGGGCCACATCGTGAGGACTGCTGACACGTCGCGCCCCACGGAGCTGAAATATGCCGCACAGGTGAGTCTGCCTGCCGATGTGGACAGCGCGCGACTGGTGGCTATGGTGTCTACCGACGGTTGCGGCGAGTGTACGGGACGGGAGACGGTGGACATGGCAAGGATAGTGATGCCCGCGCCGCCAAAGCGTCAAATCAATGTGTTCTGGATAGAGCCGGAGTTTAAGGTTAGGCCCAAGGTGATGGTGGGCAAGGGTGTGGCAAATCTTCAGTTTGTCATCAACAAATACGACATCAACCTGGATATGGGCAACAACCGCCGTGAGCTCGACGACATGGTGGCCAAGCTTCAGCCCGTGCTGGACGACTCGCTTGCCACGCTTACGTCGCTCAACATCTTTGGTATGGCCTCTGCCGACGGTCCGCTATCGTTCAACACGCCCCTCTCGCGCAATCGTGCCAACTCTGCCAAGGAGTGGCTCGTAGGGCAGTTGGGCATAGGTGACGATGTTCAGCGGCTCATAAAGGTGGGCTCGCGCCCCGAGGGTTGGCAGCCCGTGTGGGAGGCTATGGTGGCCGACGGTCATCCTGACGCTGGCAAGCTGAGGGCCATTCTCGACCGCTACGCCGACCAGAACGACGATGTGGCAGAACGCTACATACGCCGCCTGGCTTGCTGGAAGGACATCCGCGAACGCTACTTGCAGAAGGACCGCAAGGTGGAGTATGTCTACACCTACACCATACGCAGTTTCACCACCGACGCCGAGCTTAAGGAAATGTATGGCAAGCGTCCCGACGCCTTCAACGAGGAGGAGCTGCTGCGCGTGGCAACGTTGGCTGCCACCGACGAGGAGCGCAAGCAGGTGTACAGGATGATAGTGAAGCGGTTCCCCGAGTCGGCCATAGCCGTCAACAATCTTGCTGTGCTCTATCTGCGTGAGGGCAAGGAGGAGGAGGCCGTCAAGGTGCTCAAGAGCTACGGGGCAGACGACAGGTTTGAGAAGATATTGAATGAGTAACCCAACATTTAGCAAGTGTGGAATTTTGAAAGAAATTAAAGTGATAAGAGAATTTATAGCCCAATGCCCTGCCGCTAAGTGTTCAGCCCTAAGGCTGATGGCCAAGGGCGGTTGGCTGCTTCTGCTGCTCTCAGCCCCTCTGCTTGCCTCGTGCATCAGAGACCAGCTCGACGACTGTCCGCCGCTGCGTGTGGAGATAGGCGTGAAGGACAAGAACTACTTCAACGTGGACAAGGTGGACATGGAGGAGCAACTGTCCGACAGCTTGGCTTTCCGTGAGTATGTCCCCACGTTGTTCTATATGCTGCGCGATGCGGCTACGGGCGATGTGGTGGAGGAACAGGGAGTGTTTCCCGTGGAGGGCGACAAGAAGACGGTGGCTGTAGACTTCTGCCCCTGTCTGCCACACGGCAAATACATACTCACGGTGTGGGGCGGACTCGACGACCTCTCTCAGCTCAGTTCCGACCATCTCTCGTTGGAGTTGCACCGCGACAGGCAGAAGGGTGGCGATGTCTATCTCGTGAGCGACACGTTGCTCTACGATGCCTACAACTACGACTACCGTGTGGAGCTGGAGCGCACCAAGGGCAAGCTGATTGTGCAGGCTGAGGACCTGCCTGGGAGCTACGACCTTGTGCACATCGATGTGGACGGAATCTACGGCAAGGTGAACTCCAACTTCAAGTATTCGGGTGATGTGGACGTGAGCGACAAGGTGTCTATCCCGTTGAAGCCGAAGGTGAGCACGGCTACGTTGCTCGCCCCGTCGGTTAAGGAGGATGGCTCTGTGCTCGATGTAGACTTCACCAATAGCTCTCCCTCTTCCGACGACAAGCCGCTCTCGCCCGACGACGTGCGCATCACTATGCGTCGCAACATGATAACTGTGCTGCGGTATGTGTGGGACGAGCAGAGGAAGCACTTCGTGGTGTATATGCTCGTGAACGACAACTGGGAGCAGGTGCATGGCATGGAGATAGACTGACATAGGCTGATATTGATATTGGAATAATTGATATTAGAATACAACTAAATAGTTTTTTATAATTTAATAAACAACAACAATGAAAAAGAGTTATCTTTTCAGCGCTTTTGCAGCCGGAATGGTGATGCTGAGCGCATGTAGCAACGATGGCGACCTCAATTGGGGCAACGCTGGCAATGAGTCGAATGATGCAGTACAGCAGATTGTATTGCAGGTGGCTAACACAGGAGAGGGTTTGCAGACACGTGCGGGTCGTCCGCTCCTCAGCTCTGAGGCAAAGCAGACAATTGAGAATGTAAAGGTTATTATCTGCGATGAGTCTAATAAAATCGTAAAAGTGAAGACTTATAACGACTGGAACAATGCTGATTCTAAGGTATATGGAAAGGGTGGGGGCGCTCATGGACGTGAGACAACTCTTACATATACTGGCAACGAAAAGTTGGGTAATGGAACATATACCATTTATGCTTATGGTTTCCACAATGGAACAGCATATAAAAAACTGGATACCCAGATTACCAACCTGGCAGAAGGTGAAACTCTTGATCAGAACATTATTCTGGAATGTTCTGCTGTTGGTGAGGAAATCTTTGCAGGTAGCACAGCACAGTTTACAATTGATGATGCTCACAAGGGATTCACCCAGACTGTTGTGTTGAACCGTCAGGTAGCAGGTACATTCGGTTACTTCGAGAGTATTCCTTTTGTAGCTGGTGCTACAAAGTTACAGTTGGTTGCTTCTAATCCAAATAAGAGTCTTGTATTGGGAAATTTCAATAGCTTCGACCTTACAGGTAATGGCACAGGAAATGGCACTAATGTAAAGTATGTTGTTAATGGTACAAATCCTGCTGCAGATAAAGTTGTTTATACTATCGATTTGACAAAGTGGTTCAAAGCTATTAAGGATGGTAATAATGATGGCTTGATTGATGCAGATGCTGATAACTGGAATAAGCCAACCACTATTACAGGTGCCAGCTTCAAGACAGGTTCTGTATTTGGCGGTTCTTTCTTGATTCCGTTCCAGAAGAATGATAACCAGACTTTCGTTCTGCAGTTGGTTAACAATAATGGCGATGTCCTGAAATCATGGGCTGTTAAGTTGCCTTCTGATGACGGTCAGCTTTCTGAATACACACTTTCTAGTTGGAATTCTACAACTTCAGTTTTCGATAACACACCAGCCACAAAGGATGCAGCAGACAAGTATAGCGTAGTTCGCAACCACCTCTATGGTATCGGTGAGAGATCCTTGGATGAGCCTACTACTCCTGGCACTGATCCTGACAAACCAGAGCCATTGAACAAGAAGCAGGAGCTCACTCTCCGTGTGAACGACAACTGGGAGGTAATCCACAAGATGGAGCTTGAATAATATTAATCGTATTTATTCAAATCCAGCTTATAATATAAGCAATATTTAGGAGGTGATTGGTGTCTCCGCAATAGCCTGTGGGGTAAAAAAGAATGTAAGAATTAATATACCACAGACTGTAGCGGAGACCCCATAGCCTCCTCTTTTTCATTATCACATCCATTCACATCATTATATGACAAAAACATCATCAACCCCCATAGTTCATTTCCTCCTTGCTGCTGGTCTGTTCCTCAGCTGCAGCGCAAGCGACGATTTGTCCATGTCGCGTCCGCAAGGCGAACCACATGCCGTAGAGGTAAGTATGCGTGTTGGTGTGAGTGCGGGCATAGCCTCGCGAGAGCTGAACACATGGGATGGAGCGCAACAGGTGAACGACATGCGCGTCTATCTCTTCCGCTGCAAGCAGGAACAATACAACACAGCTGATGAAAAGTTCACCTATTACACTCCACAGAACATCAAGGACAAGGGCTATTTCGTGGTCAGCGACTTCGACAACACTACGCCTTATTATTCCTCCGAGCACAACGGCCAGCCCGAGCAGCACGCCTTTTATTTCAGTCCATTTCTCGAAAGCGGCTACTACTACCAGTTCCTTGCCGTAGGAAGAGACGACAAATATGTTGACCAGCAAGACCGATTGCTCGACCAGCCAAAATTAACAGAAGGCCAAACCTCCTTGCAGGAAGCCAAAATCTCCCTCACCCAATCAGCCATAGCGCAAGCTAAGAATGGCACATACAATTGCCCAGAGTTCTTCTCAGGCGTTCTGCGCGATGAGACGACCAAAGCAGAAACTCCCATACTCGTCACCGACGAGCCGCCATATTTCTTCCGCACCACCCTTACAGCCACAAGAAACGTCGCGGGACTGATGATTTACGTCACCAACATCCCGTCGATAGTGGAAACAAACAAATCAAACAATGAAACAACGAAATTCACCCCAACGAAATTGTCTGTTGAGGCTACAGGTCTCGTCGCAGAGACTTTGCTGCGCGACAAGACAGCCCCGGCAGAAGCCCAACCTTATAAGACGCAAACATTAGGCGTAATCGACCTGACAAAGGCTAACGGATGGGCCGTCGACGACGTGGAGCACGTCTTCACCCGTCTGCCAGACAAGGAGAAGGGTTGGCAGAAGAACAGCTACTTGGTGAGCAACTTCATGATGCCCACTCCCGAGAGTCTCATGGGCAACAGCCCTAATGCCGATGGCGCAGGAGTGACATTCTATCTGCATTACTCCGACGACAAGGGTCACCACCGCTACGACAACATCAAGAAGACAAAGAGCACAGGCGACCTTCGCTGCTTTCCCATCGAGGCCAACCACCTCTACAGCTTAGGCTCAAAAAGCTCCACAAGCAACGACCCCTATGACCTCAAGAAGCATTACGAGCCGATAATGGTGGATATGACCATCGACATAGAGCCAGCCTTCGAGAAGCGACACGATTTTACAACCGAATAATACAATATATACGATATATGCAGACATCTCTATATAGCATACGCAAGCCAATAATGGCAGCAGTCGTATGCCTCCTTCTGTCCGCTATGGCGGGATGTGGCAACGACGACGTGCTGTCAGACACTGGAGGTGCCAATACAGAGCAACCTACAGAAGGCGAGATATTGGTACCCATAACAATAGCATTGGGCGGATATGGCGAGGACGAGCAAGCTGCCGGCTTTACACGTGTGGCGCCTCCAGGAGCAGATTCCGAATCGAGCGGCACCGATGACGGCATAGCCGAGACTTCGAGCATAGACGTTGTAAGGGTGATAGCCTTTAGACGTAGAGAGCAGATGGTTGAGGACGAACCCGACAACTCTAAAGCAGAAGGTGGCGAAACCAATCCCTTTGAGTATGACCCCAACAATAGGATAGAGCTAACAACCTTCACAGAGGAAGACCGCAACGACATATTCTATCCCTCTTCTCCACACAAGCATCGTGTGGCTAAGGGACAGTTTGCCACGAGTCCGGGTTTCGAGTATCGCATCGTGGCTATTGCTTATAAGAAGAACGAGAAGTGGCCCTATCCTTATTATGGAAGCAATATAGCGATGAGCGACGATATGCTCAACCTAAAGCCAGGCACAAAATACAGCGAATTCTGCGCAACATTTACTGCATTGCTGAATCCGGAGAAAAAGACCGACGACACAAACTGTTGGGCTGCCTATCTGCGAGTGACAGGCTTGACACATTATTCTTATTCGCCTACAAACGGAAAGCACCTAAGTAGACGTCTAACCGTTATACCGCAGTTGTTCTATGGCACCATCTACACCAAGGGCGATGCCACAATGAACCCCGTATTCAGTCATAGCAAGTATGTGGGCGAAGGAGAAAACAAGACCTCCCTCGTTGGCACTCTATATAGAGGCATGGCAGAGGTGGAGGTAAACATCAAGAATGTAAAGAATGGTGACGCCACACCCCAGTGGTATTGCTTGCTTGCCGACAATGTGCTTACAAAGGTAAGTCTTACCAGCTACGACGACTTCAAGAAGGGTAGCGAGCCGGTGGCAAGGTATTCTAAAACCGGAACCTATACCGCTGTGGCTTATCATGATGCCCAGAGCGAGAGCCTTGGCTCTATGATAAAGCTCAAGGCATACCTACTGCCTGCCAAGACTCATATTGCTGTGAGAGTGGGCTATGACGATAATAAGCCTTACGTTGTTAACGGACAAGTAAAGGCTCAGGATGTGGTGTCGGCAGGAGGAGCCACAGGTGTAGTAGAGGTGGATGCCTTGGACGATGTGTTCTATCTTAAGCGCAATCATAAGTACGTCTTGACGTATGATGATGAGACAGGAAAGCTTTTTGATAGCGACCATCTATTGAACTAAGGCTGGCTACTCTCAATGCAACAATAAAAGATAATAACAGAATTATGAAACATCATTCTATTATCAGAAAATATATATACTTGCTGTTGGCTATGCTACTTGCTATGCCAATGTCGGCTAAGATAGTGAAGCCAGTAGACGACTTGAGCAATCCTTATTTTGAGGATGTTGCAACGCGCGACTCGTTTATTAACTGCAAGAAACCCATCTGGACAAGCGACTGGAAAGACCTTCCAACCGATAATCCTAATGAGAACTTTGCCGACTTTGTGGATCATGAGAAGTATGGCAATATGAAGTTTCGCCGACTGCGCAACCGTCGTGCTCTGACTGGCGAGAGCTGCACCGTAAACAAGCTTATCAATGTTGTGGGTGTAGCCAGCTGGGCAAAGAACCTCGGAGCCATGACCGACGAGGATCTGGACAACTATGCCGAGATAAATGCCGTGGTTAAGGCGGGCGTAACCGTAGACCCTATGGTGAGCATAAGGGATATGGACAACTACTATGCCAGAGGCACCGTTGCAGGTTTTGCCATTGTTGCCGGTTCGGGCAGCAGCGTGTTGAGTCTGGAGATAATCAAGGCATTGTCCATAGGTTTCTATCGCAATGGTCATCTGCTTGGTGTACGCCCCGTAAGAGAGGGTCAGGACGGTACGGGACTCACGCTCAAGTTGCTACAGATACCAGGCTCTAATGATGTATGTGCTATGCTTACTGCCGAGAGCGAGTGGTTGTTTGACGAGATAAGCCTCGACTGCTCGGGTGGTGTGCAAGCCGATGTTGCCAATTTGTATAAGGTAAAGTATGCCTTTGTAGGCGAAGCCAACGAGTTTACCATAACCGATGGCGGTGTACAGAAGTACAACTCATTCTATGACGGCGAGAAGAAGCTGGATACAAAAATAAATATGAAGGGTTGGAATGCCGTGCTTCTTGGTCTGCCTTTCCCCTTTGTGAGTTCAGAGGTAAAGAAGATGACTAACGACGACCTTGAAGATGCCGCCACCATAACCCCAATCCTAAGCGTTGGCTACCAGGGTGGTGCCAAGTTTATGATGAACAATGCCATGGACCCTAAGGCAGAAGCCTTTGAGGCAGGTGTGGAGGTAGGCTACTGTTATACAATGGATGCTCTGCTTACGCTTAAGGCAGGTGCATGGGTAAGCCTCTTGCTATTCGACCGCAATGGCAATAAGGTGCAAGAGGAGACTATATCAGCACAGGTATTGGGTCTATCGCTTATACAGGCAGGCAAGGGAACGGTTAGCGTTAAGTCGAAGGTGCCATTCTCGGGCTGCGAGATAAGGTTCCTCACGGTGCTAAGTGTCGATGTGGGAGGAATAGGCATACACTATGGATTTGTCAAGGCGCCAGCCGATGTGTCACACCGTTGTGTCATCAATCCTACGATAAGCAGCAATATTTGTGAATCGCAGACATCTTTCAAACTACGCTCTAACGAACATGTCAGCGTTACGTGGACGCTTGTGGATGCCTGGTCAATAGGTCCATCTCCAGAGAACATCCTTGCCAGTACCAATGTAAAGGTGACACCCGACGGAAATGTAACCAATCTTAAGCCAGGCATATATACATTCAGAGCCACGGCGCAGGACGGATGCTACGACGAGACAACAATAACCGTGGGCGGATTCTTGGAACAAGACAATCAGTGTGGCAAACCTATGGTAAATACCGAGGGCAGCGAACCACAGTATGATATTTCGAAGATATACGACACGTCGGGTGCGCTGCTTTCCATTTCGTGGACAGAGAATAAGGAGAACATCTTGACAAGTAGCACCAATACATACGCCAGATATGTTGGTGGTTTGGGACTTGCCGACAATTTGCACATCATTGGCGTTCGTCGCAAGCAGGGACTGATGTATGATGCCAATCCCGTTAGGTATGAAGACGAGGACGATGTTGCCTACAATCAGCGTGTAAGTCCTAAGCGTGTGGGCTTTGTGGTGGAGGCAAGCGCCAAGGTTCTCAACCTTCAGGCGCTGCAGTTCTTGCAGATACGTTGCTATCATGGAGGCCAGGAGGTGTACAGACATCTGATAGACGAGAACAATGCCATTAGTGCCGATGTGGCTGGAGCCGACAGAGTGCAGAAGATAAGATACTCTATTGAGATACCTGACATGGTGAAGAACAAGCCAATGCAGGTGGATGAGATACAGTTATGGAAATGTGGCGTGCTGGACCTTAGTGGCTCCGAGCTTCGTATATATTATGCCTTTATTGAGGATGCTTCGGCAGATTGCTCGTCGCCATTGGCTTGTGGCAGTCTGGTGTTGTCCAACAAGAATACACATACCACAATAAATGCCGATGCTACTGTGTTTGGCGCAGGCCTTGATGTCATTGCGCTGGACGACAATCTTAGCCATCTTGTGGACGATGACCTCGACACATATATGGCTATCAACAACACTTTGACTGCGGGAACAGGACAGACCATCGCTGTGCGCATGGGCAGGAACCTCGACTATCACCATCAGCTGGGCATAGTAATCGACAACAAAACATTCCTTGCTACAGTGGAGTTGGTCAACTGGCTTAAAGTGTATACCTATAGAGACGGCAAGCCTACGGGAGAGGAGTTTACCGACTGGAGTGTAATTGGTGCCGATGTTGCCGGCTATGGCGATAAGAATATTCTCTTCTTCCAACCCAAGATCACCTACGATGAGGTGCGCTTTGATGTGGCAAACATCCTTGGAGCCTTGAAGGTGCAGAAGTTCTACGGAATGGTTGTGCGTGGCGACATCAACAACAATGGCATACCCGACTGCAAGGACGACTGTTCGTGTGTGACAGGCGTTGACGATATAAAGGTTAATAGTGTGTGCGTGGGCGATATTGTAAATGTATCGGCAACGGGCAACACGGGTACTAAGTATTATCTATACTTTGGCGACAAGCATGCTGGCACCAATGGTGTGGTGGAGATAGAATCGACATCCGATACCTACGACAATATACAGTATAGCTACACCACGGTAGAGCCAGGCGAATATCAGTTGTCGTTCTTTGACGGTAGTGGCACACCACTTTCGTCGGTAGTATACAAGGTGCATCCATTGCAGACACGCTGGCTTACTACAGCTACTACAGCCGACTGGAACAAGTGGGACAACTGGAGCAACGGGTCGCCCTATTGCTGCACCAATGCTATCATATCGTCGGATGCAAAGATATTCCCTGTGTTGGGAACGGTCAATCAGCCTGCCGACTACTGCTGTAAGGACATCTTCTTCGAGCCACGTTCGGCGGTGGACAACACTCCATCGCTCAACTATCGCAAGGCTTGGGTGGAGTTGGAGCTTATGCCCAACCGCTACTACAATCTTAGCGCACCGCTTAAGCAGATGTATACAGGCGACATGTTTGTACCCAAGGATGCCTCGGCAAAATATTTCGAGCCGCTGACAGAAGGCAACTGCCTGGAGAACCGATTTGATCCGAGCATATATCAGCGTCTTTGGAAGACAACTGTAACAGGCAAGATAGTGGTGAAGAACCGCAAGGGAGGCTTGGTCTTGAAGGATGAGACTCTTGGTGTGGTGGACGGCGAGTGGTCGCACAACTTCAATGCTGTGGCACGACCTTATGGCTATGGCGAAGGCTTTGGCTTATGGGTGGACAATGGCTCTTTGCCCGAGGCTCAACCATTCCGCATACGTCTGCCCAAGGAGCACGCAAAGTACTTCTACTATACCGACTACGATCAGGAGAAAGTGAGTGACGAGACCCTGCCAAAGAAGGTGGAGGACGCATATCGCTTTGTATACGAGGAAGATAACGAGGATAACAAGACTTTGGAGTATAAATACAAGCAAGGTGGCGAGGATATAACAGAAAACCGAACTGTATATGTAGGTCAGAGTCAATACACCATTACGCTTAAGGCAGATGAGCCAACCAACACATTCTTGATGGGCAACCCATTTATGAGTCGTGTCAACATTAAGAAGTTCTTTGAAGGCAACAGCAATGTGGGTAGTATAAGGGTAGAGACACCAGAGGACGAGCAGACTATAACCAAGGTAGGCGACAATATAGTGTCGACGGGTAGCTTGACAAATATAGAGCCAATGCAGTCGTTCTATGTCAACACTAATGGCGATGCCAGCACAGAGGCACTTCTTGTCTTCACCCCGGATATGATAGGTGGCGTAAAGAAAGCTACTGATAAGGGTGAAACAGGCAAGGATGAGGCTGATAGTGGCGAGAAACCCAAGGCTTTGCGTGTATGTGTTGAGAGTATGAAGACCAGAAGTAAGTCGGCTTCGCTCTTGATGCTGCCAATGGATGCACCAGATGATGATGTTGCCCTTGCCACGCTTATGGACAGTGAGGTTAGGGCGAATGTCAAGGTGTTCGGCATTAGCAATAGCAATGCTTATGACATCATGCCGTTGCACGACATCACTCCATTGGGAATATTCCTGAACAGCAAGGACAGCATCTGTATTGAGGTGACACCAATACCAGGAACCGATGCCAATGAGTATATGCTGCATGACTGTCTGGTGGGCAAGGATTATCCTCTCGGCTCTCAAGTGGTTGTAGCCAACGCCGAGTCGTCGTTGGGACGATTTGTCATCAAGAACATCAACAGCATTGATGACACAACAAACGAGCCTTATAATCACCTCAGCTTAATGCAAGAAGGCTCAATGCTGGTAGTGCAGTCGACTGTTGCCAACATCTGTAGTGTCGAGATACTCGACCTCAGTGGCAGCCAGATAAGCAAGGTGCAAGCCGACAGCTCGCAGCATCTGACTACTAAGATAACATCTGGCGTGCAGATAGTTCGCATCGAACTGAATGACGGCACGAGCAGAAAGTATAAGATGATGTTCAAGTAAAAGTACAGGCTGTAATTATGTCATTAAGAAAAGTGTGGATGAACCTCGAGGGCGTGTCAAAACTCCCAATATAAATAACTAAAAACTCGTTGTACGTTCTTATGTAGATGTACAACGAGTTTTTGTTTTTCTACGAAAAAGAGCCTTGTAAACAATTTATATGGCGTTATATGGTTCAACGACGGCAACACCCCCTGCGGAAGCCCAATGGTGAACGGCAAGAACGGAGTGAACGACAGCATCTATGCGCTCACCGACAAGATTTACCAGACATCGGGTTCGCTGCTCTCGATATCCGAACTAAAGAACCCCTGAAACATACTCAACAAGGACGACAACACCTACGCCTAATACATCAGCGGACTGAACCTCGACGACAATCTGGGCTAACTGGTAGACAACGACCTCGACACCTATCTTGCCATCGCCAACACCGTGAGCGTGGGCGTGGGACAGAACATTGCCGTGAGGATGGGCCGCACGCTCGACTACCACCATCAGTTGGGCGTGGTGATTGCCGATTCATATATGAGGCTGAAAACGAAAAGAACCTCGTGCAGGAATACTCCTACAAGCAGGGTGGTGCTGAGGTGAAGGAGTCGCGCAAGGTGTTCGTTGGACAGGAGGACTACTACATCACTCTGAAGGCAGACACCTTGACAAACGCTTTCCTCATGGGCAACCCATTCATGAGCCATCTCGACATTAAGAAGTTCCTTGAGGTGAACGACAATGTGAAGAGCGTGGTGATGGAGATTGGCGACGACCTGCAACAGCAGACTGTGCTAAGAGCGGGTGGCGAAGTTGTTGCCACTGGCCACATCGTCTGCATAGAGCTTGAGAACGGCAAGAGCAGAGGATATAAAATTATGCTGTAGTAGGGCGAAAGTTTTGCGTATTCAGAAAATATGTAACTTTGCAAGTTGAGGGTTTGGCAAGCTATAAATGAAAAAAAACGGGGATTAAACAAAAAATGTGTTTAATCTCCGTTTTTTTTATAGGCTTTTTTTTATTTCGTCTCGATTTCTTCCTTCATGTCGATGAATTGTCGTTTGTTGTCGAAGAATTCATACTGCAGGAATGCAAGTTTTTCTGACGGGATGATGTGTACTCCAAATCCGTACTTCATCTGCCACTTGCGTTTAAGCGAGAAAAGTCCCTTGTTAATATAAGCTGCCACGTAGGGGTGTACGTGCAGATAGAAAGTCTTGACTCCAATCTTGTTGACAAGTCGGTCAATCTTACTTTCGAGCTGGTCGGTGAAAATGATGCTCGACTTTATCTTGCCCTTGCCGAAGCAGGTAGGGCAGACCTCCTCCACATTCACGTCCATGGCGGGGCGCACTCTCTGGCGTGTGATTTGCATTAAGCCGAACTTGCTTAATGGCAGGATGTTGTGGCGTGCACGGTCCTTCTGCATGTTCTTGCACATGCGCTCGTAGAGCATCTGTCGGTCTTCTGCAAGGTTCATGTCGATGAAGTCGACAACGATGATGCCACCCATGTCTCTGAGTCGCAGCTGTCGTGCCAGCTCGTCGGCGGCACCAAGGTTCACGTCGAGCGCGTTGGCCTCCTGTCCGTTGTCCGAGTGCGAGCGGTTGCCGCTGTTCACGTCTACCACGTGCAGAGCTTCGGTGTGTTCGATTATAAGATAAGCGCCGTGTTTGTAGTTGACGGTTTTTCCGAAACTGGACTTAATTTGTTTCGTTACATTAAAATTGTCGAAGATAGGAACGCTGCCAGTGTAGAGTTTCACTATGTTGGCTTTCTCTGGGGCAATGAGTTCTACATAGTGTTTTACTTCATGGAACACGTTTTCGTCGTTGACATAGATGTTCTCGTAGGTGGGGTTGAACAGGTCCCTAAGCAGGGCTACGGCACGTCCTGTTTCTTCGAAAATGAGTTGTGGGCGTTTCTGGGTCTTCTGCACTCTTATGAGAGCGTCTTCCCAACGCTTGGTGAGTATTTTGAGTTCTGCGTCCAGTTCGGCAACACGTTTGCCCTCAGCAACAGTGCGTACTATTACGCCACAGTTTTTAGGCTTGATACTGTTGATGAGCTGCTTGAGTCGTGCGCGCTCTTCACCGCTTTTAATTTTGGATGACACCGAAACCTTGTCGCCGAATGGCATGAGCACGAGGTAGCGTCCTGCAAAGCTCAGCTCGCCTGTGAGTCGTGGTCCTTTGGTAGATATTGGTTCCTTCACAATCTGCACCAATACCTCCTGTCCCACTGTGAGAGTGTTTTGCACGCTTCCGTCCTTTTTGAGGTCGGGCTGTCGTGTGGCCTTGGCAAAAGGATAAAGTTTCTTTCTGTCGCTCTGTACCTGTCTTAGGTACTTTTCGTAAGAATTGAATTGATTGCCTAAATCAAGATAGTGGAGAAAGGCGTCGCGCTCGTAGCCAACGTCCACGAAACTGGCGTTCAGTCCGGGCATTAGTTTTTTAACTTTCGCTACATAGATATTGCCAACAGAGAATGAGGCGGAACTTGGTTCTGTCTGGTATTCCACCAGTCGCTTGTCTTCCAAGAGAGCGATGGATATTTCATTCTGTTGAACGTCGATAATAACTTCGCTGGTCATTTCTCTTTCTGTTCTTATTTAGATTAATCTGATTAAAAACTCGTATGAATAAAAAGCATAGGGGCGCGCCAAAGCTCATTGCGGATGCATTGTGTTTGACGCGCCCCCATTTCGGAACTGACCCTTATGGGCAGGCTTTCTTACTTGCTCTTATGTCTGTTCTTACGTAATCTCTTTTTACGCTTGTGAGTAGC
>ERZ1026888.661-NODE-661-length-17926-cov-20.872139_pt1 | contig 17926 bp, 10 predicted proteins | sample MGYA00380174_ERZ1026888 | MGnify/ENA primary metagenome ERZ1026888 (study PRJEB33269, sample SAMEA4719810) | human gut metagenome | biome: human-associated habitat; feature: organic feature; material: feces | place: Cameroon | collected 2013-10 ...
AGCCGCTGTTCTGGATTCACCTCAACGTCGACTATCCGTTCAACCTCACCGGCATTCTCTACTTCCCGCGCATCAAGTCGAACATCGAGCTGCAGCGCAACAAGATTCAGCTCTACTGCAACCAGGTGTTTGTAACCGACCAGGTGGAAGGCATCGTGCCCGAGTTCCTCACCCTGCTCCACGGTGTTATCGACTCGCCGGACATTCCGCTGAACGTGAGCCGTTCTTATCTGCAGAGCGACGCCAACGTGAAGAAGATCTCTAAGTACATCACAAAGAAGGTGGCAGACCGTCTCGCAGCTATCTTCAAGGAGAACCGCAAGGACTACGAGGAGAAGTGGGACGACCTGAAAATTTTCATCAACTACGGTATGCTCTCGCAGGAAGACTTCTACGACCGCGCTAAGGACTTCGCGCTGCTGAAGGATGTAGACGGCAAATACTTCACATACGACGAGTACAAGACGCTCATCAAGGACAACCAGACCGATAAGGAAGGCAACCTCGTCTATCTCTACGCCAACGACAAGGAGGGCGAGTACAGCTACATCGAGGCTGCCAAGGCTAAGGGTTACAGCGTATTGCTGCTCGACGGACAGCTCGACAACCCGATGGTTTCGATGCTCGAGCAGAAGCTTGAAAAGACTCGCTTCTCGCGTGTGGACGCCGACATCATAGATCGCCTCATACAGAAGGAGGACAAGAAGGAGAGTGAACTCGCTAAGGACGAGCGTACCAACCTTGAGCAGGCGTTCCGCTCACAGCTGCCGAAGATGGAGAAGACAGAGTTCTACGTAGACGTGCAGGCTCTCGGCGAGCAGACGCTGCCGGTGATCATCACACAGAGCGAGTACATGCGCCGTATGAAGGAGGCAAGCAAGTTCCAAGCTGGCATGGCGTTCTACGCACAGATGCCTGATGCGTTCAACCTCGTGCTCAACAGCGACCACCCGCTCATCAAGCAGGTGCTCGAGGACGGCAAAACAGCATGCGCAGCAGAGCTGCAGCCGGTAGAGAGCGAACTGAATGGTCTCGAAGCACGCCTCGCTGCTTTGCACCAGAGTCAGAACGGCAAGAAGCCTGAGGAAATCTCGCAGGAGGAGAAGGACGACCTTAAGAACACGGAGCAGTCTATTGAGGAGCAGAGCACAAAGAAGAACGGCATCATCGCCGCATACGCTGCCGGCAACAAGGTGGTTCATCAGCTCATCGACCTCGCATTGCTGCAGAACGGCATGCTGAAGGGTGCGGCACTCGACTCGTTCCTGAAGCGTTCGGTTGACCTTATCAAGTAAGATTGGCGACAACTCGGCAAATCTTATTTAGCAAATCACGTGGCAAGTCTGTAGCGGAGCCTTAAGGACTCCGCTACACAAACAATAAAAAGCCCGACAACACGGAGTGTCTGCTCCATGTTGTCGGGCTTTATCTTTATATAATAATATGTAGTGCTTATTCCTCTCCCCGCAGCACGGGCAGCGAGATGTGATACTTCACGGCGAGGATGCGTATGACTACGATGAGAAGGAAGGCAATGATGACGGAGATTGTCATGTCGCAACCAAGCTCTACGAGCGCCCAGTAAGCAAGTCCGCCGATGATGCTCGCCATAGCGTATATCTCCTTCTGAAAGATTACGGGCACGTTGTTCAGAAGCACGTCACGTATCACGCCACCGGCAGAACCGGTGATTGTGCCCATGATGATTGCCACCCAGAAGGCATGGCCGCAGTCGAGTGTCTTCTGCAAGCCTGCCACGGTGAATAGCGCAAGGCCGAGCGTGTCGAAGAAGAACCACGTGTTGTCGAGTCGCTTCAACGATCGCGCGAAGACGATGACGAACATCTGCGCCATGAACGTACAGATGAGGTATATGGACGATGTCATCCAGAACGGCGTTACGCCGAGCATTATGTCGCGCAGCGTGCCGCCGCCGATAGCTACGGCAACGCCACAGACGAAACCGCCGAACCAGTCGAAGCGCTTGGCTGCGGCATGGCGGATGCCGGAGATGGCGAATGCGAAGGTACCGAGAAACTCGATGACATTGAGCAAGGGCTGGTAGATATCTTCTGTAGGCATCATTCTTAGTTTACAACGTTAGTGGGTGATCCTGCGAGGAACGACTTTATGTTGCATACAGCGATGTCCATCAAGCGCAGACGAGCCTCGAGCGTAGCCCAAGCCACGTGCGGCGTGATAAATGCGTTAGGCATACCGATAAGCGGGTTAGACGCCGATGGCGGTTCGCTTGAGAGCACGTCGGCACAGTAGGCGCCGAGCTTGCCCGAAGCAAGTGCGTCGGCAACATCAGCCTCGTTCACGAGCGGTCCGCGACCGGTGTTGATAAGTATCGCGCCGTCGCGCATCTTCTTGATAGAAGCGCTGTTCATCAGTTCGCGCGTTGTGTCTGTAAGCGGACAATGCAGCGACACGACATCAGAAGCGCCAAGGAGTCCGTCGAGCGTAGTCTTGCGAATCCATACGGGCAACTGGTCGGGACTCTTGCTTGTATAGGCAAGCACATTCATTCCGAACGCCTGCGCTATCTGCGCCACCTTCATACCGATATGTCCGAGTCCGACAATGCCGAGAGTCTTGCCAGCAAGCTCGAAGAGCGGCGTGTTCCAATAGCAGAAGTCTGGGCAACGGCTCCATACGCCGTTGCGCGTCTCCTCAGCATAGTGTTCTACATGGTTAGAGACATTGAGCAAGTGGGCGAACACCATCTGTGCTACGCTGTCTGTGCTGTACGCCGGAATGTTCGTCACAACGATGCCACGCTCGCGTGCCGCCTTTGTGTCTACCACGTTGTAGCCAGTAGCAAGCACGCCTATATACTTCGTGTTCTTAAGCTGTGCTATGATATTGGCGTCGAACACCGTCTTGTTAGTAAGTGCAATCTCTGCGTCGCCAACATGCTGCAGCACTTCTTCTGGCGCTGTGCGTGGATAAACGGTAAGTTCGCCAAGTTCTTCAATTCTATTCCAAGAGATATCGCCAGGGTTGACGCCCTGACCGTCTAATACTACAATCTTCATATTCCTGTAAAATTATTGGTTGGATTATATCTTTCCTTCGATTTCATCCTTAGTTCTTATACTTATCGCCCCAACATTGGAGCATGTGCTGGTATTGGCGCTCCTCAATGGGCGTGTGTTGCGGCTGCCAAATGCGTGTGTCCTTAAGCGCGTCGGGCATATACTGTTGCGGCGCGAAGTGGTTGGGATAGTCGTGCGAGTACTTGTAGCCATCGCTGTAGCCGAGGTCCTTCATCAACTTCGTCGGAGCATTGCGCAGATGGAGCGGAACGGGCTGGTTGCCAGTCTGACGCACAATCTCCAAGGCGTGATTGATGCCGAGATACGCCGAGTTGCTCTTCGGACTTGTAGCAAGATACACCACAGCCTCAGCCAAAGGTATGCGTCCTTCGGGCCAACCAATCTTCATCACCGCGTCGAAGGCGGCATTGGCAAGCAGAAGCGCATTGGGGTTGGCGAGTCCGATATCCTCCGCCGCACTAATGACGAGGCGACGGGCTATGAACTGCGGGTCTTCCCCACCCTCTATCATGCGCGCCATCCAGTAGAGTGCGCCGTCAGGGTCGCTTCCGCGTATACTCTTGATGAACGCCGATATAATGTCGTAGTGCATCTCGCCTTCCTTATCATATGCAAGCGGGTTCTGCTGCAGGCACGCCACAACCATCTCGTCGTCTATCACAATCTGATCGCCGGGACACGACTCAACGACAAGTTGCAGGATGTTGAGCAACTTGCGTGCGTCGCCACCGCTATAACGCAGCAAGGCGTCGGTCTGCTTCAACTGGATATTGAGTTTCGAAAGTTCAACGTCGGTTGTAACAGCACGGTTGAGCAGTTGCAGCAGGTCTTCCTTCTCCAAAGGTTTCAAGACATACAGCTGACAGCGCGAGAGCAACGGGCGTATCACCTCGAACGACGGGTTCTCTGTGGTGGCACCTATGAGCGTGACAATGCCCCGCTCCACAGCGCCGAGCAGCGAATCCTGCTGCGACTTGCTAAAACGGTGAATCTCGTCGATGAAGAGAATGGGCGAAGCCGAATTGAAGAAGCGTCCGCTCTTGGCACGCTCTATCACGTCGCGCACATCCTTAACACCACTCGTCACGGCACTAAGCGTGTAGAACGGTGTCTCAAGACGATGCGAAATAATCTGTGCGAGAGTGGTTTTGCCCACTCCGGGCGGTCCCCACAATATAAAGGAAGACACACGTCCGCTCTCAATCATCTTGCGCAGGACGGCATTCTTGCCCACTAAATGCTGTTGTCCGACATAATCGTCGAACGAGCGCGGGCGCATTCTTTCAGCTAATGGTTCACTCATAAGTACAAAATTAGTTATTATATGCGAAATAGCAAAGACTTGCCGCCCATTTTTATTCATCTCGTCTCAACATATCAACACCTTAACGCAATCACCCTCTCAACATCTCACCCAAACAAGAAATGCCCATTAGTCAGACATCGAAGTCTGATTAATGGGCATTGATAATTATAGAATATATGATTTTAATCCTCAGCAAGCTTCAGCTGCTCTGCAACCTCGTCGCAGATGCGCTTTGCAAACTCTTCCTTAGTCATGGTAGCCTGCTCGCCACCACCCTGCTTACGCATAGAAACGAGACCCTCTGCAGCCTCCTTCTCGCCAACTACAACCATGTACGGAACACGCTTGAGCTCGTTGTCGCGAATCTTGCGGCCGATCTTCTCGTTGCGGTCGTCGATGAGTGCGCGTACGCCAGCCTTGTCGAAGAATGTCTTCACCTCGCGAGCGTAGTCGTTGTACTTCTCCGAAATCGGGAGGATAGCCACCTGATCAGGGATGAGCCACAACGGGAAGTGACCTGCTGTGTGCTCGATGAGTACGGCTGTGAAGCGTTCGAGCGAACCGAACGGAGCGCGGTGAATCATAACCGGTGTCTGCTTAGAGTTGTCCTCTGCAGTATACTCGAGCTTGAAGCGCTGCGGCAAGTTGTAGTCAACCTGGATTGTACCAAGCTGCCAACGTCTGCCGATAGCATCCTTCACCATGAAGTCGAGCTTCGGACCGTAGAACGCAGCCTCGCCTACTTCCTCGCGAGTCTCAAGACCCTTCTCGCGGCAAGCCTCGCGGATAGCATTCTCGCTCTCTGCCCAAATCTCCTCGCTACCGATGTACTTCTCTGTATCCTTCGGGTCGTGAAGTGAAATCTGTGCCTCGTAGTTCTCGAAACCGAAGATGCGGAACACCTTAAGGATGATGTCGATGATGTTCTCGAACTCCTGCTTTACCTGCTCTGGGCGCACGAAGATGTGAGCGTCGTCCTGAGTGAAGGTACGAACACGTGTCAAGCCGTGAAGCTCGCCACTCTTCTCGTAGCGGAACACAGTACCGAACTCTGCAATGCGCAACGGCAGATCCTTGTACGAACGCGGTTTGCGTGCGAACACCTCGCAGTGGTGAGGACAGTTCATTGGCTTGAGCATATACTCCTCGTCCTCCTCCGGTGTGTGGATAGGTTGGAAAGCGTCCTTGCCGTAGTGAGCGTAGTGGCCCGATGTTACGTAAAGGCTCTTGCCGCCGATACCCGGAGTGATAACCTCCTCGTAGTTGTACGGCTTAAGCATCTTGCGGAGCATCTCCTGCAAGCGCAGACGCAACTGTGTACCCTTAGCAAGCCAGATAGGCAGACCCTTACCTACACGGTCAGAGAACATGAAGAGTTCCATCTCCTTACCAATCTTGCGGTGGTCGCGCTTCTTAGCCTCCTCAAGCATGAGGAGATACTCGTCGAGCATCGACTTCTTCGGGAACGAGATACCGTAGATACGTGTCATCTGGTCGCGCTTTGCATCGCCACGCCAGAACGCACCTGCTACGCTTGTAATCTTCACAGCCTTGATAGCACCTGTGTTCATCAAGTGCGGACCACGGCAAAGGTCGGTGAAGTTGCCCTGTGTGTATGTAGAAATTGTGCCATCCTCGAGGTCTTCCTCGATATGCTCGCACTTGTACTCCTGACCATCAGCCTTGAACTCTGCGAGAGCCTCAGCCTTTGACACTTCGCGACGAACGACAGCTTCGTTCTTCTTAGCGAGTTCCTTCATCTTAGCCTCAATCTTGGGGAAGTCGTTCTCACTGATAACATCGCCCTGCTTCGGCATAACGTCGTAGAAGAAGCCGTTCTCCACAGCCGGACCAAAGCCGAACTGAATACCAGGATAGAGTTCCTTCAGCGCCTCAGCCAAGAGGTGGGCAGAAGTATGCCAGAAAGTGTGTTTGCCTTCCTCGTCCTCAAACTTGTAAAGAGCGATAGTAGCATCCTCGTTGATAGGACGGTTGAGTTCAACGGTTTCGCCATTGACACCGCAAGATACAACGTTGCGAGCGAGAGCCGGCGAAATGCTCTCGGCGATTTGTAACCCCGTCACGCCCTGTTCATACTCACGAACAGAACCATCAGGAAAAGTGATTTTAACCATAACAAATTAGTTTTATTTAATCAAATTGTTTACAAAGGTATACTTTTATTTTTACATAGAACTATTTTTCCCAAAAAATATAAACTTTTTTATTTGTAATGAAATATCTTGCTATTTACTTACTTATAACACATCTTTTTATTATGCCCACTTTGTTTGCCATTCACAGAAATAATAATTAATTTTGCATATTAATCTCCAATACATAGAGACTGCAAATCTCACAAATACTGACAACAGAACTCACAAGTATAAACAATTAATCATATACATATATATTACGACAATGGCAAAGATAAAGATCGAGACACCGAAGGGCGACATCATCGTGCGCCTCTACGACGACACCCCGAAACATCGTGACAATATGCTGAAGCTCGTTGAAGAGGGCTTCTACAACGGAACGCTGTTCCATCGCGTCATCAAGGACTTCATGGTGCAGGGCGGCGACCCCGACAGCAAGAATGCGCCAAAGGGCAAGCAGCTTGGTGCAGGCGGACCCGACTACACTATTGAGGCTGAGTTCACACCTACACACTTCCACAAGCGCGGAGCTCTTGCTGCAGCACGCTTAGGCGACGAGGTGAACCCAAACAAGGAGTCAAGCGGCAGCCAGTTCTACATCGTGCTCGGCGAGAAGTACAACCAGGGACAGCTCAAGCAGATGGAGAAGCAGATGAAGCAGAACCAGGAGACCATCACCTTTAACGATCTTGTGACCTACTACAAGAAGGAGATTATGGAGATGCGCAAGAACCGCGACCGCGCCGGACTGCAGGAGATGCAGGAGCGCCTTATGAAGGAGGCGAAGGAGATATGCAAGCAGAATCCCGTTGGCTTCAGCGCAGAGCAGATGGAGGCTTACACGACTGTTGGCGGCACTCCGTTCCTCGATGGCGAGTACACCGTGTTCGGAGAGGTAGAGGAAGGACTGGACGTTGTAGACGCTATACAGAACGTCGACACCGACCGCGCCGACCGTCCTACTGAGGACATCGCCATGACTATCACACGTATTGACTAACAATTCATTATGACACCGACAGAAGAGAAAGCACTTACCGTATACAAAGCAAGTGCGGGTAGCGGAAAGACATTCACGCTATCCGTAGAATACATAAAACTGCTCATCAAGAACCCGATGAGTTTCCGTTCGACACTCGCTGTGACGTTTACGAACAAAGCTACTGAGGAGATGAAGACACGTATCCTCAGTCAGCTTTATGGTATATGGAAGCAGCTCCCGAAGTCGAAGAATTATATAGAAAAGATAAAGAGCGAACTTGGTGTGACCGAACAGTTTATGTCCGATCGCGCCAAGATCGCTCTTTTTAATATTGTACACAACTACAGCTACTTCCGCATCGAAACCATCGACTCGTTCTTTCAAAGCGTGCTGCGCAATCTTGCACGCGAACTCGACCTCACCGCCAACCTGCGCATCGAGCTTAACGACCGACAGATTGAGAGCATCGCCGTCGACGAGATGATCGACGAACTGGGCGAAAAGGACGAGCTACTGAAGTGGATTCTCGGCTATATAAAGGAGAACATCGACGACGACAAGAACTGGAACGTCATCGGCTACATAAAGTCGTTCGGCGAGAACATCTTCCGCGAGTTCTACAAAACAAAGAGCAAGGAGCTTAACACATTGCTGCACGAGAAGGGCTTCTTCGAGCAGTACACCAAGCGCATCAGAACCATACGCGACGAAGCCGAAGCGGAACTGAAAAGCGTTGCGGCGGAGTTCTTCGAGGCTCTCGAAACGGAAGGCGTTGACATCACCGACCTCAGCTACGGCAAGTCGGGACCTGCCGGCTACTTCATCAAACTGCAGAACGGACAATACGACGAGAGCATTATCACGGGCAGAGTGCAGAAGGCACTCGACGAAGGCTCAGCCGACTGCTGGACGAAGAAGAGTGCGCCGCAATCGCTGCGCCACTTCGCCGAGGAAACCATCGTGCCGCTTCTCGAAAAGGCAGAATCTACACGCAAGAGCAACTGGAAGATGTACGCATCGGCGGTGCTCACGCTGAAGCATCTCAACCAGCTGCGCCTGCTCAACAGCATTGAGCGGAAGGTGCGCGAGATGAACGTCGAGGCAAACCGCTTCCTGCTCAGCGACACCCACACCCTACTCCATTCGCTCATCAAGGACACCGACTCGCCGTTTATCTTCGAGAAGATAGGCTCGCATCTGGAGAACGTGATGATCGACGAGTTCCAGGACACGAGCACCGTGCAATGGCAGAACTTCAAGGTGCTGCTCGAGGAGTGCATGAGCCACAGCGAAGAGCACGGCAACTTGATTGTGGGCGACGTGAAGCAGAGCATCTACCGCTGGCGTTCGGGCGACTGGCGTATGCTGAACAACATCAAGGGCGAGTTTCCGCAGATGAGCGACATGCTCGACATACGCACGCTGACGCACAACTACCGTTCGTCGCGCCGTGTCATCAACTTCAACAACGCTTTCTTCGAGCGTGCCGCCGAGATAGAGTTCGACGACCTTAAGGAGTGCTGCGGCGAGGACGACATGCAGCTTGCCGAACAGCTGAAGAGTGCGTATGCCGACGTATGCCAGCAGGTGCCCGACAAGCGCGAGGACTCCGGATACGTACATATTGAGCTGCTTCCGCAGGACGACTACACCGACATCACGCTGAACAAGACGGTCGAGACAGTAGACCATCTGATAGAATGCGGCGCAGACCCGTCTGACATAGCCATCATCGTGCGCTCCAACAACACCATACAGCAGATTGCGGAGCACTTCGCCTGTGTGCGTCCCGAACTGAAGATTGTGTCTGACGAGGCTTTCCGTCTCGACAACTCTACGGCGCTAAACATCCTCGTAGCGGCGATGCACTCGCTGACGCACCAGGACGACAAGCTGACACGAGCGTACATCGCAAAGGCTTACCTCACGAAGGTGAAGGGCGTAGACCTCGAAGCTGCCAACCGCATGGTTTCTACCGAGGAGGGCGTAGAGGAAGCGTTGCCTGCCAGCTACCGCGACCACAGCGACGAACTGCTCGTGATGCCTATCTACGAACTTGCCGAACGTCTTTACAAGATATTCAGTCTTGAGCGCATCGTGGGCGAAGACGCCTACGTATACGCTTTCTTCGACTGCCTCACCAGTTTCCTCACCTCAAACACAGCCACACTCGACGACTTCGTTGAGGAGTGGAACGAGAACTTCGCATCGAACACCATCCAGGCACGCTCTATCGACGGCATTCGCCTTATCACCATACACAAGAGTAAGGGTCTGGAGTTCAAGCACGTCATCATTCCGTTCTGCGACTGGCGCATGGAGAAGACCAACACTATATGGTGCGAGCCTACGGAGGCTCCGTTCAACGAACTGCCGCTTGTGCCGGTAGACTTCAGCGCAAAGCAGATGATGGGCACTATATACGAGCGCGACTACATAGTGGAGCATCTGCAGAACTGCGTAGACAATCTCAACCTGCTCTACGTGGCGTTCACGCGCGCCGAGCGCAGTCTTATAGTCTTTGCACGCCGAGGCAACCAATCGCTACGTTCCAACACCATAGAGCTGGCAATGAACGACATTGAGCTGCCCAACTGCTCGCTCGAAGGCGACCCGAGCAACAGCACGGACACACTGAGCCTGACCTACGGTGAGATTGATACAACAAAGGAGACGAAGAAAGCAGAGGAGCCGAACATCTTCACGCCGCACGTAGAGAACATCCTGCTGCCGATGAAGACCTACGCCTCGAACGTAGAGTTCAAGCAGAGCAACAAGAGTCGCGACTTCATCAACGACGAGGCTGACGACGAGCAGGCAGAGCAGCAGTCGTACATCAAGACGGGTCTGCTGCTCCACTATCTGTTCTCTAACATCGAGACAGCCGACGACGTAGACAGCTGTCTGCACGACATGGAGATGGAAGGTCTGTTCGACGAGAGCGTCATCACGCCGAACAAACTGAAGAACATGCTGCACAAGCGCTTCTCTAACCCAAAGGTGAAGGAGTGGTTCGGGGGCGGCTGGACGCTCTTCAACGAGTGTTCCATCCTCAGCTACGACCCACACACTGACAAGCTGACGGAGCACCGCCCCGACCGCGTAATGAAGCGCGGCGACGAGGTGCAGATCGTCGACTTCAAGTTCGGCAAGCCGCAGCCCGAGCACACCGACCAGGTGCGGCGCTACATATCGCTCACGCACGACATGGGCTACACCGACGTGAAGGGCTACCTCTGGTACGTCTATTCGGACAATATCGTTGAAGTTTAACAAAAAAGGAAAACAACATGAACAAGACATTCTTAGAATATGTCGCAGAAGATATAATCGGCAAGTACGGCACCGACCTCTCGCGCATCGCCGTGGTGTTCCCGAACAAGCGCGCCGCTCTGTTCCTCAACGAGCATCTTGCACGTATTGCGGGTCAGCCCGTATGGAGCCCTGCCTACATCACTATCAGCGACCTCTTCCGCCAGCATACCGACCTCAAGCCAGCCGACCCTATAAAGCTGATATGCGACATACACAAGTCGTTCACGAAATGTACGGGCATCGACGAGACGCTCGACCACTTCTACGGCTGGGGACAGCTGCTGCTTGCCGACTTCGACGACATCGACAAGAACATGGCAGACGCCGACAGCATATTCTGCAACCTTAAGGACATTCACGAGCTCGACGACATATCTTATCTCGACGACGAGCAGAAGGAGATGTTGAAGCGCTTCTTCGCCAACTTCAGCGACGACATCGAGTCGGAACTGAAGAAGCGCTTCCTCAGTCTGTGGTCGCACTTCGGCGACATCTACCACGACTATAACCGCCGCCTCACCGAGCAGGGCATAGGCTACGAGGGCGCCATATATAGAAAGGTGGCAAGCGAGGAGACGCTCCACCTAAAGTACGACAAGTATCTGTTCGTAGGCTTCAACCTCATACAGAAGGTGGAGCGTGTGCTGTTCAGCCGACTGATGAAGGAGGGCAAGGCGAAGTTCTACTGGGACTTCGACGAATACTACATGCCGACAGCCAGAGCGCAGCAGTCTGCTTCGGTTCCGAACAACACGGCGTCGTTCGCCGCTTACCTAACCGACTTCCCCAACGAGCTCGACAACACCGACCGCGACATCTACGCCAACATGCGCCGACCGAAACGCATACGCTTCATATCCTCGCCCACGGAGAACGCGCAGGCGCGCTTCGCGAGCAACTGGCTTCTTGAGAACGACCGCTACAAGGCTGGCCGTAAGACAGCCGTCGTGATGTGCGACGAGAGCATACTGCTGCCCATAATGCACAGTCTGCCGCCCGAAGCCGACAAGGTGAACATAACGAGCGGTTTTCCGCTCGCCATGACGCCCGTAGCGTCGCTCGTGATGCTGCTCTTCGACCTCTACACGCTCGGCTTGCGCAAGAAGGGCACCGCCTTCAACCCCCACTACCTTAAGAAGCTCATGGCGCATCCCTACGCACGCCACCTCCAGGAGGTGCACTTAAAGGAGATGAATGATGTGCACTTAAAGGGGGTGCACTTAAAGGGGGTGCACTTGTCTCAAGTGCACCAAGAAAAAGAAATGCACCAAGAAGGAATTGCGGCACTTCTACACCACATTGCCACACTCGTGAAGCAGGTGGGCATAGCCACAAAGCAGGAGGGCGATGCGCTCACGCAGGAGTCGGTGTTCCGCATGTTCACCATACTCAACCGCCTCGCGGCATTAGCAGACAGCGGTGACCTCCTCGTCGACAACACCACGCTGCGCCGACTGGTGTCGCAGCTCGTAGGCGCAGCGTCGATACCGTTCCACGGCGAGCCCGTTGTGGGCGTGCAGATAATGGGTGTGCTCGAGACGCGCAACATCGACTTCGACAACGTGCTGCTGCTATCGTGCAACGAAGGCAACATGCCTAAGGGCGTAAACGACTCGTCGTTCATACCCTACTCCATACGCAAGGCGCACGGACTCACCACCATCGACAACAAGGTGGCTATCTACTCCTACTACTTCCACCGACTGCTGCAGCGCGCCGGCGACATCACCATCGCCTACAACAACTCTACCGACAACGGACACACCGGCGAGATGAGCCGCTTCATGCTGCAGCTGCTCGTGGAGAGCGGACAGAAGATAGACCACTACAGTCTGACGGCGAAGAACCAGCCCTCGCCACTCATGCCGAAAGCCATAGAGAAGGACGAGGCCGCCATCGGCAAACTCGAGGAAATGAGCAAGCTCTCGCCCTCGGCTATCAACACGTACATACGCTGCAAACTGGCGTTCTACTACCAGTACATAGCGCACATAAAGGAGCCTGACAGCGACCCCGAGACTATTGATAACCGCATGTTCGGCAACATCTTCCACCGCGCAGCTTACCTTATATATAAAGACATCACCGACCATAGTCCGGTTATTGAGAAGGCTCACATTCAGGCTTATCTCAGCAACCGCAAACTACTGGCAAGTGTCGTAGACCGCGCCTTCGAGGAGGAGGAATGCAAGACCAACAACGGACTGCAGATCATCAACCGCGAGGTGATAATCGAGTACATCACCAAGCTGCTGAAGATCGACCAGCAGCTCTGCCCGTTCAGTATTCTGGCTATGGAGGAAGAAGCAAAGGTATACACGCAACTGTCGTTCACCATTCCATTAGGGGGTGCACTTGTCTCAAGTGCACCAACCAAGCAGTACAACCTAACCATCGGCGGCATCATCGACCGACTCGACGTCGTCACCGACAAGCAGACCGGCAAGCGCCGCATACGCGTGGTCGACTACAAGACGGGCAACAAGCCGTCGAGCGCGATAAAGAGCATCGAGGAAGTGTTCGATCCGAAGAACATCGCCAGCAAGCACTCCAACTACTTCCTGCAGGCGATACTCTACTCGCTCATCGTGAGCCGTTCGAAGGAGTGGAACGCCGCTAACGAAGCCGTCAGCCCCGCGCTGCTCTTCATAAAGCAAGCCGCAACCAACGACTACGACCCGACGCTCTGCATCGACAAACACCCGATAAGCGACGTAACGGTCTACGAGGAGGAGTTCCTCACAAAACTGAAGGAGACCGTAGCCGACATGTATTCCCCCGACGCCGCCTTCACGCCCACTGACGACAGAAAGAAGTGTGAGCTTTGCCCGTACAGAATGTTGTGCGGACTATAGTAACTCTTTTGCAAAAGTCATCGTCACCCGTACGCAATCCGATCGGACGGCGAACGCAATCCAATCGGACGGCGAACGCAATCTGATCGGACGGCGGACGCGAACGGTGACGTTTCGACGGCAACAATGAATGTTTTTGAGTTAATTATAGGAAAAGGACATCTCAAAAACATCGAATATAATTCCACTTATTCAATTCATTGGCATGATGTTTGCGATAAACAAAATACCACTAAGCCCTTTTGCCAAAAGTTATTATTTATCTAAATTGGAATTTATGGAAAAGACAGAATTGTTTGTTTGCAGATGTCATGATGTCAGCCATCAGTTGGTTTTAGAGACTCTTGAAACGGAAGAAGACGAGGAACACGTTGTTTATGGATGTTTCCATCTTGTTCATCTTGAATTTTGGGATAAACTGAAAAGTGCTACTAAATATCTCTTTGGCAGAAAGCGTAAGGATGGTGATTTTGACGCGTTGTTGTTACGTCCCGAAGATGCTGACAGACTGGCATGGTTTGCCAACTATTTGGATGGTGGAGTTTCGGCTATAGATAAGGCCGTCGCTCCCTTCGGTTTCACATTCTGCAGCAAAGAGAATGTGTATGAAGTGGCCCTTGAAGCTTATCAATACACGCTCAACGACGGAAGTGTGCAGACCAAGTACGAGATGTCGGTATGTGTGTCCATTAAGCCTGGCAACATCTTCTACCGACTCTATCGCACAGCCAAATATCTATCCGGCTACTGCTCCTGCTACGGCGACTTCGACTCCTTTGAGTTTATGCCGACTGATGCTGCAAAGCTTCATCGTATGGTGAACGGATTGAAAGCGTGTTAGGATGACAAGAGCAAACGTCAACGAGAAATCAAGAATATGATGTACCCTTTCTCGCCACGGCAGTTTTTTTTCGTGCCGTGGCGAGAAACTACATTTAAAACAGACCTCAAATAAAAACCATGAAGATGCTTATTTAAGACTAAAGACTGCTATTTGCTAACATTAATACAATGATCTTCATTTAACATATCTTCTCCGTTGGTTGTTTTCAACACAAAGGTATCCTGCTCTCTAATAGAAGATAAATATATTCTTTGGAATTTCGATTGATTTAATCTTTCTCTAACAGTATCTAATTTATTATTTTCAATGTCTATTTCATATGATATGATATTCTCTTCCCAAGGAATATGAATATTTAGCCACAACTCATCAGTTGGTTCATATGATTGTGATTGTCTCTCTTTCTTCTCAATTTCTCTTAAAATATCTTTCCATTTTACAGGTACAGGACAAGATGTATGGAAACAATCTACATTATTAAAAGGAGAAGGCTTGACCCTAATTGCATCAATTAGTTTGGTTCTTATAGGGTATCTCCTAAATCGAATGGCTTCAATATGTTCAATTAGTTCCTTCTGATATTCATTATGGTGATTGCCATGATATACCGCATTTGTATTGTATATTTGTATACGATAGCATTGGTCTTTAGTCAATGAAATAAAATATGGACTATCCATGAATTTCTTACACTCACTCTTTAGCCACTTATATGTTCTGAGCCGGTATTGTTGTCCATTTTTGTTTTTATCGTCTATGTAATTAGAAGGATAACATTCAGTAAGTTCTATCCCAATTGTTTTCTTGCCAACCCCAATCTTAATGTCCGGTCTATCTTTTTTATCCCTTTTATCTGGGGTGATTTTTTGGGGAAACACCTCTTTGCAAATTATAGACAACAAATTTTCGGATTGATACTTCTCACGCTCTTTTTTTTCTTTCCTCTATGTTCATGTATAAATTACTTTACAATGTTTTTTGATCTGGCAATATTTATAGCAGCATTCATATCTGCATCCTGTGGCTTACCATAGCAGTCACATCCAGTATTGGTGCAGATAAAGGTGTCACGTTCTGTACGGTCTCCTCTTTCTCCGCAAACATGACACGTTTGGCTGGTATATGCAGGATTTACATATACAACCTTTATACCAGCCATTGCTGCCTTATATTCAATATCTTTCTGAAGTTCGAAGTAAGACCATCGTCCAAGAAGGCGTTGGTGTTTGGTTTCTACTTCTCCATCAGAATCCTTACCGAACCCTTTGAGGTTTTCCATTTGAATGGTTTCCACTCTCCATCGAATGGCAAGGTTGACAATCTCCCTACTTATACGATGATTCTCTGTTTGAACCCAATTTCTTTCCTTTCCTCTAAGATTCTCCGTTGCTTTTGTTTTGTGCTTTCTTCCGTGCCCTCCTTGGGTCAGTTGACAACGTTGTAATTCTCTAAATCTGCGACGAAACACATCACGTTGTTTTTGGAATGCATCACCATCACCAATAAGACTTCTTTCAGGACCATCATTTACAGCAACATAAGCTGGATGTACTACGCCAAGATCCACACCCATAACTTTTCCTTTGATTATCTTATTCTTTGTTTCAGGAATATCTACAGTTACAAGGAGGAACAGTTTCTTGTTTTTCAGTTGAATTTTAGCAGCTGTACACAACTTGTATTTATTAGTCTTTAAACAATTGTCGATGATAGCACGATTGTTGCTACGATCCTTACCGAAATTAAGCCTAAAACGAGTTTCCTCAAACCACGTCAAGTAATAGTTGTCACCATCGGAAACTATTACATTTTTCTTCATCAAATTAAAAGGAACAGGAATGCCACGCTTATAAGTTGTCAAGCTTCGTTCTCCTCTTAATTGTTCTTTCTTTGTTTCATTAAAATGCTTGAAAACATCCTGTTTGAGAGTATTAAATATATCAGATGGAAGATCTTTAGCATAATCGCTATCTTTAATTGCACGGTAGGCAAATGTTTGAGGATGCTTTGGCGCAATCTCATCCTTTCGTGCCAATAGTTCTTTATCTATCGCTTCCATGCGCTTTTTTATATCCCTTTTGGTCTCTTCAGAAATAGATTTAGAGGCCAACTTGGATTGGCATTTTACATATTCATCGTTCTGTAATCTCATTAGAGACAACAGATTATCGAGTCCAAACAACTGACAGACAAGAAGGTTTGCCACCTTGTACAGTTTGTTGTCTATATTGTAGAATACCTTATAGCATCTCTGATTTGACTCTTCGTGAGTGAGATTCTCAATATCAGGGATTAGTTCTATTTTTCTTGTAATCTTTGACATTTTATTTTTCAATATTGATAGATTGTTATCAACATTCAATGTACATTTTACTTTAGTTAAATATACACCGAACACCTACCTATTGGTTATGAGCCAAGGTTGGATATACCTCATACTATAGCTAATCATACACCTACACCTCGTATATTGGAGCTGGTACACGAGTTGGATGTACCTCATACTATAGGTAATCATACACCCTCAGAGCGGTCGTCGGCAATGTCTACGCAGTTGGATGTACCTCATACTATAGGTAATCATACACCTAGACTCTTTATATACAGAGCAAATCTCGTGTTGGATGTACCTCATACTATAGGTAATCATACACCCTATATAAAGCAAATGTCTTACATACATTAATATAGGTACTTGCCGAGTGGAATAATCCCTCAGCATAAGGGCATCCAACTGCCCCAATTTGAATAATATTGTTATTCAAAACTAACATACTTTATCTTTCTCATCTACTTGAATCTTGCGAAATCCATATCAGTAAACGCTTTCATCGTGGATGGATAATGCAAAGATATAGAATTTCTGCGAAAACAATTGATTTCTTTATAGCTAAATACAAAATATCCACATATTATTAATGCAACAGACAACAGACAACACACAAATATTCACTTTGTCAGATGTTAAATAAGATAATTCTTGTTAAACGAATCATATCTTACCTCTCATGTTTATACCTTTGCGAACAAATTGATAATCTAAAGGATAACATTGTTTAATAAAAAAAGAGAAAAACATGAGAGAAGATACAGAAAAATCGGTAGTCTGCAACCATCATCGAATAAGCTTCTTGGGATTGCTCGTCACTTTAGGCATCGTGTTTGGCGACATCGGAACATCACCACTCTATGTGATGAAGGCCATCCTGCACACAGGCGAGACCATCGACGAGAGCACCATACTGGGCGCATTATCCTGCATCATCTGGACACTCACCCTACAGACAACCATCAAATACGTATGCGTGGCTCTGCGAGCCGACAACAATGGCGAAGGAGGCATACTCGCCCTTTACGCCCTGCTGCGCCGACTCAAGAGCAAGTGGATTTACATATTGGCTAT
>ERZ1026888.663-NODE-663-length-17917-cov-29.913224_pt1 | contig 17917 bp, 7 predicted proteins | sample MGYA00380174_ERZ1026888 | MGnify/ENA primary metagenome ERZ1026888 (study PRJEB33269, sample SAMEA4719810) | human gut metagenome | biome: human-associated habitat; feature: organic feature; material: feces | place: Cameroon | collected 2013-10 ...
ACTAAATCCACTAGAAAGAAACTTGGCTTAATCGTCTTTTTAAGGTGTTTATAGTACGTTTTCGTGCTATTTTATGTGTGTTTTTGTTTCTTTATTATGTATATTTGTACAATCTGACGGATAATTGTACGATTTACATTTATATATATACAATGAAATTCGTACTTTTGCAGCAACAAATTTTAAACCAAAGAATTAAATAAAATTAAATACAAACATGAAAGTTGGTGGCGGGACGTTGGATTCTGCTGCTGATCTTCTTAAAAACTAAAACCAGGTATGAACAAAAACAAAGTCCTGAAAAGTTCTGTTCTACCCTTGGCGCTGTGTCTCACGACGATGACTTTCTCACCAACCTTGGTGTCGAAGGCTATTGCAGAGGTTCAGAATGTACAACAGGGAGAACTTGTTAAAGGTACAATTGTCGACGATTTGGGCGAACCTGTAATCGGAGCAAGTGTAGTTGTTGTAGGTGGCAATGCTACCTTAGGTACCGTCTCTGACATGGATGGTAACTTTGCAATTAAAGTGAAGCCAGGATCTAAGATTAAGATCTCTTATCTAGGCTTCAAAGATGTCATTTTACCAGCCAAGACAGGTATGAAGGTTCAGCTCGAAGCTGCCGACCATACTTTGAAGGAGGTTGAAATCGTAGCTTACGGTGTGCAGAAGAAGGTTACTCTTACGGGTGCTATCTCCAGTGTGAAGAGTGATGACCTCATCCGTACATCTGTGGGTTCTGTTAATAATGTGCTCGGTGGTCAGCTTTCAGGTGTGACAACCGTACAGTATTCCGGTGAGCCAGGTAGCGATGCCGCAGAGATTTTCGTTCGTGGTAAGGCTACGTGGGGAGATTCTGCACCTTTGATTCAGGTGGATGGTGTAGAACGTGCCATGGGTGATATCGACCCAAATGAAATCGAAAGCGTTACCGTGTTGAAGGATGCTTCCGCGACTGCCGTGTTCGGTGTTCGTGGTGCAAATGGTGTTGTCCTTATCACTACCAAGCGTGGTGCACAGGGCAAGGCCAAGATCAGTGCGTCTACATCATGGACAGCCCTTACTCCAACCAAGATGGTAGAGCAGGCTAGTTCATACGAGTATGCCAACTTCTACAACCAGATGAGCTATAATGATTACTTGCAGACAGCCAATGTAGCTGTTGCCAACGGCAAGTATGCAAGTTTGGATGCTTATATGGCTGACCCTAAAAATGCCTTTGCTCCTAGTTTCTCTAGCGGCATTATCCAGAAGTTCCAGGATGGTTCAGACCCTATCCGTTTCCCTAGCACTCGATGGGCAGACTATATCATGAAGGATGTGACGCTCCAGCAGCAGCACAACTTGAATATCTCTGGCGGTACTGACCGTGTGAAGTACTTTATCTCTGCAGGTTATTATTCTCAGGGTGGTCTCTTCAAGGAGTTTGGACGTGGCTATGACTATGGTTACCAGTATCAGCGTTTCAACTATCGTTCTAACCTCGACCTCAAGGCAACCAAGACTACAACCGTATCTTTCAATGTAGCCGGTAACGTAAGCAATGCCGATAAGCCATATACAGGTCAGGGTTCTGGCGGTATGATCAAGAACATTTATTATGCAACTCCATTCTCCAGCCCTGGTATCGTGGATGGTAAGATGGTATATTGTACCACCGACTATACCGATGGCTTGAATCTTCCTTTCTTGGGCAGTTCTGGTATGGCATACTATGGCAATGGTTTCATGCAGACCAACGTCAACAAGATTCAGATGGACCTTGTGCTCGACCAGAAACTTGACTTCATCACCAAGGGATTGACTTTCAAGGTTAAGGGTTCTTATAACTCAGCCTATACGATCAATAAGCAGGGTAACTGCGGTGTTGCAACGTTCAATCCACTTGTACAGTATGACGAGGATGGCAAGATTATCTATAATGCTGATGGTACTCCTTATATCCAGTATCGTCAGAATGGTAATGACACAGATCCTTCATATAAGAATTCTCAGGGTAAGGCTCGTGACTGGTATCTGGAGGGAAGCTTCACTTATTCACGCACCTTCGGTAAGCATACCGTGAATGCTTTGGCTCTCTACAACCAGTCTAAGCAGTATTACTACTCTGGTACTTCTTATCCTGATGTACCTCGTTCATACGTAGGTCTGGTAGGTCGTGTTACTTACGACTATGCCAATAAGTATCTGGCAGAGTTCAATATGGGTTACAATGGTTCTGAGAACTTTGCACCAGGGCGCCGTTTCGGTACATTCCCTGCCGGTTCTCTTGGTTGGATTGTAAGTGAAGAGAGTTTCTGGAAGCCAATCTCTAAGATTGCTTCTTTCTTCAAGCTTCGTGCATCTTGGGGTCTCGTAGGTAACGATAAGACAGTGGATGCTATCCGCTTCATGTATCTTGCCGATCCGTTCATCACAGGTTCTTATGGTCTCATCAGTAACTGTCTGACCTCTCCATATACAGATACCTATGGTTATCTCTTTGGTAATGCACAGTCTGGTACTGTTTCTGGTACATCAGGTATTGCCGGTGCATACGAGTCAATGAAGAATAACCCTAATATCGGTTGGGAGAAGGCATTCAAGCAGGACTACGGTTTCGACTTGAACTTCCTCAATGACCGTTTGAAGACTACCTTCGATTACTATCGTGAGCATCGTACAGATATTCTTGTTCGTGACGCAACGGTACCTTCAACCATCGGTTTCACCATGCCATACACCAATGCCGGTGAGACAAAGTCATGGGGTTGGGAGCTTTCTGTCGGTTACAACGACAAGATAGGAAAGGATCTCCGTGTATGGGGAAAGTTGAATCTCTCTTATAACCAGAACGAGATTATTGAGATGAGAGAAACTCCTCAGAAGAACGACTATATGTTGGCTAAGGGTCACCGTATCGGTGCTCGCTCTATGTATAAGTTCTGGAAGTATTACGAGGGAGAACAGACCAAGGCTGAGTATGAGCAGGTATTCGGCAAGCCATTCCCTAAACAGCTGAAGGAATTCCTCATGCCGGGTGACTGCGTATACGTAGACCTGGACGAGGACGGAAAGATAGACCAGAACGATATGACCCGTGATAATGGTTATACCGACGATCCTGAGTACATGGCAGGTTTGAACTTAGGTTTCAACTATAAGCGCATTACCTTCAATGCTCAGCTGACAGGTGCATGGAACGTGACACGTTATATCACAGACGTGTTCAGCCAGCCATTCTACTGCTCATCCAACACCACCCAGGGTGGTCTGCTCTCATACCATGTGAACAATACATGGACACCGGGAGTATATGAGTCACAGAGTGCGCTCTACCCACGTGCTACATGGGCAAATGCCGTTCAGAACTATGCAGGTTCAGACCTTTGGGAGAAGGATGCAAAGTATCTCCGTTTGAAGACTATTTCAGTTTCATACGACTTCATCAATCCTACTTTCAAGAAGATTGGTATGAATAAGTGTGAGGTAACATTGTCAGGCTATAACTTGTTTACACTCACTCCTTACAAGTGGGGTGATCCTGAGACAAGAGCATCCAATTCACCTTCTTACCCACTTCAGCGTACATACACCATCAGTCTGAATGTTGGTTTCTAATATAATAAGGTATATACAATTAAGAGATAAAGAAACAATGAAACATAATATATTATTAAATAGTGCAGTGGCGATGATCTTGGCAGGCGCAGCAATGACCGCTTGTACAGATACCATTGCCGTGGGTGATGCTTCGCTCGACAAGGCAACGAGTTCTACTGCTACTATTGATTCCGTATTCACAAATGCTGAATATACTCGCCAGTTTCTTGTAGGTATCTACTCAAAGCAGTATTATGGATTGCCTTATGCCAATGGTGGTGCTAACATGCCTCACTCTGGTAACCCTTATACCGGTAAGATGGATGCCTTGACCGACTGCTGGCATCAGTTCTGGAACGGAGCTGCCGTTTATGGTCAGTATTACACTGGTTCCATGACAGCCACAACCAACCGTTCTGATGGATTGGATGGACCACTTTATTCATACGACAAGGAGTTCCAGTGGTACTCAATCCGTGCTGGTCACATCTTTCTGGAGAATGTAGACCGTGCTCCTGAATCTGATATGAAGCAGGATGAGAAGAACCGTTTGAAGGCTGAGGCACGTTGCCTGATGGTAGATGCCTTCTTCAATACCTTCCAGCACTATGGTGGTATTCCAATTATGGATCATGCGCTTACTACTGACGAAACCAGTGGTCAGTTCCCACGTAACACCGTTGAGGAATGTGTAAACTGGATGGTCAACGAGCTCGACCAGGCAATCAATGATAGCGATTTCCCATGGATTACAGCTAACCCTGCTACCATGAATGGCCGTTGGACCAAGGCTGGTGCCATGGCCCTGAAGTGTAAGATTCTTCAGTTTGCTGCATCTCCTTTGCTGAATCCACAGGATGGCAAGCCATATTATGACGGCGTTTCAGAAGAAGTGAAGCCATACGTGATGTATACCGATGCATCAAAGTATCAGGAACGCTGGGATGCTTTCGCCAAGGCTTGTGACGATTTCTACAATGCTTTGTTGGCAAACGGCCAGTATGCTTTGGTTACAGCAGATATTCCAAAGACTGCCAATACTGCAGCGAAGAAGGTTCCTTACTATCGTTTGGCTTATCGCCGCGGTTACTACCTGAATGCATCAACCGAGATTCTTCACTCTGTTCGTGTATATGGTAACGACCCTATGTCAACAGCCCGTTATGGATGGCATGAGTGGTATTCAAAGGATGTGCCACGTAATGCTTACTGTCCTACACAGGAGTATGTAGAGAAGTTCTCCTGGAACGATGGTGAGCCTTTCGACTGGGACAATGCTGCCAAGAAGACATACAAGAATTCGGCTATAGAGCCAGATTTGGAGACAGAGACCGATACAGCCGGTATCGTGACCTATCGAGTAAAGAACTTTGTTACCAATACTGCTACTGGTGCCATCACCCGTAATCAAAAGTCTTTGCATACCATGTTTGTAAGCGGTAATGTTCCTAGTGGAGGCCGTCAGATTAATACAAGTCTTACCCGTGATCCACGTCTCTATGAAGAGTGTATTGTCAATGGTCAGAACTTGAACCTCGACTGGACTACAGCTTCAATGACAGGTTATCCTTGGGAGCTTTGGTATAATGGTAACGATGGTGCAACCGGTGTGTTGACCCAGCAGAATACCATGTTCGGTTCTGGTTACGGATTCAACAAGTATTATCTTGGAACAGGTGTATATAGTGGAGATTCCGGTGCGGATTCCTATCGATTCCCAACCCAATGGGTAGCACTTTCATTGCCAGAGTTCTATCTCCAGTATGCAGAGGCATTGGTAAAGCGCTCTGCTCCAGATGTGGATAAGGCTGTGAAGATGGTGGATATGGTTCGTTCACGTGTAGGTCTTCCTTCTATGGCTAAGATGTGGACCAACTCAACCTATCGCAAGGTAAAGGGCTATACAGCAACTACTGCAGCAGCTGCAGCAACTGCTACAGTCACCCTTGCCAATGGTGAGACTTCTACTGAATTCATGGAGGAATTGCTCGATGAGCGTGTTCGCGAGTTGGGTCTTACCAACGCACGCTGGTTTGATATGGTTCGTATGAAGAGAACCGACTGGATGACCAAGCAGCTTCATGGTATCATGCAGTATCGCATGATTCAGAAGGGTTCTATTTTCGAGAGCCGTCATAAGGCTTGGGTAGGTGCCGACCGTGATAACGATCCATCTTCAACACAGCCTCTCTTCTTCTTGAGCTCTGTCAAGACGATTACCGGTAACAGCCGTTATCTCTGGAACAAAGATCCAAAGAGCAACGAGGTGAAGAAGTGGTTGCTCGACCCATTGCCACAGGCTGAGATTAACAAGAAATATGGTCTTGTTCAAAACCCAGGTTGGGAATAATCCTAGTTGGGACATAGAATAATATAGTTAAATGAATTCGTATATGAAAACTAAGAATATATATATGTTGTCGTTGCTTGCAGGCATGAGCCTGCCTGCAATGGCGCAGACCGACATCATAGATTCTGTGGCATATAAGGATCAGCTGGTTGACATAGGTGCTAACCGCCAGTTCTCTCGCGAACAGTCAACAGCCTCTGTCAGTGTCATCACCAACAAGGATGTCAACAAGCGTGGCGCACGCAACATTGGTAACAACATCTTGGGTCAAGGCTCTGGTCTTGTAGGCTTGGATGGTGCTGGCCTTTTCAATGCGCAGAACCCTACCTTCTATATCCGTGGTGTTCAGTCGTCTAGCGGTAGCACTCCGCTCATCATTATCGATGGCGTGGAGCGTGCAATGGAGAATGTAGTGGCTGAGGACGTGGAGAGTGTTCAGATCTTGAAGGATGCTGCAGCTACAGCTCTTTATGGTTACAAGGGTGCCAACGGAGTTCTCCTGATTACTACCAAGCATGGTAAGTACAATTCTAATTCAATCAAGGTATCTTACGACCATACATTCTCTTACTTGACCAACAAGCCAGAGATGGTGGATGCCGCTACTTACGCCTCTGCCGTGAATGAGGCTTATCGCAACCAGGGTGGTTCTGCCATCTATAGCGATGCGGTGATAGATGCTTACAAGAATGGAACCAATCCTCTTTACTATCCAAATGTAAACTGGGCTGATGAAACTTTCCGCAATGTTTCTCACAACAATCGTTATGATGTAGAACTGAAGGGTGGTACCAGCAACTTCCGTTATTATACCAACGTGCAGTTGCTCACCAACAAGGGTTTCGTCAAGAACTTCCAGAACGACGGTTATTCTACACAGAATAAATATACCCGTGGAACCTTGCGTTCTAACATGGACATCGACTTGGGACCAAAGACCAAGCTGCATACCCACCTGTATGGTTTGCTGACAGAACAGTCGCAGCCAGGATCTCAGGCAGATCTCTGGGGCATGATTTATAAGGTGCCAGCCAATGCCTTCCCTGTGAAGTTGAATGATGCTGTATGGGGTGGTAACACTGTATATACCACCAACAACCCTGTGGCTCAGAGTCAGGCTGCTGCTTATTACAAGAATCATCAGCGTGCTCTCTATGCCGACTTGCAGTTGGATCAGGATCTCTCTTCTATTACCGAGGGATTGAGCGCACAGTCGCAGATAGGTTACGATACATGGTCAAATGTATACGAGGATCACTCTAAGACCTATCGTTATAGCTACTATGAGGTTGCCAATAATGGTGATGTGGTAGCCAATGGCAATGCTTCCATGTCTGCCATCCAGGGTTCCGACTCAAACATGGGTACTGGTTCCGGCAACAATTCATGGATTCGTCGTTGCATCTGGAATGCTTCTATCAACTACGATAGAACTTTCGCAGAGAAGCACAATGTATACGGACAGTTGAAGTATGATTACGAGTACAATGACAAGACGGGAACGAATACCACCGTTTACCGTCACAATGTATCTCTCTTCGCTCACTATGGTTTCGATAGCAGATACCTCTTGGATGTTGCGCTCGTAGAGTCTGGTTCCAGCCGTCTGGCTCCAGGCAGCAAGTGGGCATTCTCTCCAAATGTTTCTGCAGCATGGAATATCTCTAACGAGGCTTTCATGAAGAACGTGAAGTGGATTGACTTCCTGAAGTTGCGTGCATCTTGGGGCAACCAGTCACTCGACGTGCTCCCTGGAGATAATGTATGGACTTACTACGATCAGTTCTATCTGATGGATGCAACTACTTATCCATTCGATGCTACCTATACAGGAACACAGTGGGGTAACACTTATCTTGGAACCGCCCGCACTCAGAGTCTGGGTCATGAGCAGTCTAGCAAGTTCAATGTAGCTTTTGATGCCACACTCTTTGGAGGTCTGAACATTTCTGCTGATTACTATTACCAGCACCGTTACAACATCTGGTATTCTACAGCAGGTAGCTACTCTAGCGTATTCGGTTTGACAGCTCCTTATGAGAATGTAGGTGTTATCAACCAGAAGGGTTTTGAGGTTTCTGCTGATTACAGCAAGAAGTTCAATAACGACTTCACTATCAATCTGGGTGCATCCATGACTCTGAACAAAACCATCGTTGAAGAGCAGGCTGAGGCTCCACAGCTTTTTGCCAATACCTCTTCTACAGGCAAGCGATATGGTCAGGCATTCGGTTATGTAGCTAATGGTTTCTTCCAGAAGAGTGATGACCTGGATGGCGATGGAACCATCTCAGCAGCTGAGATGCAGCAGAAGGGCTATCCTGTGCAGAACTTTACTACGGTTCATCCTGGTGACGTGAAGTATATGGATTTGACTGATGACGACAAGATAGATTCTAACGACCGTCAGGCGATAGGTTACAGCACAACCGCTCCAGACCTCTATTATAACTTCCACCTCGGTGCAGAGTATAAGGGCTTGGGTATCGATGCGATGTTCCAGGGCGTAGGCAAGTGGACAGGTTTCAAGACCACCAACGGCTTGTATCGTTCGGCAGTGGCTACCAATACCCTGTCACAGTATCTCTATGAGAATTCATGGTCTGCAGAGCGTGGTAATGCGGAGAATGCTCAGTTCCCACGTCTTTCTACCACAAGCAATGCCAACAACGATGTAAACAGTACCCTCAACATGTTCGACCGCAGCTACTTGAAGCTCCGTTATGTAGAGATGTACTATTACTTGCCACAGACAATGCTTCAGAAGGTAGACTTCATCAGCAACGTGAAGGTTTATGTTCGTGGTACAGATCTTTTCACAGCCGACCATCTCGACAAGGCTGATGCAGCAGTATATAGCGCAACACAGCCTCTGACAAGAAGTATCCAGGTGGGTGCAGCTGTAACATTCTAAACGAAAGGGACTACAATTATGAAACTGAATAAAAACATATTGTGCTTTGCATTGGCTTCCATGGCATTGACTTCATGCAACATGGACTACAATGAATATACAGCATACGACAAGGAGTATATCCAGCGTTCATTCACCTACGTGGGTGGTTTGATGACCAAGATATACAATGACATCGATACAGACTGGGGTAACCTTTCGGGTGCGATGCTCTCATCTGCTACAGATGAATCTGAGTATAGCCACGATGGTAACTCTGTGGAAGATTTCTTCAATGGAAACTGGAGTGCATCTAATGCACACCAGACCATCTGGTCTTCTGCTTACGAAGGAATTACTTATTGTAATGAGGTGATTGACAACTGGTCTAACATGACCTTCGATCAGTTCAAGCTCAATAAGGATTACGAAAAGCAGATGTACCTCTACCAGAACTATCAGTATGAGGCTCGTTGGGCACGTGCTTACTTCTATTTTACCCTGGTTCGCCAGTATGGTGGTGTACCTTTCAAGACTCATAATACAGTGGGTACAGAAGAAACTGCATTGCCACGCACGGAAGCAGACAAGATCTTTGCATTCATCATCAATGAGTGTGACAGTATCAAGGATAAGATCATCGATGATTACTCTGCTGATAAGGACCATATCCTGGCAAAGGCTGAGACGGGTCGTGCCAACAAGTACGCTGTTCTTGCCTTGAAGGCACAGACAGCTCTCTATCAGGCATCACCTCTCTTCACACAGGGTAAGACTGACGAGGAGAAGAAGAATCTCTGGGGTGCAGCGGTTGCTGCCAACAAGGAACTCATTGATGAGGCTGAGGCTAAGGGTTATGGTTTGGCTTCTTCCATCGATCTGCTTTGGGATAAGGAGTACTATTCTAATACCGAGAGCTCTAAGGAGATTCTCTGGGCTCGCCGTACGGGTTCTGCCAACACCTTCGAGGGTTACAACTTCCCTGTAGGTTATTCTTCTGGTCAGGGCGGTAACTGTCCAACCCAGGATCTTGTTGATGCATTCGAGTGTACTGATGGTAAGAGCATCTCAGAGAGTCCTCTCTATGATGCGAATGATCCATACGCCAACCGCGACCCTCGTCTTGCCAAGACTGTCGTAGTGAATGGCGAGGCATGGCCTAACGATTTGGCTGCTTACAATAGCGAGCATCCAACCATCGAGACTTATGTAGGCGGTTATCACTCCCGTACAGGTAATGCGGCTGGTAAGTCATACGCTACTACTACCGGTTACTACTTGAAGAAGTTCTGTAATCCAGACCAGATTCTCCGTGCCCGTTCTGGTGTAGCAGTTACTACCTCACCTCACGGTTGGTTGACCTTCCGTATGGGTGGCATGTATCTGAACTATGCCGAGGCTCTTTATGAGTACTTCAAGGCATGTGGCAATGGAAATGCGGCAGATGCCAATGGTGCTGTGGAATATACAGATGCAGAAGGTAATGCACAGAGTGTGACAGTTCCTGCTTCTCAGACCGCAGCCAAGATGGCTAGCAAGACCCGTGAGCGTTCAAGCATGCCTGCCTTTGCTACAGGTATGACCAACGATGAGTTCTGGGCTGAGTATAAGAACGAGCGCCGCGTGGAGCTTGCCTTTGAGGGACACCGTTTCTATGACGTGCGTCGCTGGATGGAAGATGGCGATAAGTTTATGAACATCCACCGCATGGAAATCACCAAGAACGAGAATGGTACCTTTACTTATAAGAAGGTAGCTGTGACTCGTGGTGACGGACAGTGGCAGAGCAAATGGAATCTCTTCCCATTCAATCAGACTGAAATCATGAAGTCGGGTGGTGCCATTACCCAGAATCCTGGATGGTAGGCCGTAGGCTTCTATAAAGAACAAAGATTTTGAATCTCCTGTCAGAAATCATTTCGCCCACCTTCGGGTGGGCAGATGATTTGGGGCAGGGACAAAATATTAAAATCAAATTATTAACAACTAAACATTTTAACAATGAAAAAGTTTACTTTTATTGCAATGCTTTTGGCTGTATTCGCTATGACAGCAAAGGCTGAGTTGATGGACAAGTACTTCTTCAAGGTGCCAACAGACAAGATGGCTGCAGGCTGGAAAATCCAGGATGCTGGCAATTTTGCTTCAGCAACTAGCAAGGAGTATCTTGAGGTTCAGAACAAGAAGAATGGTGGACGTATGCTCAACTATTTCTGGAACGAGGATGCGTGGGCAGGTGTAGATCCTGCTACTCTTCCTAATAGTACTTACAAGTTCACAATGGACTTGAACATGTCTAACATGGCAGCCCGTGCCGACATGGAGTTTACGCTTCTTCCTGTAAACATGTGTACAGAAAGTGATAACCGTGTAAGTACTCACAACTATCACTGGTGGAAAGCTAACGAAGGTGATGATTATTTCTTCCGTTGGAGAGTAGGTGCGGCCCCTGCTGCCGCTAATGGTGACTTCACTATTTGGATTAACGAGGAGCCAACAGCCAAGAACGACTGGAATCAGACAACAGAGGAGACTCTTACCCTCTCAAGCCAGAAGACTTACAAGTTTGCTGTAGAAATCAATGCCAAAGAGAAGACTGCTACTTATACCATTGCAGATGCAGAAGGTACTGTTTTGAAGACTGGTGTTCATAAATATACTTGTGCTGAGGATCGTGCCGGTATCTTCGTATTCGGTATGAACGGTACTTCTACACATCAGCTTTCTAACATCGGTCTCTGCTATGCAGCAGAAGGTCCTTTCGCTACAGAGCCAAATGCCGAGTTGTTTGCAGCTCGTCTTACAGAGCGTGACTACTTTGTAAACATCGAAGAGGGTAATACACTTCACTGGATTCAGCTTGGTAATGCTACATCTGTAGATGGTACTGAGTATGTAGATGGCGAAGAGTATTCTGTACCTTATGGTGAAGCATTTGATACACGTGAATTTGAAACTGATGAGGAGAATCCTGGTTCTAAGATCATCTATTGTACAAAGCCTGGCGATTTGAAGATGTGGACTGTGCTTGATGAAAATGAAGCAAAGTCAATGGATGTTGTAATTCCAGTTACATGCGAGAAGATTTCTATGCCAACTCCTGTTGCAACTATCACAAACGTAGAGGAAGGTTTCGCTAAGGAATATACCATCAGCGCAGATAACTCAAATACGCTCCTTACTCCTCAAGTTACAATCAACTGCGTTGTAAAAGATGCAGCAGGTAAAGCTATTGAAACGAAGGATGTTATGCCTGGTGAGGTTATCAAGATGACAGAGGCTGGTTCTCTCGAGCTCTATGCTTACGATGGTACACACCCATCACCATGGTATGAGCCATCAGAGACTGTTACTCAGAAAAACAATGCTGAGTATGTTGTAGCTGAGGTAAAGAACTATGCTTGGACAAAGGATGAGTGCGAGGCAACAAAGGATGGTTTCACTGTAACAGAGATTGTTGATGCTGGTAACAAGTCACACTGGGATCGTATCTACTCTGACCAGAAGTATGGTTATGATGAGAATGGTAACGCTTCAGCATGGGTTGACGGTACAGAATATGCTTCTGTAAAGGAAGGTTTCGGTTTCTATCCTGGTACATCTATCGGTACTGCTGATGCTAAGTGGAATGTTCAGGTTCCTGAGGATGCTACAACAGCATTCGCTCCATTGGCTCCAACAGCTGAGTTGATTGCCAACTCTAAGTATGTCGCTACAGCATGGGGTATCTTCCCTAATGAGGGTATCGTTTACTACAACACAGCCATTGCAAATGCTCCTGTAACTCTCGACCCTAAGTACACTTCAGACGATGCTAGCAAGCCAAACTTCTACATCGTTCACACTCGTGGTGGTTACGACCGTCCTGACAAGGGTGATTGCAATACAACTACAGTTTGTGTAGCAGGTGAGAACTTCAACCTCTTCCGTTACGATACAGCTCTCTGCGACGTAAAGGTTATGACTTACAAGGGCTTCACTCCTAACACAACAGGCATCTCTTCAGTAAATGCTGCTGAGGTTGCTGCTCCTGCTGTCAAGAAGGTGATGACAAAGGATGGTCTCGTAATCGTTAAGGGTAACAAGACATTCTCTTTGTCTGGTGCTCAGATGAAGTAATATCGAAATTACGATAACATAAATAATAATAAAGGGTGCAGCAATGCACCCTTTTTTGGGTTCTTATATGCTGTTTTTATCAAAAAATAAAGTAAATAATCAGATTTTATGGATGATACTTCATTATTTATGTGTATCTTTGCCGCCAATTAAAGAAGAATAAATAAACAAACAACATAATAACCTACGATTATAATGAATAAGAAATTACTTGCAACATCAGCTTTGGCTTTGTTGGTTAGTATGGGTGCCAATGCCCAGCGATTCACCGATAAGCTGGACCGTGGATTGGTGGCAGTGAAAACCACCAAGGGTGTCTATTGCTCATGGCGTATCCAGGCCGATGAGTATTACGATGTGAAGTACAATCTCTATCGGGATGGTACGAGAGTAAACGCTGAACCTTTGGAGGTATCTAACTTTACAGATGCTTCAGGTTCAGAGAGTAGTAAATATACCGTGAAGGCGGTATTGAATGGAGTAGAGCAGCAGGCTTCTAAAGCAGCTACTGTACTCGGCAATAACTATAAGGAAATCATCATCAAGCACGATAAGTCGCTCAAGGCTACTTATGAGCCTAATGATGCCTGCTGCGCCGATGTGGATGGCGATGGCGAGGTGGAAATCCTGATGAAGTTCAATAATAAGGAGGAGAGTGCACAGCTCTATCCTAAGAATGGACCAACTATCGATGGCGTGGAGACCAAGGAGTATTCCATGCTGGCTTGCCTGAAGCAGGATGGTACCGTGCTCTGGTGGGTGAACTGTGGTCCTAACATGGGTGACTTCCAGAACAACGAGCAGAACATCGTTGGCTACGACTGGGATATGGATGGCAAGGCTGAAGTCGTGATGCGACTCGAAGAAGGCTCTACTGTCCACATGGCTGATGGTACTACTTATACCATCGGTGCCGATGGAAAGAATGGAACTTCATGGAAGAACTATCGTGAGCCAAAATCTTCAGGTTCCGTAGAGTGGTTTACCCATTATGGCAAGGAGTTCCTTTGGTATTGCGAAGGTGCTACCGGTAAGCCATACCAGTGCATCGAGTTCCCATTGAAGCGTCTGGAAGATGGAGAAAAAGACTTGAAAGCAGCTTGGGGTGATGGCTATGGCCACCGCAGCAGCAAGTACTTCTTCGGTGCTCCTTATCTGGATGGCAAGCATCCAAGCATCTTCCTGGGACGTGGTATCTATACCCGCCACAAGTTCATCGCATACGATGTAGATCCAAAGACTCACGACTTGAAGGTCCGTTGGAAGTGGACCAACAATCAGCCGGGTTCTCCTTGGTATGGTCAGGGCTATCACAACTATATCGTTGCCGATGTGGATTTGGATGGACGTGATGAGATAGTATGGGGTTCTATGGTTATCGATGATAATGGTATGGGACTTTCTACCACAGGTCTCGGTCATGGTGATGCCCAGCATATAGGAGATTTCAATCCTTATGTTCATGGACTGGAGATGGCCGCTTGTAACGAGGATGCTCCATCCAACAACTATCGTGATGCTACAACAAGTAAGATATACTATCGTCTTGCTGGCGGTAGCGATGATGGCCGTAGCATGGCTGGTAACTTTACCAATGATCTTGTTGGAGCCCAGTTCTTCTCTGGTCATGAGAGCAAATTGATCAACTGTGTGACCAATAAGCATTCTGATTTGGATACGAAGAATGTATCTTTGAACTTCCGTATTTATTGGGATGGTGACTTGCTTGATGAAACATTCAATGGTACAGAAGTGAGAAATTCTGCCGGTCAGATTTTAAAGTATGGACAGGGACGTATCGAATCTTTTGGAGGTAGTTTGACCAATAATGATACAAAGGCAACGCCATGTTATCAGGGTGATATCATGGGTGATTGGCGTGAAGAGGTCATCATGCGTACAGCCGACAATAACATTCGCATTTATACTTCAACCATCCCAACAGAGTGGCGCAACTACTCTTTGTGGTATGATCATCAGTATCGCAATGCGATGGTATGGCAGCCATGCGGCTATAACCAGCCACCTCATCCATCTTATTTCCTGGGTGAGAAGGAAGGTATCACGATTGCTCCTCCACCACTCACCACTACCGGTCGCGAGGTGGTTGCTTCCTCTATTGATGCAGCCCTCAATGGCAAGCATGCGCTTCTTGCAACAACAGGCGATGCTACTGTGAGCGTTGCTGACGGAGCTTCTCCTGCTATCTTTACCGACAATGCCCCTTCTTGGGTGCAGGGTACGGCTGCCAGCGAGTGCAAGACCAAGGATACAGAGATTAAATATACCTATTATACTCATACCTTGACAGGTGGTGCCTTTGCTGGAAGCATGCGTCTGGTTAAGCAGGGTGATGGTACTCTGGTATTGCCTAATGTAACGCAGACTTATACCGGCAAGACTGATGTCTGGGCTGGTACATTGCAGTTTGACGGCATCATGGAAAGCAGTCCTGTATGGCTCAATCGCTTTGCCGAGTTAAACTCTAACGGCGGTAACTTCAAGGGTGGAATCAAGGCTGATTATGGTTCTGTGATTCGTCCTGGAGGTAAGGAGACTATCGGAACATTGACCACTTCTTCACTCGATCTGGGCTTCGGCGCACGTGTAGTATTCGATGCCAAGGATGGCAACGTAGATAAGTTGGTAGCTGCCAAGATGAGCATCGAGAAGAAGACTTGGGATAATGGTCCTCAGTATAGCGCTCCTGTCTTTGAGTTTGCTGCCGCTCCAGCACCAGGTACTTATACCTTGGCAGAGGTAGGTGAACTGACAGGCAAGCTTTCTGATATCGTAGTCGAGGGACTTGCAGGACATAAGTTTGCCTTGGAATATAAAGATGGCAAGATTGTCTTGAATATTTCTGATACTCGTGATAGTGAGAGCTGTGTATGGACTGGTGATAAGGGTTCTGTATGGGACTTGATGTCGACAGAGAACTTCAGTTCTTCTGACAAACTGTTTGTTACGGGCGATGAACTGACTTTCAATGATGATGCGTCTACAACCGACGTGAACCTTGCAGAGGATGTAACTCCTGGAAATATCTTCTTCAAGAACAGCAAGAAGGATTATAGCCTTACTGGTAATGGTTCTATCTTGGGTGAAGGTTCTTTGAACGTAGAGGGTACTGGAACCGTGAACGTCAAGAATACCAATAAGTATAGTGGCGGTACCAATGTCAAGGGTGGTATCCTGGCTCCGGCAACGCTTGCCAACAAGGAAGGTTTGGAATTTGGTTCTTTAGGAGCTGCTGATAATACCATCACTTTGAGCAACAAGGGTACATTGAAGGTTGCTTCAGCCATGACTGCCTCTCATCCTATCGTGCTTGGCGAGAATGGTGGTACCATCAATAATATGGGTACGCTGATTCTGAATGGTGGAATAACAAGGGTTAACGGCGGTAAGAACCGTGATCTCTATAAGACTGGAGCTGGTACATTGCAATTGAATTGTGATGCAGACTTTGATGTGCTCTACATCAACCAGGGTACAGTATATGACTTCCAGGATGCCCACTTCTCTGGTAAGACCATCGTACTGAATGGTAGCAAGGTGGTATTGCAGGCTTCCAACAGTATCTATAGCAGCAACTCGGATAATGTGAACATCGAGGTGCCTAAGGGCAAAACGGGTATCTGGTATCCTGACGGACGTTGTGACTATACCGGTAAGTTGACTGGTGAGGGAACCATTGATATCTATGCCACTTGGATTCGCTGTCCTTTCAAGGGCGACTGGAGTGAGTTCGCAGGAACCATCAATGCAAAGCGTGGCAACAAGAATGCTTACGAGCCAGTATTTGATTTCAACAACAGCTATGGTATTCCTCTGGCAACGCTCAATGTTGATTCACGTTTCACCAAGGACTATGCATTCTGTACCAACGGCAAGAGTTTCGCCATCGGTGCCTTGACTGGTTCCGGCTATATCAGTAATGGTGGAAACTTCGGTTCGGGTACCAATACTTTGACCATTGGCGGTAAGAATACAAACTTCGAGTTCAAGGGTTCTATCAATGGTAGCCATGTGGTGAAGAATGGTACGGGTATTTGGACCATCTCTAGCGAGGATGTTCTTGCCAATGCCAAGTCGTTGAAGATTGTGGATGGTGCAGTGAAACTCAACAAGGCTGCAGCTACCTCTTCTATGACGGCTCCTACAATCCTCTATGTTCAGGATGCCGGTGAGCTTCGTGGCGTGGGTTATGCATATGGTATCAACCTTCTTAATGGCGGTATCTTGCGCCCAGGTAGTAATTCTGCAGCTTCACAGATCAGCAATACGGGTGTTATCTTCATCCAGAAGAACTTGAATGCTGAGGTCGGTTCAAGCATCTATGTGAACAAGACCAAGGCAGATTCTATCTCCGTAAATTCATATACGGGTGCGAAGTCTCTTGCATGGGCATTCCTCAACGTAGGAGGAAACGCTGTTCTGAATGGTACAATTTATGTAACCTACAAGAAAACATGGACTCCTGCCGTTGGCGATTATGTTCGCATTCTCGATTGCGCTGGTTCTATCAGTGGTAACCCTACCTTCGAGCTCCAGGAACTTCCTGCCGGATTGGAGTGGGATACAACTCCGTTCCTCTCTACGGGTACTATCCGTGTGGCTGTTTCTACAGGCATCACTGAGGTGGGACTTGATGGCGGTTCATTCAAGGCTGATGTTTATACCATCGGCGGCTTTAAGTTGACTAGTCTCATGACAACCAAGGCTACCATGATGAGCGATTTGAAGAATCGCGGTCTTGCAGCCGGTACTTACATCGTTCGTACTGCTCAGGGTGGCATCAAGGTTACATTGAAGTAATGATGATTACATTGAGATAATCAAATAAAAAAGGATATAAAAAAACTCTCTTGCTCTTGCGGGCAAGGGAGTTTTTTTATATCCTTATCTCAAAATTCTAGAAGTCGAGGGTGATTCCCTTATCATCTATCTTCTTGTATTTCTTTCCGTTT
>ERZ1026888.669-NODE-669-length-17788-cov-9.027294_pt1 | contig 17788 bp, 12 predicted proteins | sample MGYA00380174_ERZ1026888 | MGnify/ENA primary metagenome ERZ1026888 (study PRJEB33269, sample SAMEA4719810) | human gut metagenome | biome: human-associated habitat; feature: organic feature; material: feces | place: Cameroon | collected 2013-10 ...
TCCAAATACAAATGAACTTATTGTTGATACAAATACTATGATAACAGAAGAAATTGCTGATAGAATAGTAAATGCAGGAATTGAAAAACTAGAAGTTCGTTCAGTTCTAGCATGTAGATCAAAACATGGTGTATGTCAAAAATGCTATGGTATGGGATTAGCAAGAAGAAGTCTAGTATCTATTGGTGAATCTGTAGGTATTATAGCAGCTCAATCAATTGGTGAGCCTGGTACACAGCTTACAATGAGAACTATCCACTCTGGTGGTGTTGCCGGTGTAGCAGATATTACTCAAGGTCTTCCAAGGGTTGAGGAATTATTCGAAGCTAGAAAACCTAAGGGTGTTGCAATAATTTCTGAAATTGCAGGTAAAGTAAAAATAAAAGAAACAAAGAAGAAGAAAGAAGTTGTTGTAACTTCTAAAGACGATTCAAGAACATATACAATACCATTTGGTTCAAAAATGAAAGTTAAAGATGGAGATATGGTAGAAGTTGGAGATCCATTTATCGAAGGTTCTATAAACCCATCTGAAATACTTGAATTAAAAGGACCAGAAGGAGTATTTGAATACTTAACATCAGAAGTTCAAAAAGTTTATAGAAACCAAGGTGTTGATATCAACGACAAACACGTTGAAGTTATTGGTAGACAAATGCTTAAAAAGGTTAGAGTTGAAGATAATGGAGATACACATATGTTCCCAGGTTCTTTAGTAGATATGTATGAATTCGAAGATATAAACAATGAAGCAATTGCTGAAGGTAAACGTCCAGCAACAGGCAGAAGAGTATTACTTGGTATTACTAAAGCATCTCTTGCTACAGATAGTTTCTTGTCAGCAGCATCATTCCAAGAGACAACAAGAGTTCTTACAGAAGCAGCTATTAAAGGTAAAGTTGATGATTTAGTTGGATTAAAAGAAAATGTTATTATTGGTAAATTAATTCCAGCTGGTACTGGTATGAAAAAATATCAAGATCTTCATATCAATACAGAAAAGAAACTTGAAGAAGTTGCAGATGTAACAGAATAATATGAAAGAGACAATGCAATAAAATGCGTTGTCTTTTTACGTGTAACAAAAAAGTAATAAAAAAGTAATAAAAATGTAATAAAATTTTATATAAATTTGCAGCCGATAATTAAGTATAAGTAGTTGAGAATTAAACAATATTATATTCAATACACAACGATTATATAACCAATTTACAACAATCGATATGAAATGCAAAGTACCCATTTTCATTTCAGCGTTTTTACTGACAACAAGTCAACACTTGCCAGCACAAAACATAGCGATTAAGACCAATACTCTATATTGGGCAACCACCACGCCCAACGCAGGTGTTGAGATGTCGTTAGGAGAAAAAAGCACAGCACAGCTGTTCTTCGGGCTTAACCCGTGGAAACAGTCTGGTGGCGACCAATCGTCGCTACGACATTGGATGCTTATGCCCGAATACCGCCATTGGTTCTGCCAAAGCTTCAACGGATGGTTTGTGGGAGCGCATCTAATGGGAGGAGAGTTTAACGCGGGAGGCGTTAAGCTGCCTTTCGGACTACTGTCCACTCTTGAGCATCATCGCTACGAGGGTTGGTTTGTTGGCGGAGGAATAACCGCCGGCTACCAATGGCCGCTGTCAAGACACTGGAATCTTGAGACATCGCTTGGCTTTGGATACGACTATATCCAATACGACAAGATGAAATGTGGCTCTTGCGGCGAGAATCTGAAGACGGGCCACACCAACTATGTTGGTCCCACCAAGGCTGCGGTCTCATTAGTCTATGTCATCAACTAAGTCCTGGGTGAATATGATAACCTTTAAGACGTTAAAATAATTAGAGAAGTAGTTTTATTCTATATAGCCTTATGAACTATTTTTACATCAACATGTTAGCTTTGCTGGCTCTTGCCGGCAGTCATTGTCACGCCCAGAACTGCCACACGGTGGATGTTGCCAACCATAGCGTGAGGGTGGAGAATGTCAAGCTTACGGGGACGGACGGCAACATTACGCTTGCCATGACCGTTGACCTTGACTCGCTCAACATGCCTGCCAACAAGCAAATTGTCCTCACTCCTCATCTTTTGATTAAGGACGAGACTTTCGCCATGCCTAAGATTGTCATCAACGGCCGCCGACAGCATATTTTGATGCAGCGCGGCAACGGCAGCAAGTATGGTGCCGACACATATGTCGTGAAGCGAGACAATGGCAAACCGCAACGGATTGAATACCTGCGCTCGATAAGCTACGGCAAAAAGCTTGTGGACTATACCATAAACATCAGCGAGGACCTTTGTGGATGTGGCGACAGTCTTTCGAGCAACAGTTATGAGCTGAAGCGATACCGCCGACCAACGGCTAAGTTTGTGCGCCCAGAGGTGGTGGCTGAGAAGATTCAGGAGCTTGACAAGCGGGCTTACATCGACTTCCCTGTCAACCGTATTGAGTTGAATCCTATGTATCGACGCAATCCTGAGCAGCTCGACAGTATCGTGCGCACCATCAATGCCCTTAAGGAGGACAAGAACCTCACGGTTGTGGGCATTAATATTCATGGCTTTGCTTCGCCTGAGAGTCCATTGGAGCATAACGACTGGCTTGCCAAGAACCGTGCGCAGACGCTTACAGACTATGTGCAACGCATGGTGAAACTCGACAAGAGCATCTTCTCCGTCTCACATACTGCCGAGGATTGGGACGGCCTCCGCACCTTTATCCTCGAGAGCAACCTTGAGCACAAGCAAGAGATTCTGGCTATTGCTGCCGACTCTTTGTTGCAGGAGGACGAGTGCGAGGCGAAGATTAAGAAGACTTATCCCGAGGAGTATAAGTTTATGCTCACTATGTGGTATCCTGCCCTTCGCCATTCCGACTACCACATCAAGTATAAGGTTCGCCCGTTCAACGTGGAGGAGGCTAAGGATATTATCAAGACTCGTCCACAACTGCTCTCGCAGAACGAGATGTATATGGTGGCTCAAACCTATGAGCCTGGCTCACATGAGTTCAACGAGATTATGGAGATAGCCGTGCGTATGTTCCCCAACGACCATACCGCCAACCTTAATGCTGCCTGCATACGTCTGAACGCTGGTGATGCAGCTGGCGCAAAACCGTACCTCGACAAAGCCGGTGACAGCGAAGAAGCTGAGGAAGCAAGAAAAATATACGAAGAAATTAAAGAATAAAGAAGTTTTAACGTCAATAAGATTTTAGATAATAAACATTTATAAAACAACTATTCAAAACCTTTAAATTATGAGAATCGTAAAATTATTCCCATTCGCATGTGCAGCCTTTATGATGAGCGCATGTGCTTCAGAGAACGACGACAAGGGTGGTGACACCAATGCCGAGGGTAAGGCACAGTACATGGCTGTGAACATTGTTAGCGTTGGAACCAATGGTTCGCGTGCTGCTGCTGAGTATGAAAATGGATTGAAAAAGGAAAGCCAAATCAAAGATGTACGCTTTTATTTCTACAATCAAGATGGTAGCCCATATATCCTTGATGGGCCGAAAACAAACTGGACTACACCTTTAGAAAAAATCAATGATGGTCAGCAAAATACCAGTGGTGGAAATATCACGCAGGAAACGAACTCTGTTCTTGTTTTCAAACCAGAAACTGGCAACTCAGCTCCTTATTCTGTTATAGCTGTTGTAAACGCAGGATCACTCGATAACACTCTAAAAAATTCACTCGGTGATGAAACACAAGAACTCAATAGTCTTCTCACGAAAATTGAAGACAAGCTGTTCTATAAAGTCAACATCCCAGCAGGTAGTACTACACCTACAACCAACTATGATAAAGCAGCTTCAGCCGAAAACTTCGTCATGACAAGCTCTGTATATTTGAAAGACGGTGAACCGCAATGCCAGACATTAGTCTCTGGTCACGTATATGATAAGGAAGATAAGGCTAAAAATGACCCAATTGACATATATGTTGAGCGTGTTGTTGCAAAGGTGACAGCTGAGGTTAATACAACAGGTTCAAAATGGCAAATGGGTAATGCCAACAATTGGGAAACAACAAAATACGGAAAAGTAGTTGGAAAGACTACAGATGGCAAAGAAGTTTATGCTGTACTTGACGGTTGGAATGTAGCCGACGAGAATGGAACTGCTATGCTTGAAAAGAATATTGACAAAACATGGACAGACACAGATCTCGGCTTTACAAGTAGTGACCCTTGGAACTCTGCAGACTATCATCGTTGCTTCTGGGAGAATAGTACTGAAGCTGGAACAACAGAAAACCCATTAATAAACTATAGCTATACAACTATAGCAAACAATGCATTTGGACCAGACAAGTATGTCTATACATTACCAAACACATTGAATAGCCCTACCCCTGCCACCGAAAAATACGATAATAAACTGACAAAGTTCATCGTTGCTGCCCACTTGCGTTATAATAGTGACGGTAAAGGCAACTGGAAAAACGTTGAGATATGTAACTACAAGGGTATTCAGTATATCGGACAAGACGCAGTACTTGATGTTATAGGTAGCGAAAGTGGATTTTACATCCAGGAGTCTGCAGGTAAATATAAATCAATTGGCCATGAACAGCTTGAATTCAAAAAAGCGTCAAATGCCAAAGACTATAAAGCTATGGCAGAAGTTAAAGCATCTGTCAACGCTTCAGATGTTTATCATAAAGATAATACAACAGGTAAATATGAACCATTAACAAGCCTTAACGAAGTAAATAATAAGATTAAAGCAGAAACTGCCGATGTCCGTGCAGATGGTAGCACATACTACTTCATCCCTATCAGTCATCTTGGTTCTGATACAAGTATTGCACAATACGGTGTTGTTCGCAACCATGTTTACAAGATAACAATTAATGACATGCAGGGCTTCGGAACTCCAGTTGTCGATAAAGAAGCTGTTATTATTCCTACCAAGCCTGAAAACGAAGCAACTTACCTTGCTGCAAAAATCAAGGTACTGTCATGGCGTGTTGTTAAGCAGAACGCTGACCTCGACTACAGCAAGTAAGCATATTTCCACAATATAGCACACCCCTAAAGGGCAAAAGCATTGCATCACATGCTATTGCCCTTTTAGGGGCGTGTTGGCCATTGGTGTTAATCTACCTACATTATTTTCATCGACAATTTACAAAGCTTTATGATAAACTTGAAGTCTACATTGACCACTATTACAGTAGCCGCGCTCTCGTTGCTGCTGCCACCCCTTGTGTCGTCATGCTCCATGATGCACGACGACCTTGATGGCTGTAAGCAGGAACTTAGGGTCAGGTTCAAATACGACATGAACATGAAGTTTGCCGATGCCTTCAGCGGACAGGTGAAGGCTGTCACCCTGCATGTCTACGACCAAAGTGGACGACTCGTATTCAAGAAGACGCAATCGGTGGACGACATTGATGCCGCGGGTGGATACATGACTCTCGACAACATCAAGTCGGGCAACTACACCATGCAAGTGTGGGCCGAAGGCGAACAACGCCACACCGACTCATACAGCTACTCCACCAAAGGCGACACCAATGACAATATCAGCAATCTCGACTGCAAGATAAACCGCAACTCTCGCCAAATCACCCACGACCTCACCCCTCTCTATCACGGACTTCTGTCCAATGCCAACCTCAACATCGACGGCTATGGTGTAAAGACCGTCACCGTGCCACTCACCAAAGACACCAACAACATACGAGTGGTTGTTCAGAACGCCTCGGGCAAGAAGCTCAGCTCAAGCAACTTTGCTTTCGTCATCGACGACGACAACTCTTGGCTCGACTTCGACAACCTTAGCCTCAAAGAGGACTCAATAACTTATAACCCTTGGGCACAGAGCGACGGCATCGTCAACTCAGAAGGCAGCATGACTCAGGTGTCGGCTGTGGTGGCTGAGATGACCGTCAACCGTCTCTTCACCACCAAACACCCACGACTGAAGGTCTACAACACAAGCAACAACAAACTTGTGTTCAACATTCCACTCATCGACTATGCCTTGCTCGTTAAGGGCAACTACAACAAAGCGATGACCGACCAGGAATATCTCGACCGACAAGACGAGTACAACTTCATCTTCTTTGTGGATGAAAATCTCAACTGGCTTAGTGCCACTATCTACGTAAACTCATGGCGTGTGGTTTTACAAAACACCGACATGTAAGTTTCACCCAACATTTTTACAATCGTGAACCCATTATCATATTACATACACAGACTCCTTAAGCAGTTTGCCTTCACCTTGGGCTTATGCTCAATGCTTGCTGCTTGCTCCTCCGATGGCGACAGCAACGACGCTGTTGGCAGCGACAACGTGGGTGTGGCCTTCACTCTCTCCGTTGCCGATGCCTCTTACACGCGTGCCGCCAACGAAAGCTCGCGTGCCGTAAACGAGGGTTGGGACAATTATGAGCCTAACGAAGACGGTACCGACGAAGAGAATATGATAAACATCAACGACATACTTATCTTCCTCTGCGACGATCGCGGCAACAAGATTGCCGACATCGAGGATGTGCATGTCTCTCTTGTAAGCGAGTCTGACGGCAAGAAGAGATACAACATCACCGGAATATGGAGGAAACCTGCGGAGAAATTGAGCATGGCTAAAAAGGTGATGGTATTGGCCAACTGTAATGTCAAGGCCCAGACCTCAATCGACATTGCAGAATACACCTTCGACATTACCTCGTCTGCCTACGGCTACACATCAGGCAAATATATCCCAATGTGGGGCGTTGCCACTCTTCCTGCCCTCACCCTCGGCAAGTGTACACAACTTAACCCTATAAATGTGCTCAGGGCTATGGCAAAGATCAAGGTGGAGCTTAGAGACGACATGAAAGCCTACGGCTATTCCATCGCCGATATGACCCTTAATGGCTACAACACTCGTGGCTATTGCTTGCCGAAAGAATATAATAATGTGGCTGACACTAAGAATCTGCAATTCGCCACCTCGTTCAATCCTCTCGACAGCAAGGCGGCAACAGGCATGAGCCTTACGGAAGCTACGCCTGTATACGTTCCTGAATACTACAATACCGACGTTAGCTCCTCAGCCACGCATACTTCCATCAGCCTTAAGCTTAGCTGCAACGGTACATCCGGCCACACTACATACACTCTGCATTTCCGCAACTACGCAAACGGAGCACCCACAGGCGACTACTTCAACATTCAGCGCAACCATTTCTACACCTATATTATATATAAGGAGAAGGACCAACTTGCTGTTGAGCTGCACGTAAGGAAATGGAACAAGCGAGAACACGATGATATAATAATGTAAATAGAACATTCGAATAATATGGCATCTAAAGTATCTAAAGAAGTCAGGCGTTTCAATACGAATCGTCTGGCAGATATATTCTCATTACTCTTTCTTGCCACTCTCATACTTTGTGGCTGTTCATCAGAACCCGACCCTACGCCCTCCGACAACCCAAAGTTGGTGGACATAGACATTAGCTTGTCCTCATCGTCAAGCCACACCCCATCACGTGGCAGCGACTCTACATCATGGGACGACGCTAATGCCGTTGAAGGCGAAATGATGAGGAATTGCTTTGTGGTGATTGTGCAAGGCGGAAAAATCAAGGGAGTGATAAGCAAGAGTTTTGCTGAAGAAAAGAACTGGGTGGGGTTTCTCACCACTAAGATAGAGCCAGGTGCGACCACTTTCTACTCCTTTGCCAACATCATTCCCACGGATTTAGGAATAGATGCCTCAATAGATTATTCTTCCACCGACGTTTCTCTTCCTGCCGACTTCGACTCAAAGCTCTTCACCGTCGATGGCAACAAGCAAAGCATAAACGACTTTACCCACGGCATACCCATGAGCAACAAACAGACTATCACAGTGGCTGCCGACAAACAAAAGGTGGAGCTTGAAGTGATAAGGATGGTGGCTAAAATGAAGCTGATGATAAGCAACGTGACACCAAACGCAATCACCCTTAACAGTATATCGCTTAGCGACATAACAAAAAACGAAACCAACAACCTACATCTCCTGCCTGGCAATGACAACGGTACATCTGTCGAGACAAACGTCAACCCATCTGCCTCTAAGGAAGACTACACTATAACCTTCACCCCCCCATTGGTTGTAGCAGCCAACAACACCACACCCGTAGAAGTGAGTTTCTATCTTAACGAGTCGGTGGCCTCCACCCCTAAAAACTTTGTCATTACTCTCCACACCAACAATGCCACCATTAGTCAACGTGGGGCCTTATCCAACTGGAACACTATCTCGCGCAACGACTATCTCGTCATCCCCATACGGCTCAACGACTATCGCATAACGTTCGATGTTGAGCAGTTCACAGCCATAGGCGTGTTGCCGAGCATAGAGCAGGACAAGGACAAGTTTACTGTGAAGTTTAAGAGCTATGGCGAGTTCCATCTTGTTCCGCATGTCATCCGTATAAGCGACAACAAGGAGCTGACACTTGGACCAACTGCTGTTGACGGATGGACATTCAACAAATGGGAAACAATAGAAATGAAAACCGAAGGCAATACTGGCACATGTATCTACGACCGCATACCTGAGTATGTTCCGTCGAAGAACAAGATAGAAGGAGTGATGGGCAACCGCACGGGATATGCTATACATCAATTCAAGGTTAGCATAAACGGAGCGAATGTCGACATCCCATATAAAATAGAGATTATCAAAGAATAACAATATAATGAGTATGAAAAATATGAATATTCATCAACATAAACTTTCGAGCATTATAGCTTTGACGTTGGCTTGCTTATTAGCCAACATCTCTCTTTATGCACAGACCCAAACAAGCGTGTTTGCGCATTATAATGGTGTCAATGGCTTGGCATACATTAACGGTATGCAGCAGGTGCACGAATATGAATATACTTATTACGTGACCAAGGGCGAAAAGATTGAATTGCCGCTGCCATTTGAGAGTTACAGTTCTGAAGGCAGAAAACGTGACGAGCCCAAAGGTTATATCAGATGGTATGACTATAAGACAGACATGAAAGCCACTAACCTGTCAATTTATAAAAGTACCGACAGTTCGGTTAAGACCCAAAGTTTGCTTAAGACTGTATGCGATGCCGACGGTAAAGACCGAGGACTGTTTTCATGGAAAGACAAAACCAACAGCGAGCCTGATGGTCCTAACCGTTATACAATTGGAGTAAACTATACCGCACCTGCTGAAGCCGACAACAAGGATTGGGCAGGTGAGGACATAGCGTGCGACGTAAGCCGATATACAGACTTCGATGCTGTAACCGTTACTTCCGAAGATGGGACTGCAACCACCGACCAGGTCTTCACCCATGAGCCTACACTTCAAATTCGATATATCTTCCATATCCGTCCGGCAAAGCAAATGGCTGAGAATATCATTAAGACAACCTCGGCTGACCTCCGTGGCAAGTATTCCGACATTACTATTGAGGATAATAAAAGAATTGTGTTTGGAGCGAAGGATGAAAATTCAAAAATGGCTATTAAAGTCAATTATAAAACAAGCAATTATTTCTTTTATCCTCTCAAAACCTCTACTCATCATATTTATGCTGATGATACAACCAAATTAATAAAATCAACAGACTTTGATACTACAAGATTGCTAAAAGCAACTAATTACCAATGGCGTGTTTATGATGAAACCAAGACAAAGTATGGTAGATTGTACACAAATGCGGACGATGCATTTCAAATGATTTCTGCCACTGATTTGACTACTATTAGAAATTATGTAGTTGGTTGGACAGATATAAAAAATAATACTTCATGCTCTAAGCCTGACTTTGACTTTGGTAGCGTAGTCTATTATGTTGTATATGCTAAAAATGGTGATGACATGGCCCCTATCGCCAACTTCGAAGTTCTTTACCAAAATTCCTACCCTAAAACTCAAGAACAAATCAACGAGGATGGTGACACCGAGCGTAACCTCGATTACTTCGAGAATCATTATATGCCAGCGACAAAGCCTATATCATTTGACCAAGACAACAACACCCTTACTTACGAAGCTCCACGTCCTGACAATGTCTGGTCTCAATATGCGTCAAGGTGGGACAGACGCGCCTACGGATATGCCTACCAGCAACTGTACAAATATGCCTGTCCTAAAGATTATCTTTTGACTCATGGAGAATATGGCATATTCAAGAGTATAAACATAAATGCGGTGATACACCAAGGAGCTGCGGGCGACCGTATATTGAACGACCGCACATGTGCTCTAACTGGCGGCAAACAGTATGGCTATTTCATATATTTTGACGCTTCTGATGAAAGCCGACAAATAGCGGCAATTGATTTTAAGTCTGACCTCTGTTCAGGAGCCAAGCTTATTTTCTCTGCTGCTGTGGCAGATGCAACTTCGAAAGATGCACCTACCCGGCCTCAAGTAATGTTCAAATTATACGGCGTTATTAAAGATGAGAACGACAAGGTGACATATAAGCGACTGCTTACATCTTTCTCGTCTGGCGACTTTAATACAAATACGAAAGGCGAACGAATGTTTGGCAAATGGTACCAGGTGTACAGTCGTATTTTGATTCGTAAAAGCACTGGAGTGGAGAATTTCTCCGACTTCCGTATTGAAGTGGTCAACATGTGCAATGGCACTTCTGGTGCCGACTATGCCATCGACGACATCCGACTCTATATACAACATGCCAAGATGGACGTGATGCAGAACGAGCCTGTATGTCCCGATTTTAAATCAACAACCGCTCCAAACAACATCACGCTCAAGATAGCCACACATTATGACAATGTGCAGGCCATGATTAGCGAACGAAAAGCCTCCAAGCTTTTCTATCGTATATGCGACTTAAGCGGCAACCCGCTTACCTACATCGACTACGATGGCGACGGCTCTGCCGATGAGTATGGCACAGCCGAAGTTCCTGCCAATTATGACAAAGACAAGATGCTGCCAAGCTATGCAGCTGGTGGCAGCTCTACTACTCCTATGTTCTATCTTGACCCAGAGAAGCACATAATGCTCACTCTTGCCAACCGTCATTTCGGCTTGCCGTTAGGCCAGAAGTTCTACGTGTCGGTAGCTTATCCCGACGACGACAATCCTCTTCTGCCAGGAACATGGGGAAAGCCTGCTGACGCTTGCTCTACATATAGCTCCGATTTCGAGATAGTAAGAGAAAATCTTGTCATATCGGATGCCAACGGCAATGTTGTCACTACCATACGCGTGTCGTGTGATGCCAACCGCACTCCCGATGTCAAAATTAACGCTAAGCTTGAGACTGCCGACAACATTGGTGGTGGAAGCATAACGCTTACGAAAGTGAAATTCGACTGGTTCCTTAGCGAACTTAACAAGGACAATGATTTCGCAACTATAACGAATTTGCAACAAGCCCTGAGGCAGTATCGTGACAAATATCCCGAAGCCACTGGGCTTGATGCAGGATATGAAGCCGTTAATTCCACATATTATAATATATTGAAGACATATGTTGATGCAAAACGACTTGTCCTTTCCGCCAACAACAATCTCGACAACTACAAGTTTGAAAAGAATATGATAGGAACATATAAGATTGCTGCCATCCCTATCGCCACACAGATTCAGGAAGGCTCAAGCTCTATAACCTATCATATATGTCCCGACCCGATGTACTTCACCCTGCGTGTTGTGGAGAATGGCCCTAAACTTACGCTTGGCTTTAAGGATGTGGTATATCCCAACGATGAGCGTGCCGTGCGCATAGGTTTGCCACAAATCAAGGCGATGTTGAACAAAACCCAATATCTGAATCTGCCTGTCACAAGTCTTGAAAGCAGCACTCCTATTGTGTTTGAACATGAGTCTGAGGTATTCATATCTGAAACCAACGACCCAACTTTCGACATCAACAATCAGATAATTGGCACAATACACAACCCTACTCTTAATACAACTGACGGAGTATTAGGCATTCAGTTCAACAAGTCTGCCCTTACCACATTCCACGAGGGCTACTGGTATGAGCTTAACTTCTCCTATAAGCAACAGCAAGGCATAGGCACAACAGCCACCATAACATGTCCCGGCGAGATGTTCATCACGTTTAAGATTGTGCCAGAATACCTGACGTGGAACTCCACGCTCGACAACAGGCTCAATGCCAACTGGAACAACGACCTCAACTGGATGCGCTCTACTGCTCAGGAAATCTACGATGCACAATATACCGACTATGGCACGGCATCCACATACAAAGGTAATCCCTTCTACAACAAGTTGACACGACAAATGTCCTACAGCCCTATGAAGTTCTCGAAGGTTACCATTCCCGACCAGACCGGCAAGGTGTATCCCACACTCGGCAACATCGTCTACCGTGAGGGCAACAACATCGCCACCAAGCTTAACAACGCCAAGGGTGACGAACCCACCACCAACATCAGATACGACATGACAGTGAAGTGGAACTACTACACCAGCGACCATTCGGACAATGGCGACGGAGTGTTCAGCTGTGAGACTTTCAAGGGTAATCTATGCGACGAGATTTACTTCAAGCCGCAAGCTGAGCTTATCAACCAAAACTATCTTGTCTACCAAAAGGCCTATGCCGAGACAGAGGTTGAGAAAAACAAATGGAACATCTTGTCATCGCCACTTAAGTCTACTTACTCGGGCAACTTCTATGCGCCTAAGACTGACGGCAGACAGGAGACCAAGGCGTTTGAACCAATCACATTCAGCACCACCTACAACAGCCGCACCGTTGCTCCCGTTTACCAGCGCAACTGGGACAGCAACGGCAAGGAAGTGACAGAAGTGGTAGATGGCATTACACGTTATTATAATGCCTACGACTACGACGGTTCGTTTCGCATCGACACCATCACGGATAGGTCGATGAATGTAGAGTCGTTGTATTGGAGTCATGTATATAATAAGGTGGGCGAGAAATACGACAATGGCAAGGGATTTGCTCTTAAGTCCGGAGACGACTATTCCACAACCTTAGCCAACAAGTCGCTCTTCCGTCTGCCTAAGCAGGATGTCAGCTACGACTATTATAAGGCCGATGGTTCAGCAAACGAGTCCTTAAGAGAGGTGATAGACACTACGGGCATATACAAATTGCTCGTGTCTTATGATGCGGCTGAAGATGCTTTAAGTAGGATTATGCAGCCTCTTGACAACAACACCCACAACACGAACAGATACTACATCGTGGGCAACCCCTACACAGCCACTATCAGCATGTACAACTTCCTGAAAGGAAACCCATGCTTCGAGCGCAAAGTGTGGACAATGGTCAACGGCGAGCTTGCTGCCTACAGCATTCCTGAGGGTGACTACAACCGCAGGCAGGACGTGCTCATTGCTCCTATGCAGGCTTTCTTTGTTAAGTTGAAGAAAGGCGAAACGGCTACAAGTGCCTATTTCACATCGCCCATGACCATAGACCGATGGATTGTTGGCGGTAAAAGTGGAGCTGCAAACATACCTGAAATCAGCATCAACGCAATAGCAGACAAAAGACAATGCGCCACAGCCAAAGTTGTGCTACGCGTAAATGCAAGTGCCGACTTCATCAACGAGGAAGACATTGAGTTGCTCAACAATACCGACATCAACGACATGCCACAAATATACACCATTGCCGGCGACCAGGCTGCAGCACTCAACACTCTGCCAAGCATCAATTTCCTGCCTTTCGGAGTGATAGCCAAGCAGGACGGATGGGTAGAGAGGAATGGAGTCAAGATAGCAGTTGAGTTGACGCCCAACAGAAATCTTAAAACTCCATTGTATGTGCTCGATGCCAAGACCGGGACATTCTCTCTCGCCGATCATCCTATAGAGATTGTCGCCAACGAGCATGGCAGATACTACATCACCACATCCAAGTATACCACCAATGTGGAGAAGACAGAAGTGAACCTTGTGCGTTGCTTCTCAGCACAGGATGGCACTATTACTGTTTGCTCGCCAAACAAAGCTTTAAGCTCTGTCAAGGTTTACACCATCGACGGAATGCTCATAGCTTCAGAGCTTGACATCAATGCTGCATCATGGCAGAAACATGTTGCACGGGGTGTTTATGTCGTCAAGACGGAGACTGCCCACCACAAAACGGCAACATTCAAGCTAACAGTAAAATAACCAAGCTTATGACCAGAACAACTATTCTAAAGCTTATGCTCCCCCTGCTATTGTGCCTGCCAACTCTTGTTGGCAAGGCACAATCATCATTCCCCTACCCCTCCATTCCCGACTCATTGCGCGAGCCTCATCAGCGTGCCCAGTATCTCGTGAGCCACTACTGGGACCGCTACGACTTTGCCGACACCACCCTGCTCCACATCCAGGAAATAGCCGAGCTTGGCTTTGTCAACTTTGTCGACCTTATGAGGAGCGACATAGCCAAGGATTGCGCGCGAGAGGGGATGCTGACGTTCGCAAGCCGTCTGCTTAAGCCGAGCCAGGACTACTTCGTCGACCTTGCCGAGAAATACCTCTACGACTGGGCATCGCCCATGCGCAACGACTCGCTCTACACCATCTTCGCAGATGCCCTTGCCGAGACAGGACACAACGACACGCGACTGGAATGGCTGAAACAGCAGCTCGGCAAGAATGCCGTGGGCTCGGCTCCTGCCGACATCAGCCTGACCATGCGCAACGGATTGCACACTAAGCTGAGCGACATAGCTGCCGACTATGTGGTGGTGATGTTCTATCAGCCCGACTGCGAGGAGTGCCAACAGGCGGTGGAGCGTCTGCACGGCATCCATCCCATCTGCTACAACAAAGCCCCGACTGTATGCCTCGCCATCTACTACGGCGACGATATTGACCTTTGGCGCAAGTCTGCCATCGCCTTCCCCGACTCATGGCTCGACTGCTACAACACCGACAACAGCATCATCCAACACAACACCTATCACATACGTCACACGCCATCCTTGTATGTGATAGACCAGAAACGGCACAAGGTTGTGGCTAAAGACTTAGCCGCCATAATTACCAAGCATACGGTAGCCTTGTAACCCTACTTTTTCTTATTTCGACAGCCCGTAAAGCTTAGCGTCAATCTTCCTGGTGATATTGGCGAAAGCCTCGGGATCGGACTCAAACTTCTGTGTGTCGCCATCCACGATAATCAGGTTGCCCTTATACTGGCTAATCCATTGCTCGTAGCGGTCGTTGAGTCCCGTGAGATAGTCGGTGCGTATGGTGCGCTCGCATTCTCTTCCGCGCTTGCCTATCTGGCTTATAAGGTTGGGCACGGTGGAGCGTATGTAGATCATGAGGTCGGGCAACTTCACGAGCGTCATCATCGTGTCGAAGAGGTCGGAGTAGTTATCGAAGTCGCGGTCGGTCATATATCCCTGTCCATGAAGGTTGGGCGCAAAGATGCAGGCGTCCTCAAAGATGGTTCGGTCCTGGATGATGTCCTTGTCGCTATGGCTTATCTCCACCACTTCCTTGAATCGCTTGTTGAGGAAATAAATTTGCAGATTGAACGACCATCTCGCCATGTCGTTGTAGAAATCGTCGAGATAAGGGTTGTGCTCCACAGGTTCGAAACGCGGCGACCAGTTGTATTTCTTTGCCAACATCTTGGTCAGGGTGGTCTTTCCGCTGCCAATGTTTCCGGCTATAGCTATATGCATTTTATTGTTGTTGTTTTGTAGGATGAGTGATACTGATGGGGAAGACGGCGTCTATCTTCTCGGTGATGAGCGCGAAGTCCTCTGGGCGAGTCTTGTAGTCGAGTTCGTCGACATCAATAACGAGCACCTTTCCCTTGTATTTGTTGCTGATGAAGTCGTCGTAGCGGTCGTTGAGTCCTTGCAGATACTCTACTGGTATCGTCTGCTCGCAAGCCCTTCCTCTCTTCTGTATGTTCTGCACGAGGTGTGGCACGGACGCCCTGAGATAAATCATTAGGTCGGGCAGCTGCACCTTCTCCACCATAATCTCGTAGAGCTCCATATAAGTCTCGAAGTCGCGGTCGGACATGTTGCCTTGCGCGTAGTTGTTGGCTGTAAACACGAACACTCCCTCATGGAGAGTGCGGTCTTGAATCACCATGTTGTCTGATTTGGAAAACTCGAGCACGTCCTTGAAGCGTTCCTTCAGGAAAAACACCTCCATAGCAAACGACCACCTCTGCAAGTCCTTGTAGTAGTCGTCCATATATGGATTGTCCACCACAGCCTCATAACGCGGCTCCCATTGGTAATGCTTGGCAAGCATCTCCGTCAGCGTTGTCTTGCCGCAACCGATATTTCCTGCTATTCCTATATACACTTGTCTGAAATCTGAATATTTTGTGAAATTAAAAAACTATGCAAAGTTAATAAAAAAAGTATAGAGAAAGAAATAATATAGCTATCACAATTTGTGGATTAACAAAAAAGATGTATATTTGCCGAAGTAAATAAAAATGTCGCATTATGATAGATAGATACATCAATCCACATACCGACTTTGGCTTTATGCGACTCTTCGGCTCAGAGTTTAACAAGGAATTGCTTATCAGCTTCTTGAACGCTATGTTCCATGGGGAACAAAACGTTCAGAACGTCAAGTATCTTAATTCCGAACAACTTGGCGATCGTGCAGATGCACGCCGTGCTATATTCGATGTATATTGCGAGAACGACAAAGGCGAGAAATTCATTGTTGGGATGTACGTGCTTAAGAATCTTTCAAGGCTCATGCAACGCCCAGCAGCACTACAGGAGCGTGTCTTTACACGACTTTTTGAGCAAGCTGAAATATCCAAGTTTAATAAGCTGGAACTAAAAATGTACGAGGATAGTGTAAATGCCTACCGTGATATAGTGAATGCCATACGGACTGCGGAGAAAAAGAAGTATGCTGAAGGACATGTCGATGGAGAAGCAGAAGGACTCGCCAAGGGACTCGCTAAAGGTCGCGAAGAGGGACGAACAGAAGGCATAGCAGAAGTAGCAAAGACTATGCTCAACAAGGGGATGTCTACAGAATTTGTTGCCGAGATTATAGGATTGTCCGTTGATGAAATACAACGGATTTTAAATACATAAATAGATTGATATGGTGATAAGTTTTAAAAAAGAGGTAAATGCCTACATCATATAGCTACATTGTCACAATATTTTATAACATTTTCTAAGCTCAAAACTTATAGTATGAATCCAATTGATATTGCACTTCGCATAGCAACAACAGCCCATGCTGGTCAATTAGACCGCGATGGGTATCCCGTCATTCTCCATCCATTGACAGTTGGACTGATGGGCAAAACAGACGAAGAAAAAATGACCGGCTTTCTGCACGATGTAGTTGAAGATTCCGCCTATACCTTTGACTATTTGATAAAAGAAGGCATTCCTATGGAGGTTGTAAATGCCCTTCGCCTACTCACGCACAAGAAAGGAACAGATTATTATGACTACGTGCAGAGTATTATAGACTCTGGCAATCCAATTGCACTACGTTTTAAATACAACGTTCTACAGCATAACTATGCACGTGGCAAAGCCTATCCAGACCTTCAGAAAAAGCATGAGAAAGCGTTGGAAATGGTTAAAGCGGCTATTGCCGAATGCTCAAAAGATTCATAATAATTATTGCTGTCCAGTAAGACTCAACTAGACAGCAATAATTTCTAATCACTATGAATGACAGGTAAAGAAATGCCAACTTTGAAAAACTTAATATATCCGTCAATCGGATGTATATTATTATTACTAAGTAACTGTTCAAAATTAATTTTATAAATATGAATAATTCACGAATAAGT
>ERZ1026888.670-NODE-670-length-17783-cov-4.857626_pt1 | contig 17783 bp, 18 predicted proteins | sample MGYA00380174_ERZ1026888 | MGnify/ENA primary metagenome ERZ1026888 (study PRJEB33269, sample SAMEA4719810) | human gut metagenome | biome: human-associated habitat; feature: organic feature; material: feces | place: Cameroon | collected 2013-10 ...
AGCCAAGGTAGTGGCAACCGGTGGTTTGGCGCACCGCATCGCCCCCGCATCGAAGCACATCGCCGAAATCAACCTCGAACTCACTTTGCAGGGTTTGCGTATGATCTACGATGAGATCGCCCAGTAAAACCCAGTAGGACAGAGCAATAAGCCAAGAAGAGGAAGCGAACTGTTTATGCTGACAGATATCGAAATTGCGCAGGCGGCAACGCCTCGCCCCATTACCGAAATCGCTGAAAAGGCAGGTATCTCTGAAGAGTACCTCGAGTGCTACGGCAAGACCAAGGCAAAGGTTGACTACAACCTGCTCCGCAACGAAGATCACAAGCCTGGTAAGTTGGTGCTGGTTACTGCAATCAACCCCACCGCTGCCGGCGAAGGTAAAACCACCACGACGGTAGGCTTGGGCGATGCTCTTTCCCGCTTGGGCAAGAAGACGGTAATCGCCTTGCGCGAGCCCAGCCTGGGACCGGTGTTCGGCATCAAGGGTGGCGCCGCAGGCGGTGGCTATTCCCAGGTAATCCCCATGGAAGAAATCAACCTGCATTTCACAGGCGACTTCCATGCTATTGGCGCGGCAAACAATCTGCTCGCTGCTCTGCTCGATGCCCATATCCACAATGGCAACGAGCTTGGCATCGATGTTCGCCGCATTACGTGGAAGCGTGTTGTTGACATGAACGACCGTCAGCTGCGCAACATCGTGTGTGGCTTGGGCGGCAAAGCCAACGGCGTTCCCCGCGAAGACGGCTTCGATATTACGGTTGCCTCCGAGGTTATGGCCATCTTCTGCTTGGCAACCTCCATCACCGACCTGAAGGAGCGCTTGGGCCGCATCGTTGTTGGCTACACCCGCGACGATAAGCCCGTTACTGCCCATGACCTTCATGCTGAAGGCGCTATGGCTGCGCTCTTGAAGGATGCTCTGAAGCCCAATTTGGTTCAGACGCTTGAAGGAACCCCTGCATTCGTGCACGGCGGTCCCTTCGCCAACATCGCACATGGCTGCAATTCCATCATGGCAACCAACATGGCCCTTGCTTTGGGCGACTACGCGGTAACTGAAGCTGGTTTCGGTGCCGACCTGGGAGCCGAGAAATTCCTGGACATCAAGTGCCGCCTTGCGGGCTTGAAGCCCGATGCCGTTGTGGTAGTTGCCACAGTTCGCGCACTGAAGAACCATGGCGGCGTTGCCAAGGCAGATCTGAATGAGGAAAACCTCGAGGCGCTGGAAAAGGGTCTTCCCAACCTGCTTCAGCACGTGGAAAACATCACTCAGGTATTCGGTCTCCCGTGTGTTGTCGCCATCAACGAGTTCCCCACTGATACCCAGGCGGAAATCGACCTGGTTCGCGCCAAGTGCCAGGAGCTCGGTGTCAACGTTGCTCTTTCCCAGGTTTGGGCAAAGGGCGGCGAAGGCGGCGTAGAGCTGGCCGAGGAAGTCATGCGTCTGTGCGAGCAGGAAAGCTCCCTGACCTTCACCTACGAAGACGATATGGGTCTCGCGGAAAAGATCGAGGCAGTTGCCAAGCGCATTTACCACGCAGATGGGGTAGACTTTGCTCCTGCTGCGAAGAAGGAAATCAAGCATCTTGAAGAATTGGGCTTTGGATCTATGCCGGTTTGCATGGCGAAAACCCAGTACAGCTTCTCCGACGATGCTGCGCTGCTTGGTGCTCCGCGCAATTTCCGCATCACGGTTCGTCAGGTTAAGGTATCTGCAGGCGCTGGTTTCGTTGTTGCCCTCACCGGCAATGTCATGACCATGCCGGGCTTGGGCAAGGCTCCTGCCGCCTTCAAGATCGACGTTGATGAGGCGGGCAAGATCTCTGGCTTGTTCTAGGCTGCTAGAAAATAGCTGGAAATACTAGCAAGGTATTATCGGGCTGGCGCAGGTGCGCTGGCCCGTATCATTGTCATAGGTAATAAACGATTAGGAAACATCTTGAGCGAGTGGACATTTATTGACGAGGTTGCCGCTGGCACCCCAACCCCTGGTGGCGGTGCTGCCGCTGCATACGTGGGAGCTTTGGGGTCGGCGCTGAATTCCATGGTGGGAAACCTGACGGTTGGCAAGAAAAGCTATGCTGACGTGGAAGACCAGGTGAAAGAATGCCTATCGCAGCTTCAGCAGGTGCGCGAAGAGCTCCTCGCCTTGTCAAAGAAGGACTCTGAGGCATTTGCTCCCCTGGCGGCATGCTTTAAAATGCCCCGCGCTACCGAAGAAGAAAAGGCACAGCGCACCAAAGCAATGCAGAAGGCTCTCATCGATGCCATCGAAGTGCCTCTGTCGATCATGAAAGCATGCGCTCGCGTTATCGATCTTTCCGATTTTATGGCTCATAATGGCTCAAAGATGGCGCTTTCCGACGTTGCCACGGGTGTTTCCTTTGCAAAGGGGGCACTAAAGGGTGCCGCCCTGAACATCTTCGTCAATGCCAAAATGCTCGATGATCGTGAGCTTGCGAAGCGTTACACTGACGAAACGGAATGTCTCATTATTGAATGGGGCAAGCGCGCCGATGATATTTACGTATTTGTGTTGGAGGGACTCAGATAAGTATGACTCGCATTTTGAAATCGAAACCAGTTACTGATGCGATTGCCGCTGATCTTGCTCATCGTGTTGAGCGCCTGAAAATCTTGGGCATCGAACCTACGCTCGCTATCGTTCGCGTGGGGTCCCGCCCCGACGACCTGAGCTACGAGCGCACTGCTTGCAAGCGCGCAAAGGCTTTGGGTCTGACCACGCGTGTGTTCGAGCTTGATGAAAAGGTTTCCCAGGAAAAGCTGCTCCTGCAGATTCGCCGCATCAACGCCGATTCAAACATTCATGGTTGCTTGGTGTTCCGCCCTCTTCCCACCGACATGGAAGACAAGCTTGTGTGTGATGAGCTTGCCATGGCGAAAGACATCGACGGCGTTTCCACCGCATCGCTCGGTGCGGTGTTTACCGATGCCAAGGAAGGCTTTGCTCCTAGCACCGCAGAAGCTTGCGTGAGGGCGCTCGATTTTTACGATATCCCCGTAGAAGGCAAGCATGTAGTTGTTGTTGGCCGTAGCCTCGTGGTAGGCAAGCCTGTTGCCATGCTGCTTCTCCGTCGCAATGCCAGCGTAACTATCTGCCATTCCCGTACGGAAGATCTGCCTAAGATCATGCGCACGGCAGACATCGTTATTTGCGCTACAGGCCGCGCTCGTGCCTTTGACGCATCGTGCTTCCGCGAGGGCCAGACGGTTTTGGATGTTGGCATCAACTTCGACAAGGACGGCAACCTGTGCGGCGATGTCGACTATGAATCGGTCGAGCCCATTGTTGATGCCATTACCCCGGTTCCGGGCGGTCTTGGTTCCGTTACCACTTCCATCACCATGGAGCATACGGTCTCGGCTGCAGAAAAGACCATCAGGTAATTTCGCTTGCCATTACATGAATGTTTGGGCGCCAAGGCGCCAGAGCGCTCAATGGGGGTACCCCTCATTGAGCGCTCTTGTTAGATCCTGCTTTTCCGAAGGGAATCTTTATGTCCGATAAATGGGTTGAAATAGCACGCACCTCTTCGGTGGAGGAAACGCAGGCCTGCGCAGCGGCATTGGCTGGCGTGCTTGATGCAGGTGCCGTCGTGACGCTTGATGGAGATCTGGGTGCAGGGAAAACGCACTTTACCCAGGGACTGGCAGCGGCCTTGGGCGTTGCGCAGGCGGTAACGAGCCCAACCTTCAACTTGGTGATCGAATACACCGATGGGCGTATTCCCCTGTACCATTTTGATCTGTATCGCCTTGATTCCCCTTACCAATTGGAAGACTTGGCATTTTACGAATACGTCGAAGGCGATGGCGTTTCCTGCATTGAGTGGGCTTCGAAGTTTCCCGAAGAAATGCCAGAAGATCGGCTCGAGGTGTATCTTTCCGTCGAGGGCGAAGGCGTTCGGGCGATTCGGGCATGTGCCCACGGATCGGCCGAAGCAATGCTTCAGGGCTGGCAGGCTGCGTTGGCTTAGTTTTTTGCCAGGCGCGTTCTTTTCGGAAGGATTGCGCCTGGCTTTTCTGTTTTCAGGGGCATGCGCTAGGATATCTAGCGAAAGAAAACCAGCATCAAGCGTCGCTCGCTCATCCCGTGTCGCCTCCGTTGCTTTTGGGGAGGCGTTTTCGGCGGCCGCAATGCAATAAGAACAGGATTCGCATGAACAACTACGTAGTTGCTTTCGACACGGCAAATGAAATGATCTCCTTGGGAATAGGTCTTCTTGATCGTGCCAAGAAGACTATCGAATGCGTCGCCTCGCGCGAGGTCGGTGCGTTTCGCGCATCGAACGTTAAGCTTTTGCCCGAAATTGATGCCCTGTTGGCAGATGCAGGCATTTCGCGCGGTGAAGTTGCATGCGTGGTGTGCGGTTGTGGCCCCGGTTCGTTTACCGGTGTGCGCATCTGCCTTGCCAGCGCCAAGGGCGTTGCTATTGGTTTGGGCGTGCCGCTGTTCGGCGTTTCCACCTCAGACGTTCAGGCATGGCAGCAGTGGGCCAATGGGGCGCGCGGCTCGGTGGTGGTGCTGGGCGATGCGATGCGCAAAGAAGTCTATCCTGTTCGTTATCACGTTACCGATAGCGGTATCGAACGCCTGAATTCCGACACCGTCATGAAGGCGGCTGCTCTGCCCGAATGGCTGGGAAACGGAAGCGATCAGCGCATCGTTGGTGATGCGCTGAAGAAATACTCCGATCTGTGCGAGGGCCACGGCAACATTGCGGGCGAAGAAGAACGGTATCCAACGGGTGCCGGCCTTCTCCTTGCGGCACAGGAGGCTTGGGCGAAGGGCTCGTTCGATCCCGACAGTGGTGTGTTGGGCGACCCCTGCACGCTTCTTCCCGTGTACACACGCCTTTCCGATGCCGAAGAGCATGAGCGCATCAAATTTGCCAAGCAGGATGCCGAAGCCAACGCCGTTGAGGCGAAGGACCTTGAGTCGGGCGTGCAGGGCGGATCGGTGATTCGCTATCAGCCGCTCGAGGCGGCATGGGTGCCTGCGGTTGCCGCCATGGAGTCGCAGGTTATGGGCACGGATGCTTGGAACGAGGCGCAGATTCTCGATGAATTGCCTCGCCCCGACCGTACGTGGTGGGCGGCGTTTGAGGTTGCCGATACGCGTAAGCGTACGGTGAACGTCGGCGAAGCGAAGCTGGTGGGTTATGCCGGTGGCTGGATAAACGACGGTCAGGTGCAGTTGCTGAAGGTGGCGTCCGATCCGGCTTATAGGCGTCAAGGTATTGCGCAAGAACTTTTGGCGCACATTGCCCTTGATGCGCGCGATTTGGGCGCAAAGGAAATGACCCTTGAAGTTCGCGCGTCGAATACGGGCGCGCATGCCTTCTACGAGCGTTCGGGCTTGAAGAATATCGGCATTCGCCCGCGTTATTATTCCGATGGGGAAAACGCTTGCATCTATGAAGGGCCGCTCCCTCTTTCCGAGCATGATGTTGCTGGTATGGAGTTGCGCTTGAATGCTGCAGCTGCACACGCGGGCGAAGCTGCGGGAGATCGCGTGCCACTTGAAGGCAAGCTCATCTTGGCTATCGAATCTTCGTGCGACGAAACGGCAGCAGCGCTTATCGACGAAGCGGGAACCATTGTTGCTGATGTGGTTGCTTCTCAGATTGATTTCCATTCCCGTTTCGGCGGGGTAGTGCCTGAAATTGCCAGTCGTAAGCACATTGAAGCTATCGGTGGAGTGGTGATCGAGTGCTTGGCCCAAGCGCGCGAGCGCACAGGCAGGGCCGATCTTTCTTGGAGCGATTTGGCCGCTGTTTCGGTAACCTATGCGCCTGGTTTGGTTGGTGCCTTGGTTGTGGGTGCGGCATTTGCAAAGGGTTTGGCCTGGGCTTGCGATGTGCCGCTTATCGGCGTGAACCATCTAGAGGGCCACCTGTACGCGAACAAGATCGCCTGCCCTGACATCAAGCCTCCTATGGTGGTTTCGCTCGTTTCGGGCGGCCACACCATGTTGGTACATGTAAAAGACTGGGGCAGCTATGAAACCATGGGTTCAACGCTCGACGATGCGGTAGGAGAGGCCTTCGACAAGGTGGCAAAGGCAATGGGGCTGGGGTACCCTGGCGGTCCGCTCATTTCCGCTTTGGCCGAAAAGGGTAACCCTAAGGCTGTTCGCTTCCCTCGCGCGCTGATGCATTCGGGCGATTTGCAATTCTCGCTTTCGGGCTTGAAGACCTCGGTTATGACCTACTTGCAGAAAGAGCAGCAGGCGGGCCGTGAGATCAATCAGGCTGATGTGGCGGCAAGCTTTCAGGCTGCAGTTATCGATGTTCAAGTGGCCAAGGCTCGCACGGCGCTTCGCCAGACGGGCGCAAAAGAGTTCTGCCTGGGCGGTGGCGTTGCCGCCAACCCTGAGCTGCGTCACGCTTACGAGGCTATGTGCCATCAGCTTGGCGTGCGTCTAACTATGCCGCCGCTTTCTGCTTGCACGGACAATGCTGCCATGATCGCCCTGGTGGCGCTCGATCGCTATAAGCAGGGCAAGTTCTTTGGTTTGGATTGCGACGTGAAAGCCCACGCTCCGCTCGACGAGGCGTATTAGGCCCTGTTTCTCGGGTCCTGGTTGACGGGACGTATTAGTCAGGGCTCGGGACTGCCCGTCGCATACGGGGAACGCAACGTGTTCGCAGCCTCGGTGTCCTCTTCGGTATAATCGATCGCGAAAACACGCGTAAAGGAGATTGGTATGAAGCGCTCTATCGATGCAATTGAACACGCTGGCGAAATCATGAAGAAGGTAAACGATGCCGTCTTGCTCACCACCAAGAAGGACGGCAAGGTTAACACCATGACCATCAGCTGGGGCGGCATGGCTATTGAATGGGGAAAGCCCCTGTTTATTACCTACGTGCGCGAAAGTCGTTTCACCAAGGAATTCCTGGATGCTACGGGCGAGTTCACGGTGAACCTGCCTATGGGCGAGTTTGACAAGAAGATCACTGCGGTATGCGGCGCGAAGTCGGGCCGTGATATGGACAAGATTGCCGAGCTGGGACTCACGCTTGAAGAGCCCGAAGAGGTAAATGTGCCAGGCATTCGCGAGCTTCCCCTTACGTTGGAGTGCCGCGTTCTGTTCAAACAGGAACAGGATCTTGCCAATCTTGATGCTGCCGATGCGGAAAAGTGGTATCCCGTTGATGAAACGCTGGGCGGCCCCAATAAGCACACGGCCTATTACGCCGAAATCGTGGCGGCCTACGTCATCGAGTAGTTCTGGCTACAGCGCGCTATGCGCAGGGGTGCCTGGACTTGTCGGTGTGCTTGGCGGCTGGGCTGACCATGCCTGCCGCCCTTTCGTTGTCGTTAGTATGCATTCTGAGGAAGTGGTTCTTCTAGCATGCGTGTCCGAAAGAAACGATGCAGGCCGGAGGTTAGGGTTGTTGTATAGTGCGCCATATGCGGGGCGTTTGGGCGAAGGGCGAGGCCGCGTAGGAAGGCTACGGGCATAGCGCGCCATATGCGGGCGTCTTGCCCGCTATTCCTTGTAAGCGATGTGAACAGCGGCAACGCCAAACGTCACATTGGTGTATTCGACACGGGAAAAGCCCGCATCCTTCAGCATACGCGTGAAGCCCTTTTGATCGGGGAAGGCCTTAATCGACTTCGCCAGATACACAAAGCCCGAAGCGTCGCCTGTGACGATCTTTCCCCAGGCGGGAATGCCCCAGCGCAAATACAGGTTGTAGCCCAAGCGCATAAGGGGGTTGGGCGGGGTTGAGAACTCCAGTACGCACAGCGCCCCGCCTGGCTTCAGCACGCGATACATTTCAGAAAGCGCACGTTCGCGTTCGGGCATATTACGAATGCCGTACGACATGGTGATTACGTCGAAAGACTCGTCTTCATAGGGGATGTCCTGCCCGTCAACCACAGCAAGCTCAACGGGAACGCCGTTTGCCTCGCCTGCGTCAAGTCGGCTTTGGGCTACTTCGAGCATGGCGGGCGTGTAATCGGAAAGAATGATGTGCTTGGGCTGCTTTCGGTCGCATGCCGTAAACGTCACATCGCCCGTGCCTCCGGCAATATCGAGCATCAGCGTTTCGCTGGTAATGGGCGATTTATCGATAAGCGTGCGCAGCCAGCTGCGGTATTGGCCGAAGCTGGAGAGCTTGTTGAAACGCTCGTACTTCCAAGCGATATCAGTGAAAATTTTCTTCACGCGAGCAGAAGAAATCTCAGCAGGGGCCTCCTGACCCGTGGCGGTGTCAATGGAATGGTCTGCTTGCTTTTCGGGCGTTTGAGGGGTGTTGCTCATGCGCTATCGCGTCCTTAGGTACGAGTATTGCCGTCTGCGTTAGCTGATTATAGACAAGAACGGCACGCTTGCGTATCTGGCTCGTTAGGGGTCTGTGAAAAACGGCAAGATATAAACGCCGCAATGCTATCATTGCAAAGAATTACTCTATCGGGAGGATGCGCATGCTACTGATCGCTGAATACGTTGTTCCGGTTTCATCCGAGCCCATCGAGCACGGTGCGGTTTTCATTAAAGATGGTGCTATTGCCGACATCGGCGATGCAGAAATGATGCGCTTGCGCTACCCCAACGAAGAGGTAAAAGACTTCGGCATGGCTGCGCTTACCCCGGGTTTTATCGACCTTCACGCTCGCATGGAAGACGCTGTGTTCCGCGGTTTGGTGCACGACCTGCCCTTTGTTCAGTGGCGCAAGGAAATTGCTGCGCTGCGCAAGCGCATTTCCTATGCAGAGGCATTCGACTCTGCATTCCTGGGCGGTCTTGAGGCGCTTTCCTCAGGCGTTACCACCGTGGCGGACATCACGTCTACGGGTGCTTGCGTTTCCGCTGCTCAAAAGCTCGGTTTGCGCGGCATGTTCTATCGCGAAGCAGGAGCAATCGACAAGCGCTTGGTTAACTACGCCATCAAGAAGGCAGATAGCGACTTGGAAAAGTGGTCGCAGACCATCGACCCCGACCGCATCACCCTGGGCGTTGCGCCAGATCCAGTGTACGAATGCCATCCCGAGCTGTATCGCAGCGTGGTGAAGTACGCCTCCGATAACGGCGATCTGCCTATCGCAATGGATTTGGCGGGCAGCAGCGAAGAGTACCGCTTCGTGAAGTACGGCGCCCCCTCTGGCTTGGATGAGGATCTGGGAATGCAGGGCTTCATGGAGGTTCCGCCATGGCTTCCCACTTCCGCAACTCCCGTCAACTACGTGCTGAACTGGGGTTTGTTCGAGGCGGAGAACGTGATGATCGTCTATGGCGTACGCGTAAACGACGAAGACATCAGGCACTTGAAAGAATACGACGTTGCCGTATGCGCATGTCCCAGCTTGAATGCCCAGTTGGGCATGGGCGTTGCTCCTGTGAGCGAGTACCTGCGCTCCGGCATGCGTGTGGGCCTGGGCACTGGCGCTCCGGCTTCTATCGACACGATGGACATCTTTAGCGAAATGCGCATGGAGCTGCTCATTCAGCGTGCTGTTACCGGCGAATTCCTTGATTCCCGCACGCTTATGGAAATGGGCACTTTGCGTGCCGCCCAGGCACTGCGCATCGACGACAAGGTTGGTTCGCTCGAGGTTGGTAAACGCGCCGACATCGTTGCGGTTGATCTGTCCGGCTCGCATTCTACTCCCACGTCAGACCCCGTTTCTGCCCTTTTGGGCTCTGTGGGCAACGGCGATGTTTCCATGACCATGGTTGACGGCAAGGTCCTCTACGAACGTGGACGCCTGCACGTTGCTGGCGAAGTGGCGAAGAACATCGCGCACGTACTTGAGATTCGCGGTCGCCTTCGCTCTTAATACCTATTGGCACCAGTAAGCCCCTCTTGTCGAAAAGAGGGGCTTGTTTTGCGTGCCGTGCGTTAAGGTGACCACACGCTTACGGAAAGAGATTCAATGGCTAACGGTAAAAAGCAGAAGATGACGGCAAAGCAGCTGAAGGAGCGCGAAGAGCGCGCCCTCGAGCGCCAGCGTCTTGCCGAAGAAAAGAAGAAGCGCGAAGAGCTTCTCAAGCGCATATTCGTTATTGCGGTGTGCGTGATTTTGATCTTGGCCCTTTCTCTTCCCACCATGGGCCTTATGTTCCTTGGCGGAAACCAATAAAGGCTCCAAGCGGCAAAACCACTAAGCGCCGCCTGCCGTTATGCGGTTTGGTAGCGCTGAAGAGATAAGGAAGTACCAGTTGTTCGGCATTGGCGGATTTGAGCTATTCATAATCCTGCTGTTCGCGTTCTTGATTTTTGGCCCCGACAAGTTGCCTGAAATGGCAAAAACGTTGGGTGTTGCGCTCAACAAATTCAAGCAGGCGCAGGAAGAAATGAAGGCGGTTATCAACGACGAGGTTTTGGATCCTGATGCAGGCAAAAAGGCCGCGTCTGGTTCTGGCTCGAAGCCGGCACCGCATGCAACCCAGGAATCGTTTGCTGAGCGCAAGGCTCGCTACGACAAAGAGCGTGCCGAGCGCTTGAAGCGCCAGCAGATCGACGCCAACCGTACTGCCATGAAGGCGGAGGCGGCAAAAAAGGCCGAAGAGCTCGAAAAAGCTGCGGAAGGCAAGTCCGAAGAGGCTGCGGCGAAGGCGTCTGATCATGCGGAATCTGCACCCAAGCCCATGCCCTCGGCGAAGCCGGCACCGGCTTTTACCCCCGACGAGCTGTTTGGCACCAAGCCAGTGAAGCCCGCTCCTCGTGCTGCGCAAAAGGAAGCAGCGGCAACGAAAGGGGGCGAATAGCGTATGGCAATCGGACCGGCGCGCATGTCGCTCATGGAGCATTTGGGCGAATTGCGCATGCGCCTTGTGCGCGTAATTGTTTGCCTTATTGCGGCAACCTGCGTTTTCTACCTCTCTACGGGTACCGTAGTTCAATTCTTGCTGGCTCCCGTGGCCGAGTTCATGCCCACTGATGGCAACGGCGACGTAATGCTCAATGTCTTGGGCGCTTTCGACGCTTTTTCGGTGCGCATTACCGTGGCATTGTGGACTGCCGTAGTTGCAACTGCCCCTATCACGCTGTGGCAGATCTTGGCGTTTTTCCTGCCGGCGTTGAAGCCGCGTGAGCGTAAATGGTTCCTGCCTACGTTTATCGCCGCTCTGGCCCTGTTCATCATCGGTACGGTATTTTGCTACTGCATTATCCTGAACCCCGCCTTTCAGTGGCTCACCGACCAGGCATCGGGCTTTGCAACCATTCTTCCCGAAGCCGGCCAGTGGGTAGACATCATTATCAAGTTCGAGCTGGGCTTCGGCGTTGGCTTTGAAATGCCCCTGGTGGTGTTCTACCTGGTAATGTTCGGTGTAGTTCCCTATAAAAAATTGCGCGCGAGCTGGCGTACGGTATATATCGTCCTGCTGGTGTTCTCTGCAGCGGTAACGCCCGATGCTTCTCCTGTAACCATGGGCCTTATGTTCGCTGCGATGGTGGTTTTGTACGAAGTCAGTCTGCTTGCCGCGCGCGTTGGCCTCAGCCGTCGCATTAAGCGCAAGGAGCAAGCGGAAAAGGCTGAAGAGCTTGAAGCCCAGGAAGCTCGTGCTGAGCTTAAAGACCTGAAGCAGCGCTATCGTGAGCATCTGTGGGGCGAAGAAGAGAGCGAAGGCAAGTAGCCATGCACGAGCTAGGCATTATGACGGGTGTTATGGAGTCGGTCGAGGAAGCGGCTCGCAACGCCGGCGCCACCAAGGTTTTGGAAATCGATCTTTCCGTGGGCGTGATGACTGAAGCCGTGGAAGACGCCCTTCGTTTCGCCTTCGAAGCTCTTTCGGAAGGCACCATGTGCGAAGGCGCCGACTTTAAGATCAATATGATCCAGCCGGTAAGCGTTTGCTTGGAGTGCGGAAGCGAATTCGAACACGACCGCTACCACGTAACGTGTCCCCAGTGCGGAAGCGGGTTCACGCAGCTTATTGCTGGCAAAGAAATGCAGATCGACTCAATCGAGGTCGATATACCTGATGAAGAAGATTCCGTCGAGGAGTCGCAGCTTCAGTCAAACGAGCACTAGCAAACCGGCGTCGGTGCGACGCTTTACCATTCAGTAGGTAACTCCCCAAAGAACATGGAGGCAACCAATGCAGATCGATATGAAACAACCCATCCTTGATAAGAACGACAAGCTCGCAAAAAGCAATCGTGAGCTGTTTGCCGAAAAGAAGGTGTTCGTGCTCGATCTTTTGGCATCGCCCGGTTCCGGCAAAACCTCAACCATCCTTGCCACCATCGAGGCGCTGCGCGATGAATTCAACATTGCGGTTATCGAAGGAGACATTGCCTCTTCGGTTGATTCCGAGAAGATCAAAGCCCAGGGCATTGCCGCTGTGCAGATCAACACGGGTGGGGCATGTCACCTGGAAAGCGATATGATTCGTCGTGCGGTTGACGTGCTCGACTTGGACAAGCTCGACCTTATCATCATCGAGAATGTGGGCAATTTGGTGTGCCCAACCGATTTTGACCTGGGTGAAAACATGAAGGCAATGATCCTTTCGGTACCCGAAGGCGACGACAAGCCGTTGAAGTACCCGGGCGTTTTCCAGGCTGCTTCCGCCATCGTGCTGAACAAGGTTGACACCTTGCCCGTGTTCACGTTCGACAAGGACCTGTTCTATAGCCATATTGCCAACCTGAACCCTCAGGCTCCCATTTTCCCCATTTCCGCTACAAGCGGCGATGGCGTGGAAGAGTGGGCTAACTGGCTGGCTGAAAAGATCCGCGCTCTGTAAACCCTGTATGCCTACTTTTCTTTGCTGGGCCTAAGCTGACGCATCCGAACAACGCAAGCCGCCCTCTACGTTGCATCGAATTGTTTCCTCCTATGCGAGGATACGGTTTGCTGCAACGTGGGGGCGGCTTTTCTTTTGCCCTTTTTAAGGGAGCTGCAACTGCTTGATGCTTGTAATTGCCTTCTGCTCTACGGTCGACAGGGGTCGATGGTGGTGCCTGTTCTGATTTGACTTATACGAAATAAGCAGGCCTTGTGCAGTTCGGCATATTCGGTGTTTCGAGGCAAGATACCGTGTGAATGTTATTGATCTTTGGGAATTCGCCCCGCGAAAAACGACAGCGCACATTGAGCTGTGGCGAGGGCCGCCATAAATACCAAGGGCGCTTCGAATCCCTGTGTTGTTTCCGTAAGTGCGCCAAATACAAAGGGTCCGCATGCAGCAAGAAGATAGCCAAGAGATTGAGCAAAACCCGAGAGGGCAACGGTTTCGGCGTGGGTTCTTCCGCGCAGAGAGATAAGAGTGAGCGCCACCACCAGCGAAGCCCCTTGCCCCATTCCCCCAAAAATACTCCAGAGAAGGGAAAGGTGCGGGTTCAGGAGCCATCCCAACGAAGCTATCAGCAGCGGCGCGCTTGCCAGGAGCCCTGCGCATACTTGATTGCCGCGGAGGTACATGAAGCGCGGGATTAGAAGACCCGATACAATGCCGAGCGCCTGGAATATGAAGAGGTGCACGCCTGCTTCGCCGGAAGAAAAGCCAGCAGCTCCAGCGATGCTAGGAAGCCAATTGCAGAAGGTGTAGAACGCTGCAGATTGAAGCCCCATGAAGAGCGTGACAAGCCAGGTTGATAGTCTTTTCAGTAACGCGCGAAGCGGAGATTTTGCCTGTGCGTTTTCTCTGATGGGGCGATTGGTCTTCGTGCTTTCGGGCATTCGCTCTAGGCGCGTTATGTCGGCGCTGTCCTTTTCGCCAGCCCGATTGCTTTCAATGTTCCGAGTGAGTTTTGTGCGCAGCAGCCACAGGAATGCTGCAAGCAGTGCGGGGATTGCCCAGAACGCCAATGCAGGTTGCCAGCCTCCGAGGGCCTCGGCAGCTGCCGAGGCGGTTAGGCCGGCAAGTGCTGAGCCTGCAGTAACGCAGGCGGAATAGGTTCCAGTTGCAAATGAGACGTTATCGATGAAGTCGCGCTTAACGATGGCGGGTGCCAGCACGTTGCCTACGGCAATGGATGCGCCAATCACTAGGGTACCCAGCCATACCGTGCTCTCGCCCGAGAGCGAGCGCACTATGCATCCACCGGCAAGGGCGATAAGCGCCCAAAGCAGCACCTTGTTGCTGTCGAGTTTTGCGGTTAGTGCGCCGACAATCATGCTGAACAGCGCAAAGGCCAGAAGAGGCAGGGAACCAAGTAGCCCCTGTATCGATTCGCCCCAGCCGAATGTGGTTCCGATGCTGAAGAGCAAGGGGCCCACTGCAACGATGGCGGGACGCAGATTCAACGCAACCAGGAAAATTACGCAGCTTGCTAGCAAAGGTGCGGCTTTGTGCTGTTCCTGCGTTTGGACTTTTGGCTGCTCCATGCTTTGCTTATGCGCCTTTCTGGTTTCGCCTCTTTTTTGTTCTGTCTATTATGCGCTGCCATTTTGCTTTTCAGACCAAATGCTCGAGCTGGGTTTTGATCGTTGCCCCTCTTTTTATCGCAATGGTCCCGATGTGTTGCCCTCGGTGTCCATTCCGCTGCTTCCCTCGCAATTTTTACACGCCCTATAACGACGGGGCATGCCCCTGTCGCACGTATTCCCGTTGTTATGGAGGCAAGAATGAAAAATCGGACAGGGAACACCCCTCTTTGCCAAGTCACAGCTTCCGCTTGTCGCGCGGAAGAATGGTTTGTGCTTGCTGTTCAACAGTTGAACAGCTTTTGTAGAGACGGGGAGGTGAGAGAACCTGAAATGTCAAAAGCAGAATGGAAGATTTCCCAGGTTGAAAAGCTTATTGGGCTATCGAGGCGCGATATCCAGAGAGCGTGCTACAAAGGGCGCGGCGGCGTTGCCATCTTGCAGCCAAAGGACAGCTCGTGGGGAAGGCGCAACTACAGCCTTGAAGATGTTGCGACGTTGTTTGTGGTGAAGTGCCACAAAGAGCGTGGCCTGAGCCTGGTCGAAATCAAGAAGGTGTTCGAACGCTCCGATGCGAGTGAAAGCGGTTGCGCGAAGCTCGAAGATCAGGTTTCTCTCATGCTCGATCGGCGCGATGAGCTGGAGCGGCAAATTGCTTGCGGAAGGTTATTGGTGGCTGCGATGAAAGGCAGGGCGCCACTGCGCAAGCTGGTTCGCTCGTATGTGATGAGAGCCGTTGTTGATGCCGCAAGCGCTCAGGAAAAATCGGATGCTAATGCGTATTTTGCCTTGCTTCAGCGATGCGTTTTGATAAGCGCTGGTGAGGTTGGCAAGCTCGAAAAGAGCATTAGGAAATGGCTGGACAAAGGAGAAAAGCCCGATGCGGAATGTGTGCGGGGATTTCTTCGCGAAGAACTCGAACGCACTGCCCGGCTTGTTGAAGGATCGACGCAGGCTGGCGTGGCAAGGGCGCTCGGTGAAGTGCTCGATTCGCCCAGTATGGAACCAACCCTTGAACTGTGGCTTGGTCCAGGATCCTACGAATTCATTGACGAAGCGTTAAGCGTGGCACTGGCAGCGAAAGCTTAGTTTTGATTGTGAGAAATAGGAGAAAACGGTATGGAAAAAGGAAAGAAAAAGAAGTTTGGAATTGCGGCAGTGCTTGTTGTTGCGCTTGTCCTAATTATCGGAGGAGTTGTTTGGTTCGTACCTCATCAAAGGGCAGTAGATTCCTTCAATAATGCTGCAAGCGGGCTTGAAAGCCGAAACGCAGAAGTCGATTCCGCGATAGAGGAGCTTCAAAACCTTCAGTCGGGAAGCGATAAGCCGCTTGATGAGTCGTTGTATGAAACGGCAAGCAACGTCATTGGTCAGGCTCAGGCGGTTAAAGAGTCGGTTCCCGAAATGCCTTTTGCGACCGAGGAAATAGCGAGCAAAGCAGAACAAATAAACGAGATGGGCCATTATGATGACCAGCTTAAAGCTCTTAATGAAACTAAAACTGCATTCGCAGATAGTATCGCGCAACTGAAGCAAGTTACTGCCCCTTCGGAAGCATTTGTCGTTCAACGAATCACGGGCCTTTCGAACGTTACAGGGGTAGAAGCAGCAACTGAGGCAAACGATCCAAACAGACAGCTTAATAAGCCAGGTGGATATACCGCTGCCGTCTTCTTCTCTTCGGACTTGGTTGACCGCTCGAAAGTGTACTCCGATGGAAGCGGAATCGTGAATGCTGGAACCGATGGGGGCGGTTGTGTCGAGGTGTATTCGACTGCAGAGGATGCGGAAAAGAGGAATTCCTACCTTGGTTCCTTCGACGGCACCATCCTTGTGTCTGGCTCTCATGAAGTTCTTGGAACGTGTGTTGTCCGAACCTCGAATTTGCTTACTGCTTCTAATCAAAAGTTAATTGCTGAAGAAATTAAAGAGAGTCTGATTTGCTTGGAGTAAAGGGCTCGTGGCGGACTATGCATAGCCGATGACCGTCGATGCCCATCGTCTCAACAGGGATGATGGGCATTTCGAATAATGTGATAGGAAAAACAACAGAGAAATGGAGGCGCGAGTGATCGAGCGGGAAGAAGTGGAGGAGCTTTTCGAAGAAAAGCTCGACAAGAGTGATGAGAGGGGCGAAAAGAAGAAGCATTGGCTGCCGAAGCTGGTTATCGCCCTGATCCTTATTGCCTTTGTCGCTGGCATTGTATTTGCCACGGTTCCTCAGGCCCGTGGCATGCTTACGGGTGAAGATTACGTAACGTCGACCCAGCTAAAGAAAGCGGTAAACATTGAAAACCTTTCCTCTGCTGAGTTTGTATATAACGGTATTGCCGAAAAGCACAAGGATAATAGCGACGAGGTTGAATATCGCGTTGCGTATGACGCAACGGTAAAAGTTGGCGTAAAAATGAGCGATATCGATTTCGACATCGACCAATCGAACAAGGTTGTTGTCCCTCGCTTGCCCGAGATTGCCGTGAACAGCGTAGCGGTTGACGTGAATTCATTGAGCTACATGCCTAAAAACCCAGATGCGGGCATGAAAGAAGTTCTTGATCTGTGCGAAGCCGATGCAAAGAACGAAGCAAGCAATTCGGACAAGTTTTACCAGACCGCAGAAGACAATATGAAATCCGTTGTTGAGGCGCTTACCCTTCCGCTGGTTAAGGGCAAGGGTTATTCAATTGCATGGGTAGAGAGCAAATAGGGGGCAGCGGTGAAGAAAACAATGATTGGCGCTACGTGTGCATTGACGCTGGCTTTGAGCTCTTTTGCTCTTGCTGGCTGCTCGTCTCAGGAGCAGAAATCCGCCGACTTTTCGGGAGTCCAATCGGTAGCGGAGTTGGCAACGTTGAAATGCTATTACCACAATGTTGCAAAAGCCGAGCAGGACGGCGGTTTGTTTGATATTGGCTACAAGAAGGTGTGGGTTGAATACGACGGCATCGTTGAAGTTGGTGTCGATGTTAGCCAGGTCACAATAAGCGAGCCCGATGCAGAGGGAAAAGTTCGAGTGCATGTTCCTGACGCCAAGATTCTTAATGTAAATGTTGACAAGGACTCTATTGGCGACCCTTTAATTGATAGAGGGCCAATTACTGATGTAACCGCAGAGGAAAAGACTGCCGCTTTCGCTGCTGCCCAAAAGGACATGGAAGAAGCCGCTCAGAAGAACAGCGCGATGATGGCCCAGGCTCGCGAACGCGCGAAGCAAGTTATTGAGGGCTATGTAAAGAACGTCGGATCGGAAATGGGCGAAGAATACACCGTTGAATGGGTGTAGCGGTAGTTTTGTGATTTGACCAGGTGCTTGGCGAATGTTGGGGCCTGCGCATTATTTGCAATTTAGGAGTGAATTCAATGGGCAAGAATCCTTTCGATATGGTTGGCGGTTTTGTGGTTGGTGCCGCCAAGGCAGCAGG
>ERZ1026888.674-NODE-674-length-17721-cov-14.238990_pt1 | contig 17721 bp, 23 predicted proteins | sample MGYA00380174_ERZ1026888 | MGnify/ENA primary metagenome ERZ1026888 (study PRJEB33269, sample SAMEA4719810) | human gut metagenome | biome: human-associated habitat; feature: organic feature; material: feces | place: Cameroon | collected 2013-10 ...
ATCTTATATTATACCATTTATCTCCTATCAAAGTATCTAATGCTAACTCTTTATCTTTGAATATTGTATCAGTAAAAAGTACTGTGTCTCTTTTAGTAGATTCTGATAGAAGATATTGCATTTGCTTTAAGTTCTTATCTTTTATTTTTAACTCCTTCCTAACCTCATTCATCTTCTGCAAAATGGAATCATTGTAGTAACTGAGTTGCTCTACTGTTAGTTGAAATACTCTAGCACTATTCTTCAATGATGAGTTTTCATCAGAATATGCCTTTATATTAGCAGTAGCAGTTGATAAGTCCTTTTTTAATCCTCTGTTATTATGAATTAGTATAGAGATAGAGGTAATTAACACAGCCACTATCCCCATGACTATCCATTTTATTGTCTTATTTAACATTCAATACCAAGTTTAGGCACCGACACTATATACTGAAATCTCAGTAGCACCATTAAAGATACTTTTAGAAAGTTCATACCAAGGACTACTTCCTTGATTACCAAGTGGTAACTCTCCTCTATCTTCACCATCAACTATTATGCCCAACTTAGAGTTTGAGTGAGATTGTAACCAAACACCTTCACTCCTATATTTTATTAAAAGAACACTTCCTCCATTTGGAACAGGAGGAACAGAGGTGCTTACTCCACCATCAATATATCCCAGTCCCATTATATTTAATGTATCTCCAGTATTATTTATTAGCTTAAATGTAGAGAGAGCAGTAGAAGTAGTGGTAGTTGTAGAAGTAGTGGTTGTACTATTTTCTAAACTGCCATATATAGATACCTCAGTAACTCCTTTATTTATTAATTCCTTAAATGAGAATTTATAAAGGTTAGTCCCCATAGCATCCTGATAGTGTTCATATGGCACATCATATTCTTGTCCTTTATTATTAAAAGCAGTAATTTTTAAGGAACTAAATGGTAGTAATGAATCAGAATAAGACTCAGCGTGTATTTCAATATAACTATCACTGTTGGCATCATTAGCATTATGCACATAGATGTACTGTTGGTTTGGTTGAATAGGAGGAAAACTTAGTCCATTATCGACCCAATTAACTCTAGTTAGAGTAAGTGGCACGTTAGTCCTATTTATAAAATTGATATTATTTGGTAGGGGAGTACTAGTAGTAGTTGTATTAGTTACCACAGGCTTAGGAGTAGTTGTAGTGGAACTAGTAGTAGTTGTTGATGAAGGACTTGGGGATTTACATGCACATACATCTTCCCAGCCATTAGGCCCAAACCACTTTATCTTTCCATTATAGAACCAAAGATGTTCCTTATTAGGTTCAACATTGCTCTCCACAATAGTTACATTTCTCATAACTTGTATTGTTTTTCATTATTAATCTATATTGTGCTATAGGAAGATACTGCATATTCTTCAAATCCATGCACCTAATATCAATGTAATCCTCATATACATCAACTATAGCACCTTCACTTTCCAAAGGTTTAGTTACTCTAGCACCTGATGTATTAGGTTGCCCATTACTATCTATAGGGCTTGCACATCCTGATACATGAACACAATAGCTGCCTTCCTGCTCATTCTGATAGACATTTTCTGTAGCTTGGTACTTTTGCAGATACCATTTCCAATGGGAATGTCCACTGAACCATATAATATTAGGATATTTCTTGCAGAGATTCTCTAGCTTAGTCAATTGTTCTCCCTGTAACCAGTTTCCTTGTGGGTAAATCTTCAACAGGTTTCCTGCTCTATCAGGGAAAAACAAGTGGGTTATAACAAAGCATTTCTCTTCTTTATATGCTTCAAGTCTCTCTGCTAGCCATTCTATATCCTCATCCTTATAAGGTTTACCATCAGTGCCTAAGCTCCAATAGTACATACCTAAGAATATAAAATGGAATGGAATGCCATCTACAGTATGGGTAAACTCATAGGTAGGTTCACATCCTGTATATTTCTTCCACCTCTTTACATTTAATTCAGATTGAGCATCATGATTACCTGGTGTAGCATATACTGGGGTATTAGGTGAACTCTCTTGCACATTCTTCTGATAAATGCTGAACCCTCTCTCAGATGCACTATTAGTAAGGTCTCCTGATATGCAGGTAAATGATACTGACTGCTTATCATTGAAGAACTTCAATGCTCTCTGAATATCTTCTGTAGGCTCTGCTGACTCATCAGAGCTATTATGTACATCACTTAGTAAGCCAAACCTAAATAGTCTTTTATCATATTTAGGTTTAAATTGTCCTAACTCTATATGTCCTACCCTAACTCCCTTAGCATTATACACACCTATAGCATGAGCTGCATAAGGAGCTACATTAAACTTTATAAGTTCATTATAAGTACTGGAGTTGGGCATTTGGCAAATCTCAGCCCAATTATCCAGTACTATCTTCCTCTCATCTTCATACTTTAGATAATATGTGTCCTGTGGTAGGCCCCCACTTAAAGCTATCTTGTGTGTTTCAGCATCAATAGACCCTACTATATTATCCTCTAACATAGAGAAGTACTTAAGGCTTTCCCACCCATTTGGTCCATAATACTTAATCAAGCCATTATTTAGCCATAAGACATTCTTGTCTAAAGGCTCATCACTTGACCAGACTATATCTCTAATTATCTTCATTTTGTACTATTTGAGCTATTAGACCTGTTCTTAGCCTGCCTTAGACTAATCTTGTCTTTAAGCTGATTATCTTCTCTGTGCTTATCTTTATCAAATGCCAGCTTCTCTTTGTCCAATTTGAGTCTTTCATCAAATTGTCTCATTTTCTCTAGGAGGTTTGCCTTAGCTTCTTCACTAAATTCAGGCTCCATGATACCATCTTCTTCCTTGCTACTAGCATTGATTTGGGCAATGAGAATCTTAGTCTCATTATCTCTTTGGTTAAGAGTGTCTTCTTGTTGCATCTTAGCTTGCTCCAATTGTGCTTTTTGCTCAATTTCTTGTTGCTGTACCTGCAATTGCTGTTGCTGAGCTTGAGCCTGTCTTTCTTGAATACTTCTTTCATCCTTCTCAACAAGTCTCTGCTTTTCAGCAAGTGAAGATGAACTGAATAGCTTCATAATAGTAGAGAAAGACAATGTTTGATTCTGTAAAGCTGCCTGTGCTAAAGTATCAAGTTTCTGATTAAGCTCTTGCATACCATTGCTGTTATCTACCACAAGACCATAATCAGCTTCTGCAAATTCATCTCCATCAATATCCATTATTCTCTGAGAGTTATCAGATAATATATATGAGAATTTCTTACTTCTACCTTTTAGTGCAATCTTTGCTGTTTCCAAGAAACACTCTAATGCTCTCTTCTTGACATCCTCATGTACTACAAATAGCCACTCTGTAATGTGGGAAGATTGTAATGTAGCTCTCTCTACTCCACCTACAGTCTCTCTATTGCTTACTTGACCTTCTCTTTGCTTGGTAATACCAGCAACTTCAGACATCTCCATCTTGATAAATTCAAGAAGATTGATATACTGTTGTATCTGATTTCCATCAGAAGCTGCAATAACTCCTGTAGAAGCATTGTTTAATGCACCTGCAAGTTTACCTGTAGCAGCACCTATATTACCTTCATTGAAGCTATCTTCAACTGCAAGACCCATTGTCTTTGCATAGTATAGCCACTTCTCCACATCCCATCCTTTAGGTTTCTTGGCAAAGTCAAGTCTAACCAATGAACCCCAGTTCCTAGCTATCAACTTATTCAGTCTATCATGTATAACATCATACATATAATTGTATGGCTTCATCATATCTACTAAGCTGAAAGGTCTGTTGTCATTAAGGTTATAGATAGAGCCAACTATTCCAAAGTGACATCTTGAGGGATTACTTAATCTGTTATATTGAACTACTCTTGGCCTCATATTGACATAAATATCTGTACCAATCTTAGTTCCTTCCCATGCTTCATTGATGTAGAATATCTGTTCTTCCTCTCCAGCATCCTTATCTATAACATAGGTTTCTGGGTAGAAGTTAAATACTTCTTCTCCAGTCTGAGGGTCATAACTTCTTACCTTCTTAATCCTTCTTCTTGATTTCCAATATACTCTAAGTACTCTTAAGTTTCCAGCCATATCATAAGGCAAGAGAGAGTTACTTACTCCACCATAAGCACCCATAGGGTCCCAAAAGAATCCTTCTGTACTTATTTCATCTCCTATCATATGATTATTGACAAAGCCATATCTTTCATCTATGTTATCCATAGAGTCTGTAGCAGCTTGACCTACATGGTCAGGCATCTTCTCTATGTACTCAATGTCTTTCTTTGTCAATACATCATAATAGGTATCAATGACTTTACCTGGACTCCAATAATCTTCGAGGATTATCATATCTGCATCCTCAATCTTATTACTATATCCTGACTTAAAGATTCTTACCTTGAGTGGATTTAATCTTTCAATAGTAGGCTCACCTCCTACAATATCACATTGGTAGATTTCTTCACCAATTGCCATTGCATCCATGAATCCTTGATTGAACATTAAAGGAATATTCAACTCCTTTACATAGTGGTTAAGGAGAGCATTAGCCCTAATTTCCCTCATGTCCTGCCACTCATAACTGTAATAGTCATTTATCTTTTCAAGCTCCTGATTAGCCTCTTCCTCTGACTGAGAAGTATTAGATACCCACTCTTGTAGCTTCTGTAGTAATTCTTGCTTCTTGTTATTCTCTACCTCTGTAATAGCATTAGGGTTAGTAACTACTACTTTGAAGTCAAAGATTCTCTTACTTTCCTCACCCCTAAGTACATTCAACTTACTATTCATAATAGGATAGTGTTGAATCCTATCAGGTATAAAACCTGCTTGTAGGTTATCAGGATTCAGTATCATCTCAAGGTCACTCATATGGAGTTTACCATTGAGTAAGTCATAGTTTATTTTCTTATGGATTACAGATTTTCTGACTAAACTATAATTGAAGAAGGTCTTACTGTCTGCCCAATCCAAGTGCTTCTTCCTCCAAGCCTTATTTTTCTTACTAAAGGGAAGTTGCTGTGGAGGCAAATTTATCATTTCATATCCCATATTCTTCAATATATTTGTTGTGCAAAGGTAACTAAAATAGTTAATCTATACAAGACTATAAATTATTTACTAAGCAATAAGCCTTATTTTTACTAAATTTACTGCTTAAACCTAGAATCATAGTTTCTCTTGAAGAATGGGTCATTCCCATCATAGCTACTATTAGCTTTTTCTTGTTTCTCTTTGCTAACATCTCCCTGATACCTTATCATTCTATCTTCTCTTAGGAGCATCAGCATTCCCATAGCAGATATTCTATCAAAGTTACCTTCAGAGTTGTAATTAATAAGTTCTTTTAATAGTGCTCTGTTCCTTACAGTAAAAAGTCTTGGAACCATTACTTCTTTCTCTTCTCCATCAATAGTCTGCATAATAGGAACTGGAGCCAATAGCCAGCTTCTCAATCTACTTCTTGCATAAGCATTAATGGCAGGAGAGGCATTAGTACCTTTTGACTTGTTACCATAGCCATCCTTCATCATCTGCTTTTCCTTTAAGAAATCAAGAACATCTGTAAGAAGATAGAGACTATTTCTTGTCGAGAAGTGAGAGAATAGACCTTTCTTATTATACTCATAGTTTAGTCTGCCATTGTAAAATAAGCATAGCTTTCTACAAATCTCATAGTAATCATCAGCAAAAGATGGTCTTCCAGTGTATTCAGCCACTATTCTATCTGTCCATAGGTCTAATACAAATATAGAACCTAAAGACATAGTATTTGATTCATCATCATCATAAGGGTCAGCACCTAATATATACCTATCATTGTATGGCTTACCTGTATTCTTATCAATCTCAGGCATCTGATAGAGTTCTATAGCACCCTCTATCTTATTATCCTTATGTGGAAAGTCTCTAATAGGCATAGCAGAGGTAGGCTTATACTCTACTTGACCTTCTTTATTAAACACTAAATCACCTACATATACATCATCATATTCAGTAGGATTAGCATCTAATTGACCTAATCTTTCTGTAAGGTCAGCTACAGGGAACATATTTACACCTGTCTTAACAATAGCCTCAGCAGGAGTAATAGGAACCTCAGCAATGGTCTTAATAATAGTATTAGGGTCAGTAGAATTGTACTTTACTCTGTACCTATTCATAAGAATCTCAATAAGAGCCTTAATCACATCAGATACACCATTCTCATTATAGCATCCTTTTCTATTTACATAGCCAGGAAAGAAGAATACAAAGTAAGGTTTACCTTGGTTGTACTTATCAAATACATTAGGTAAAGCATACATATTATAACCTTTTGGGTTATACATAATTTCTTGAGCACCAGCAAAGTCTGATTCATTATCACCAGCAGTACCTAACATATAGATTTGACCAAAGACAATATCACCTTCCTGTACTGAAGGTAACAATACATTATACAAGTCTACAAGTCTTGGGAATGTACCAAACTCCTCAATAAGAATCTTAGCAGCTCTCTTACCTCTCAACTTAGACTCATCATCCTTAGATGATACTCCAAGTACTGTATTTTGAGTACCTCTTTCAATATCAAGGTCTACATCCTTGTACCCCATTATCCATGTCATTTCCTGTAAAGAGTTCTTTAATCTCTTTCTTGGAAACTGGGTATTAGTTGCACAGAAATTAGCCATGTCCACAAACTTGTTAAGGACACCATCCTTAGTAAGGTACTCTTTCTGATAAGCAGTTACTATACCCTTTACCTTATCATGTGCTTCTTCATTTTCACCTACTACAAAGATATGGTTAAGAATAGAAGCAAGACTATATGACTTACCTTTACCTCTGGAAGCAAGCTCAGCCATATGCTGACCTCCTTCAAAGTTATTGTATAAACCACCATTTGATGCTTGGTCTAGGCAATGGAATCTCCAATAGATACCTTCCCAACATTCAGGTAATGCTTCTACTCTATCAGCTCTTTTAGACTTTCTCTTTTTACCATTCTTATCCTTATACTCTCTAATTTTAGAGAGCATCATAGGAGAATAATTAAGGAACCAGTACATATAACCTGTAACCCATTCTCCATCACTTTCCCTCACATAACCATCCCAGATTCTTCTTCTTTCCTCTCTTATCCATTTACCATACTCACTATTAGGATTGGCATTAGGTCTAAGGTTAGTAAATGTACTATACTTCTCATAATGTATAGCAGATGGTCTGAAATAGTCCATATTTTCTAATATATGAGGATTAGCCAAGTCCACAATGATTCTACCTCTATCATCTCTTGGTCTATCCTTGGCATGTTCTCTTGTAGGACTTATCAATCTCTTGACAAATTCTACATTATTTATAATATCAAATAACTGGTCCTGAACCTCCTGAGGAAGGCTATTAACCAATTCCTCAGTCAACTCAGTCTGATATTCATTCATTGGCATTCTCTGAAATTCCATCCTGTATATTCTCCCTTTATTACTTCTTCATAGAAATTAGAGCCTATCCAATTAAATATAAGATGACATAATTCAGTGTTTATATACTGTTGCATAGATTCCTCTTGCCCTTCTAGTACTTTAGCAGAATGGCTAAGTGAAATAACTATATGCCTATTCTTTCCTTTAACAAACCATAGGATAGCCTTATATGTTTTGTAGGCTTTGAAAGTAGGATGAGGCTCTACTACTCTTTGCAATACTAGATGTCCTTTAGATGAAATATTTCTCTCACTTCTCCTATCTTCAATATGCCTATTAAGTCCTTCTACTATATCTTCTGCTTTCATACGTAATCCATGAAATAAACATTAGTACTATCTTTTTTCAGTATATCATTGATAATAGGATTATGTTTCTTTGCCCATCTTTTAATAGTAGAGAAGAAATTAAGCCTCTTGATATTGTCCCAAAAAGATACTCCTGATAACCAAGGAGTATAGGTATAATCAAATATATGTGGGTCTCTATCAAGTATGACCTTCCATCCATTCTTTATACAAGCAAAAGAAAGAGCTAGGCATGGAATGTTCTCCAATATCTCTTCTCTGAATAGGTCTTCACTACCTTCTCTTTCAAGTATAATCCTAACTTTATATACTGAGAATATATTAACTATCTCTCCTATACTTTTAAATGTAAGGTCAAAATCTACCAATCCATGACATACTCTCCATACATTCCCATCTCTTCTTACTCTCACATCAAAGTAGGTTACTCCTATTTCTTTCTGCTGTGCTATACTCTTTACTTGTGTCCTCCATAGGAAAGAGAACCATTCAAATAACTTCTTCCTAGCTGGCAAGAATGTATAGCTATCATGTGTCCCAATCATAATGTCAAATCATCTTCAAAGATTGTTTTTTCTCCAGAACCTCTCATCTTACCTGAACTCTTCATCTCAGAGTTAAGTGCTTTTTCAGCTTCATCTAAATCCTTTACAAGAGGAGGTATTTGCTTTATAAGAGCGCCTACTTCTTTCAAGTCTTTAATCTCTAGGTCATCAAACTCTTGAGCCTTTAGCCTCTTTCTATATTTATCAACCATAAATCTCGTGTCTTCAAGAAGTAAAGCAGATATAGGTTTAAATGACATATAGAAATCCATAGCTTCTGTGACTATCCTATCAGGCTGCCATTTAGGAGGTAGTCCTTCTCCCTCTTTAATAGCTTCCATTCTTTCCTTGTCATCTACAAGATACTGATAATCACTTCTTGGGTCACAAAAGAAGTATATAAAGCCAAGTTCCATTATAGCCTTATCCTTATTAACAGTCCTATCTCTTTGCCATATTTGTCTAAATGGTTTAAGGGCAAAGGCTTCCTCAGATATTACTATCTTATAACCCTCATATTTGAATAATTTCAACATAAAGTCTGATAAAAAAAGAGTGTATCAAGATTGGTTTTCCTGATACACTCTTTTGAGTTATACAATTAGTTTCTTCTTCTCTGGTTGAATAATAGATGAAGGAGTTGGGTCAGGAACTTCCTCATACTCTTCAATAATGAAGTCAATATCCCTATCCTGTAGCAATAGGCACTGCTTCCCATCCATCTCAACAACATCAAAGTTGTAGGCTATAATAGGGTTATCAGTTACTACTCCATCTTTTAGAGAACCTTCTTTGTGCTTCTTTACACCAAATCTTGTAGGATTAACCCATACCAAGTCACCAACTTTAATATCTCTAACAGAGCTGCCCACTGCAAGTACTCTCTGATATTCCTTCAAGCTGCCTTCTCTCTTAGTCACATCAATAAGACCAGCTCCTACCATCATATCCTGCTCATACTTATCCATTGTAGTGATAAGTGCAGTGAACATTGGCTTTATCTTTTTTACTTTTAACATTTCTTCTCCCTTATCTGTTTAATAAACTTGAGCCTCTTTTTCATACCTAACATCCTATCATAAGTGCAATTTAGTTTGCCTAATGATGGGATGTTAAAATTGGTTCTTAACTTAGCAAAATCCTCTTCATTAAGATTCTCCTTTAATGGTAAGGATTGTATATGGTCTTTTATAAATAACCAATATGCCTTATATGTCTTATCTACCACTTCCCTTGGTAAATTCAACTCTCTAGATACCTTACCTACTATATCAGGATAATTCATTTCAATTCAAAAAGTAACAATAGCTGGAAGTAACCAGTTTCCTCATCAATGTTAGGAATAAATCTAGGATTTATCTTACCATCAACAATAACCTTATTCTTCCTTAGCTTGCCCATAATTACTTGAAAGTGTGGGAGAGTGATATTACACTCTTCCCTTACTTTCTTTTTTGTGTCCTCACTCATGATAACCTTATCAAGGATATTGTCATCCTTAATAACTTTACTGAGCTGGTATCTTTGCTTTACAAAAGCAGTAATTACGTCAATCTCTCTATTTGTTAGATTATGAAAAGGTTGTAAAAATTCAAACCAATATCTAAAGAATTTACCATTTAATGAAGTGGGTATCCTAACTATGTTGTTAGCCTTCTTCATAATAGTACTTATGCCTTATCTGTAGTCTCTGGCTCCTCTTCTTGCTCTGGAACTGTCATTATACTTTCAATCTCAGCAATGCACTTTTCAAAGAAGTCTTGATTAAACATATGACCATTCTCTACTACCTTGAACAAGTAATCAAGTCTCTTGAACACATTGGCCATATTCAGCTCTTGTATCTTTGCAAACATCTGCCTGTTCTGTTCACTAAGCTGATGGGCAACACTCTCAAGCTGGTCATAAGACATCTTTTCAGGTCTCTTCACCTGTGGCTTCATTTCCACAACTTTCTTCTTTTGCTCTTCCATTTTAATATTTGTCTAAGTGGTTATGACCGAATTTATTCCTATAGAGATTCTCCCATTCCTCTATAGAACATTCTGCTATATCAGTAGACCCACAATTATCACAATATTCTGAGTCTTTCATATCTAGGACATACCTCACATTCAATGATAAACAATGCTTGCAGTAAAATACTGGCTCATTATTGTAATCATTATGCGGTTTTCCTTTGTCTGTGCTTAAGTTGCTCATATATTCTCTTCTTCTTATCATTTAGACTACCTTTCTTATACTTAACATTATTGAAAGGTCTCTTAGGATAAATAACTCCATCAAGGGAGATATGGCCCCTTCTGATTGCTCTTCTCACAGACTTGAACCTTTTAACTGCATTAAAGGTTATAAGATGAAGAATATTATTCTCATAGAAGTCTTTTACAATATCTACTCTATTATCCTTCAAATAGTCCTTAAACTCCTCTTCCCCCATCAAGGGTCTTTCTACTAACTTCTGCTCTTCCATATTCATAATGTTTACTTGAAATAAACTAGAACAAATTGTCCATTCTCTTTTAAGAGGGATACTATATCTTCTCTTTTTATACCAACCTCATTAGCACTATTAACAATGCCTCTAATAGTTGTAGCAGTAAGAGCAGTCATAATTCCTGGAGTCTTAGTCCTAGCCTTTTTTACTCTTTCAATTTCTTCCATATTACTTGAATTAGTTACGGGGGAGGGACTCGAACCCCCAACCTCCAGGTTATGAGCCTGGCTAGCTACCATTGCTATCACCCCATGATATATAGAGCAGATAGTGGGAATCGAACCCACACATTAACATTGGAAGTGTTACATACTAACCTTTATACTATACCTGCATTATGAGCCTCTTGTAGGAATTGAACCCACATCTTCTGAGTACAAAACAGAAATAATAAACCTTTATACTAAAGAGGCATTGTAGCTTCAGTGGGACTTGAACCCACACTCCCATTACTAGGAAACAGAGTTTAAGTCTGTCGGGTCTACCTATTCCCCCATGAAGCCTCCATTTTAATAAGGTCTCACATCACATAGACCAAATAAGTATCTATACTTATTGATATTCTGTATGAGAGTCTCACATTCTGAGGTAATACCTTTATATACAGTCTCTTGGGGAATCTTGTTATAAAAAGATAATGTACCTTCTTTAACTTCTTCAATGAAGTCTATAGCATTCAGTGCATTACTTGGAGTTCCTTTGATTACATTAGGTTGCATCTTACCAAGTATTCCCATATATCCTTCTGCAAGACCATCCTGATAATCTGATAGTATATCTAGAAACTCATCAAGATATACATGAATATTCTTCTTAGGTGCTGCCCAATGGAGGTTCTTACATTTAGTCTTCCAACCTTCAAGCTGATTTAAGAAGTTGATAAAGAACTGAGAACCAGATACTTCTGTACTCCTATTTGATTCCATTGGAGTAAATAGGCTATCTTCTTCAAACATATTCTCTTATTTTGATGTTGCAAAATTAAGCAAAATAATTGGAACTACCAAACATTTTCTTAACTATTTCCCAATTATTTTCAGTACCCTCTAAGAGACTCGAACTCTTACACATTACTGCGTATGCTCCTAAGGCATATGTGTCTACCATTCCACCAAGAGGGTATTATGACAGCTTCCTACTGGGGTTTCACCTGGCTCCTATTAAAATAGGTCTACTGTATTCACACTGCCTTTTCATAAATAACATAGAGGCTAATGTGTAACTTATATTATCTACCTTATTAGCATACTATTATTTACTGTGGGTGTTCAAAGAATCGAACTTTGTTCTAAGGATTTTCAGTCCTCCGCAATGTAACCATACCTGCCCAGCACCCATAATGACTTATTTGTGTCTCTCCCCACATCACCTTCCATAAGTCAAGGACGAAGATTTCTATTGAAGTGGGGCAGAAAGGAATCGAACCTTAAATAGCCTGAGACAGTGGATTTACAGTCCACACTAATTCACCACATTAAAGCTACCCCATATAATATTTATTACTCACTCCAGCATCAAAGGAACTATTTTCCAACTGGAAAAGTTCCTGTGGGTATCCAAACATAAGACTTAGCAGCTTGTCTAGAGTATGCTTTAACACCCTTTTTAATTAATGAAATAATCTTTTTCATAACAATTAAAAATTTAGAGTTAATAATATGTTATGTTCCCCCATAAGGAGTCGAACCTTACTCTCAGGATTAAAAGTCCAGAGCATCCACCATCAATGCTTTGGGGGAATATTTGCTAAGATTGAATTGTGCTCCCACAAGGACTTGAACCTTGAGTCCCCTGTTTAAGAGACAGGTGCTTTAACCAATTCAGCTATAGGAGCATTATTTCTTTTCATACTTTTCAGACCATGCCTTTGTTATACCAGCAGATGTAAATACAGCAGCAACAGCACCTATATAAGCAGCTAAGCCATTTAAGTCTGTTGCTATAGTATGGTTATATATTATCTCTACTATAAGTAATACTGCTGGTACTAATAGCAGTATTAAACCTATTACTGTAACTGCTACAAGGAAGAAGTTCTTTGAACTAACTCCTGTATTATTCTTTATAAGTTTATCTATGTAACACATAACTTAAGACTTGGAGGTGGGATTTGAACCCACGAATCATCAGATTTGCAGTCTGTGCCTTTAGACCACTCAGGTACTCCAAGATAGTACTCACTGCTGGACTTGAACCAACAACCTTGAATGTATAAGATTCCTGCTCTAACCTATTGAGCTAAGTGAGTATATGGGTGTCTGATGGGAGTTGAACCCATACAATTTGGAGCCACAATCCAAAGCTCTACCATTAAGCTACAGACACAGTGCTGATGGAAAGACTCGAACTTTCAACTACTGCCTTATGAGAGCAGCCTTCTACCATTGAAGTACATCAACTATTACTCTTCTTGACCAATGTTGGGATGGTGAGGATTGAACTCACCTGTAACCAACTACTCTTTCAACTGCTTATCAGACAGAGGAGATACATCCCAATGTGCTGAGAAGGCAGGAATTGAACCCACATCTGCTGGTTTTGGAGACCAGTGCTCTACCAATTGAGCTACTTCCCAATTACTTAGTTGCAGGTAGTGGATTTGCACCACTGATTCCTCCCCATGCGTGGAGTGAGATAACTACTTCTCTAACCTGCAAAACATCAACTCATTGATTACTTCTCCTTATTGCACTCAGAGAACTTTCAGAAATGATGGCATCAAGTATTGCAAGCTACTTGACTAAACTCCTTGCAAAAGTTTTTGCGGGACCTGTAAGACTCGAACTTACATCTAAGGGTTAACAGCCCCTTGTTCTAACCTTTGAACTAAAGACCCATGAAGCAGTTTCTTTAACCTCTAACTACTTAAAAAGAGGGTTCAAGCAAAAGCTCAACATTATGAAAACATGAAACATGTGTGGAGAATGAGGGACTTGAACCCTAAACTTGACTTTGCAAAAGTCATGTGTTAGCCAATTACACCACAAACCCCATAGTAGGGAAAAGGAGACTCGAACTCCTGATTTCTTGCTCCCAAAGCAAGCTCCTTGACCACTAGGATATTTCCCTATAAGCGGAGAGCATTGTACTCGAAACAAATACCTTATTATGGTACTCACTATTTAGCAGATAGGACTATCACCTTGATAGTTTACTCTCCATTGCCTACCCTACCACTGTAGGAATAGGACTTTTAAGTTGGGTAGCAGACTATGAGGGAATTGAACCCTAACCTTCACATTGACAGTGTGATATGCAAACCATTACACTACATAGCCTATATAGTAGAGCCACTGGGAATTGAACCCAGATTTCTGCCTTGAGAGGGCAATTACCTAACCATTAGTAGATAGCTCCAATTGTATTGGGTATGGGACTCGAACCCATAATCTCCACATTGAAAGTGTGGTGACTTAACCACTTCGTCTAACCCAACATTTAGTACCCCCTATAGGAATCGAACCTATATCAAAAGATTAGAAGTCTCTTATTCTATCCATTGAACTAAGAGGGCATTGTTGTTCTCATAGGACTCGAACCTATAAACTCAGCTCCAAAAACTGATGTGTTACCATTACACTAGAGAACAATAAAAAAGTACCATCTTAAAAACAACTGGTTAAGATAGTACTCATAACAAAGATGAATATTCACCTAAAACCATCTCTCTTTCTCAATTGCAGTGCAAAGGTAAGCATAATTTTTGAAACTACCAAATATTTCCTAAAGTATTTTCAAACAAAGCATTACTCTTGTCTATAAGAGTAAAGAAATCTATTAGATTTTAGACTCTCTAAAATAAACACTAACTTTTCTCTGCTAACTTATTAGCCCAAAGTTCAGTATAAAACTTATAATAATCCCAACTGAATCCTATCTTACTGCAAATATTATACACTATAAGATGCAATAAAGATGGGATACCTATGACCACTAAGTATAGTGGGCCTAGAATCCTAGATTGTTTACTATGTCCATGACTATGCTTAATATCTGTATTTGAGAACATAGTATTTACAAAGATATAGTTACCTAAGGACATAGTTGGTAGCACATAATTATATATCAAAGTGTTACCATCTATCTTACCTTCTCTATATGCAGCTTCACATAATATACCTTCTATACAAATAGCAAGTAGGTTTTGTGGAAACTGCCATAACCACATCAATAAACTCTTAATATAATTACCAATCTTCTTCATTATTAAATATAATTTATCCCTAGAGCTGGGTTTAACAGCCTTCAAGACAGCTATTTTTAGCTTTCCTATCAATTACTTACTTCAGTAGACCCGGTCTTTTAATCCTCTAAAGTCTGATTCCCTGTGCCTTTTCTCAGTGTGATGTGCTCAGACAATCTACCTTATAAAGTAATCATTTGTGTAGTATTGGGGACACCTCTCTATTATTTATAGATACTACCCAACTTCTGCCCCACTACTTTTTATCCTCATGGGGGATAACCTAATCACACTTAGGTTCTACTAGGTGCAAAGGTAAGCAAAAGAAATGATATGACCAAATGTATAAATAGAAAATTTATTGACTATAGAGATATTTTTTTTCTGATTTTTTTTTGAAAAATTTTTGGTATTTGTAAGAGTGGTACTTACACCAACCACACCCTCCCCATCACTCAGCCCAGGGGGGTCCTACCCCCTAGGGTTAGGCAATATTGCCGTATAACTGACTAAAATTATATCATCATGTCAGCAAACAATCTTATCTTCAACGACACTCTTACAGTAGAACAATTCAAGGACAAGATGAAAGTCTCACGAGTAGATGTGAAGAAGAATCCTAGAACAGGAAGACTCTTCTTCACCTTTGGTGCAAAAACAGGAGCAGTTGCATCTAAGGGCATCCCAGCACATCCCATGTTCTCCTTTGTAAAGGGAGACCCTACTCCTCAGAATCCTGATGGCACATTCTGGCTTCTGCATGAGGAAGGTCAGGGAGGTGCACCTGTAGTGGCAAGCTTCTAAGCAGGAGGGCAACAGGCAGGAATGCCTGTTTGCCTTTTGATTTCCTTTAAGCATTAATAGTGTTTGAACATTAATAATATTCTCAAACCCCTTGAAAGATTAGGTATGAGCACTACTTATTACATTATATGAAACCCCTTGAAAGATAGGTATTATATAATGGTAAGTTTAAGGTGGACACAGGTCAGTTAATATACTAATCAAGTGTCAATATTAAATAATGTTTGAACATTGTTAATGTATAGAGTAAGATGAAGAATACTCTATTTACATCTCTTCTTGACAAGAAGATTAGAGAGGTAAGTAGAGTGTTTAGAGGCTTAATGCACTGGATAAGTAGGATAGGATAATAGAGTGTGGAATACACTTTATATCCTATCTTTCTTGTTTTGTATTGAATGTAACTTGTTGATTTACTGAGAGTTAATAGTATAGACTGATATGTTGTTAGGTGTGTGGTATTATACAACAACCCCATAAATATCTCTCATTGAAATCAACAACAATAGAACAATCATCCAATAATGTATGACTGTTTTTACTGTTACAGTGATAGAAATTAGAGAATATTAGTGTAATGGTAGCACCTTTAGTAATGGTTCGAGTCCATTATATTCTCCGAATAAAACCTTGTAAGTGGGGAAGGGAAAGTCACAAAACTGTAGATAAACCATGAGTGATGTATGTAAACTTACACTTTTATCAATCTATAAACAAACAATCAAATGAACAAATCAACTATGCAAAATATGATTGAAAATAACATTCCAACTCTTGAGTATCTTAACAACTGTGATGAACTCATAGAGTTTGTATGTAATGAACTTACAGATTATCCTTTGGATACTGTCATGTTTCAGGGTGATACTCTTGAGGTAACTAAGACAGACCTTAGTTATGAAGAGTTTGGAGTTATTAAGGGAGATACTCTTGTATCTATCTCTTCTAGTGCTGAAGGTTATTTTGACCTTCATGCTGTGAAGAGTCCTATGAACTTTAATGATTCATTTCCCTGTGTAGTTGTTCCTAACTATGTGAGAGAAGAACTCATTGCTACTTTGAAAGGTGAATGGTAATGGAGCATACAGAGGATGATATTAGTATAGTCATGAGTTATGGCTATACTAGAGAAGAGGCTATAAACATTCTTGATGGTAAGAATGCTGATGGAAGTGACTTTATAGAACTTCCATTTTAGCTGATATGTATAACTAGTAGTGTGGAGTTTATACTCTGCACTACTTTAGTAAATAACTTCAAAATAGTACAACAATGAAATTTCATCTTCCTTACATGATATGTATCTTTTTGATAATAGTTGGAATAGTATTTACTATTGCTGCTATTATCGCTAATGATATTTATGTCGCTGGCACACTTACATTAGTAGCGATTATATCAGTCCTTAGTGCAATCTTATTATTCTTTAAACTAACTGAAGAATGACTACAAATAAACAAAAAGCTGCTGTTCACTTTTGTGAGCAGTGGCTTAATGTTACCTTTGAAGGTAATATTAATGACTTCAAACAAGTAAGCTACTTTTTATCAATTTACTTAGATGAGGCTAAAAGTATCTATAATGAAGTCAGATGCGAGTATGAATCTTATTTATGGGACTTAATGGACTAAGTTATGGCAAGATATAGAATAAATCCTAATGCTATCTGTAGCTCAAAGAACTACAAGCAATCAAAGAAACTACACATGGATATGTTGAAGAGAAATCATAAAGTATTCATGGAAATGGTAATAAAGGAAGAAATAGTTATCAAGAAACAGGCATATATCAAAGTATTTGGCAAATTGATGGCTATTACTCCAAGTGAAGTGGCAATATTTGAAAAAGAAATGACTATAATATGGAAATAGTACTATGGAAACAAAAGAAATTAAAATACAAGCTCCTAAAGGA
>ERZ1026888.678-NODE-678-length-17683-cov-55.661051_pt1 | contig 17683 bp, 7 predicted proteins | sample MGYA00380174_ERZ1026888 | MGnify/ENA primary metagenome ERZ1026888 (study PRJEB33269, sample SAMEA4719810) | human gut metagenome | biome: human-associated habitat; feature: organic feature; material: feces | place: Cameroon | collected 2013-10 ...
TCTTGGCATCAGAGATAGCATTGTAGTGCTCAGCATACTGTTTCAGGTTCATCACATCGAGTTTCTTAGGCATAGCCTGCCAACCCACATAACCATCGTATGTAATCTGCGCCTCACCATTCTGTCCACGCTTGGTGGTAATCATGATGACACCATTAGATGCGCGCGAACCATAGATAGCGGTAGCAGAGGCATCTTTCAGAATGTCCATGGTTAAGATATCGCTAGGGTTGATGCCTGCCAATGGATTGGAGTTACCGTTTTCAGAACCGTCAGAGTCGATGATGACACCATCAATGACGAAGATTGGTTGGGAGGTGGCATTCAGAGAGTTCGTACCGCGGATACGGATGGTACTACTACCACCAGGAGTACCTGTGTTGGCCTGAATCTGCACACCAGCAGCACGACCCTGTAGAACCTGGTCGATACTTGTTGTGACTGATTTCTCAAAAGCTTTGTTGTCTACCTGGGTAACCGCACCGGTCAAATCGGCCTTGCGCATGGTACCATAACCTACTACCACCACCTCGCTGAGAGCCTGGGCGTCGGTTACCAGAGTTACATCAATAGGACCATTGCCAACTTTCACCTCCTTATCTTTATAGCCAAGATAAGAGATCTGTAAAGTTGCACCTTTTGGGGCTTTCAAGGTGAAGTTACCGTCCAGGTCGGTAACGGTTGCCATATTTGGCTGCCCCTTCACACGAACTGTCGCGCCAATGATTGGACCATCGTCTGCGACCACTGTACCTTTTACATTACCATTTTGAGCCACTGCATTCTGGTATGGGAATGCAACGAACATAAACAATAATGACAGGTACTTTAAAGCATTACCTGCATGTTTCATGATTAATTGGTTTTTATGATTTAATTGGTTTAAAACTCGTTCGTTGGTTTATATACGAATTTCGTTTTTATTGATTTTTCTGCTGCAAAGATAGTCTTTTATCTGTTAAGTGCCGTTAACTAACGTACCATCGGTGTTTCTTTTTGTTTCATATTATACTAAAGGTACTATAAGAAAACAAAAGAAGGGAATATGAAACAATATATCCCCTTCTTTTGTTAATTAAGTGTATTTCGACATATATTCTTTATATTTAGTATATTTGTCGAAAATATGTTATTTTATCATTATAGCTTCTCTTATTCTGTATAGCTTGGGTTCTGATAAGCAGCCTTTTCCTCTGCTGACATTTGGAGAGCATCAATCTGTCCCTGTGGAATAGGGCGGAGATACTTCTCTGGAGTGATGAGCACACGTTCCCAAGTCTTAGGAGTATGATCGCCTGCTGTAAGACCGCAGATGGTATAGGTTCCTGCAATCTGCTTCCATGTCTGGGTGCGGACGAGATCCCACCAACGGTAACCTTCACCGAAGAACTCGCGTGAACGCTCTGCCAGAATATACTCGATGGTAATATTCTGAGGTGTAGCATCCTTCATCTGCTGACTGTAGTCTGCCACCTTCTCGCGCTGACGGTTGTTGTCGTATGTCCAGACACCTGCACGACCACGAATCTCATTGATCAGATTGCGAGCGGTCCAGTTGCCAGTTGTTGTTGCACCCTTTACTGCAGCCTCGGCAGCGATGAAGTAGAGTTCAGAGAACTTCAATACAGGGTATGGACGTGGGCTGTCACCATTTGGTTTACCCAATGTGTTTCCATTGTCTGAACGGTAGATACCATTCTTCCAGTTGTTCAACCATGCATAGCGGCTGATACCACTTGCTGCAATCACCCAGTCTGCACGACCTGGGAGCACACCTGCGCCTACATTGCTGTAGCCAGCTCCCTTTGTACCATCACCAGCTGCATTCTTTACACCTTCCTGTGGATAAACGATGCCTGCAGCTTCACTGTCATCGATGAAGGTAAGGATAGAATCCTGTGCATTTACAGGCAGGTTGTTGGCATTATATGCTGTGCCTGAAATAGCACCAGACTTATCCCAGTTGCTGCGGAACTGATAAGCAAATGTTCCGTCGAAACGAGAGTCCATCTTCTTCTCAGCGAAGGTCTTGGTCATGACCTCGATAGGAGTAGCCATCTGCTTCCAAGGACGGTCCTTTCCCTGAACGGCTTCACGCTGTACAGAACGGAATGCATCCCATGTTGTTGCATTCTTGGATGTCTCCAGGAAGGTATAGTCCCAACGGCACATCCAACGTGCAAAGTTGCCAGGCGCATTACCATTTGCCCAATCGAAGTTGGTACCACCATCATAGTAGTTGTTAGACTCGTTGTGGTCTGCATAGAGCAAAATCTCGTTGTTGCGGTCGTTTGTACCCACGTTAACCATATAGAATGATTTCTGCAAACCAAATCCTGCAGGATTGTTGATGGCTTCTACTGCGATATTGTATGCCTGCTGGAAGTACCATGCTGCATCATGTCCGTCTGGATCCTGACGGTCGCAGGTAGGATAGGTTGGAATGTTGTTTGGATTCTGCAACCACCATCCATATGTCAGATAAGCCTTAGCCAGTACCAGACGAGCTGCTGTCTTGGTGACTCCACCAGTTACTCGACCTGCATCTGGAAGCTGCTCGATGGCTGTCTTCAAGTCAGGAAATACCGCCTTGGTATAAACTTCTGGTACTGTGTTACGGTTAGAAGTACGGGTGGCATTGATGTTGAACTTCAACTCACCGGCACCTAAATTCAATGGAACACCACCGAAGGTCTGAACCAACTCGAAGTAGTCGAATGCACGGAAGAAGCGAGCTTCTGACAACAGACTTTCAGCAATGCCTGCAGCAGAACCATTTTCAATCACACCACTTGCAGTATTGATGTCAGAGAATGCTACGTTCCACAAAACGTCTGCACGACAGTTGCTTGGATTCAGAATCTGCTCTGTCATATCGATAGGGTAATCGTTTCCGTTACCACCATGTCCGTAGGTATACTCATCGGTGCCTTCCTCTGTAGCTATGAGCCAATAACCATTGCCCCAATAATAGCGAAGGTTGGCATAGAGTGATGTGATACCTGCCTGTACACCTTTTTCTGTCTTAAAATATTCAGGGGTATATCCCTGACGGTCGGTTTCTTCGAGCACACTAGAGCAACCTGTAAAAGCAAGGCCAGATGCAAGAAGTCCTGCTGCTAATATATAACTGCGAATTTTCATTGTTGTCAATTTTTAGAAGGTTATGTTTAATCCGAGCAACCAGTTGCGGGTAGAAGGAGTGTTGAAACCTACTACGAGCAAGTTTGACTTGTAGAATGAGGTTACAGCCTGATTCTCGTTACCGTATGAGTTGGTCTCTGGATCCATGCCTGATTCGTCATGATATGGAGAGAAGAGAACAAACGGATTCTGTACGGTTGCATAAACGCGAGCCTTGCTGATTCCACACTTCTTGAGCCATGACTGATTGAAGTTGTAACCCAATGTGATGGTACGAATCTTGAGATAAGAACCACTGAAGTAACCCAGTGAGTTTCCATACTTAGGGTTGTTACTGCTCTCGATACCACCTGGCTTTGGATAATCATTTGTAGGATTGTCCTCTGTCCAGTAGTTTACATCAATGTTGTTACGACGACCGGTCAGCATATTCAGATAACCCTGTGAACCATAAATGGTGCTAATTAATGTTCCACCATGACGGTATGAAGCAACTACCGAGAGATCCCAGTTCTTGTAAGCTACACGGGTATTGAAACCACCTTCCCAGTCTGGGTCTACCTTCATGATCTGACGGTCAGCCTCACCATATGGACGGGTAGGAGTGCCATCTGCGTTATAGTCACCATTGTACTTAATCTTGATCATACCAGCGTTACCACCAGGTTCTGCAACCTTGCGGATGTCTTCCTCGTCGGTCTGCCAGATACCAATCTTCTCATAGTCGTAGATGACGTTGATTGGTTTGCCAACGAACCACCAGTTACTTTCGTCACGTGTTGCTCCTGAAGCCAATTCTACCAATTCGTTCTTATTGGTATAGAAGTTTACACCGGCATCCCATGTCCATCCATTCTTGTTGTCGATAATGGTTCCGTTTAAAGAAAGCTCGAAACCCTTGTTGCGGGTCTTGCCTACGTTTGCCATATAGCTGTTTACACCGGAAGTTGATGGTAGGTTAACGCTCATCAGCAAGTCTTCTGTATTCTGAACATAGTACTCTGCAGTACCGCTCAAACGACCACCGAAGAGAGAGAAATCGATACCATAGTTCCAAGTCTTGGAATATTCCCAGCCAAGTTCTGAGTTAGGGAGAGAAGAAACGTACATACCTATCGCATAACCATTAGGGTCGCTACCGAAATTGTAAGCACGTGTGCTCAAAGCACCGAGGGTAGAATATGGGTTTACTGACTGGTTAGAGGTCTCGCCATAACCAACACGGAGTTTCAGGCTTTCCAACCAGCTGATATCCTTCAAGAAGTTTTCACGAGAGATGTTCCAACCGAGAGATACGGCAGGATAAGTATGCCACTGGTGTCCCTTTGCCAGACGGGAAGAACCATCTGAACGGAAGGCTACGCTTGCCATATACTTGTTGTCGTAGTTGTACATCACACGACCCATTACAGACTCCAGACCACTCTTGTAGTATGCCTGGTTAGCAGGATCTACTGTTACAGTCTTGGCATAACCGATGTTATAGAACTGGAACTTGTCGTTCGGAATATCGAGTCCATACATATAGGTCTGGCGATAGTTGGTCTGCTCAGCAGAGTAAAGAGCTACCGCATTGATTGTATGTTTGCCCCATGTCTTGTCGTATGTCAGCATGTTCTCGATAGCCCAGTTGGTTGTGCGCTGATAGCGGGAAGTGGCATGAGAGTCTGCATTATCCTTGTCAGAGAATACACCCTGACCTACAAAGTTACCATATTCGCTGGAACGATAGTTCAAACCGAGATTGATGCGATATTTCAATCCGTCTACGTGAGGAATCTTCACTTCGCCATAGAAGTTGTTATAGGTACCGTATGCCTTGGTCTGATCTTTGTGGCTGTCACCAAGACTCTCGATGGTATTCTTTGTATAAACCCACTGATCATCACTAGACATGCGGATGCGTGTCTTCAATGAGCCATCCTCATTATATGGGTTAGCGATAGGAGTAGCACTCAGTGTGTTGTAGAGACCGAGGTCGCTATTGTTGGTGATACTGTAGTTGCTGTTAGTGCTGAAACCAATCTTTACGTATTTACCAATCTCCTGATCGATGGCAGCGTGCATGGCATAACGGTTGAAGTTCTGTGTTGGGATAACAGCTTCATCACGATAGTATGAGAGGCCGAAGTTATAGCTTCCTTTGGAAGAACCGCCAGATACTCCAATGTCATGGTTAGTGGTGATACCAGTCTTGAACAATTCGTCCTGCCAATCCATATCCACAGCACCATCTTCGCCCCAATACTTCTCGTCAGGACCATTCTGGAACTTGTTGGCATACTGACGGAGTTTAGTGAACTGTTCTGCGTTCATCATCGGATAACGGTGGAAGAGAGTCTTGGCACCGATGTAACCATTATAAGTTACAGTAGGGCGCTGCTCCTGATAACCTTTATAAGTAGTGATGATGATGACACCGTTGGCACCACGAGAACCATAGATAGCGGTAGCAGAGGCATCTTTCAAGATGTCCATGTTCTTGATGTTGTTAGGATCGATGTCGCTGATGCTACCTGCGAACGGAATACCGTCGAGTACGATCAATGGGTCATTGCTGGCTGTCAGGGAACGTGTACCACGGATACGAATCTGCATGGATGCACCTGGCTTTGATGAAGTCTGTGCCATCTGTACACCTGCGATACGACCCTGGAGGGCGTTGGTGATGTCGGCACCAGGAACCTCACGTACCAATGAACCAGTAACGTTAGCTACAGAACCTGTAACGGCTTCCTTACGCTGGGTACCATAACCGATAACGACAACGTCGTTGAGGCTATGACCTTCTTCCTCCATTGAAATCTTAATGTTTGTCTGATTGCCGACTACGACTTCTTTGGTGTTGTAACCAACATAAGAAATCACGAGCGTAGCACCAGGCTTTACATTAATAGAGAAATTACCTTCCAAGTCGGTTACTACACCGTTACTTGTTCCTTTCTCCTTGATTGTTGCACCAATCAGCGGACCCATAGAGTCGCTGATATTACCTGTAACCTTTTTGGTTTGTTGTACTGAAGTTGCTATCAGAGAATTTGCTTCTCCATTGCTAGCTTGTACCTCTGGAGCATACATTCCAAGTGCGGAACACATACCCATTAAGATTGTTGTTTGTTTTAAATATAACTTCATAGTTTAACAGTTTGTAGGTATATTAAACGTTTGTTACTCACTATTTTGTTAATTGTTTACGGCTGCAAAGATATGTCCTTTTTCGTAAAGTGCAGTTAAAATTTGTATCTTGCGTGTTTTAAAATGTTTCATGTACAATAAAACAGACATGTTTAGGTGAAAAAAAGGGGATATGCAGTTGCAAATCCCCTTTATACCTTATTATATATAGATGTTTTAGTATTCGTATAGCTTGATGTGGAGTATTTTATTGTCTCCACATGAGATGCGGGCATGGCGCCCCTGGTGGTCCTGATCGCCATTATCACGACGGATAAACTGTAATTTGCCGTTTTTGTCTACTTCAACCTGGTCAACATATCCGATACCGATACGCTTACCTTTGAAAGTAGCGGTTTGTTTCTTTGTTTCGGTTCCACCGTTGTCAACAAATCCGTCCTCACCGAGTTTCTTTTCTTCAGCTTGCGCTTTTTCAGTCTTGCTTTGGAAGACTACGACGATTCCATTACCAGCTATGATGTATTCGTTCTTGGCGAGTTTCAGAATCAATCCGCCGCCTTCAGGCCATTTGCTTCCATCTGTAGCACGTGGATCCCATGGTAGCGTGAAGAAATGGCGGCAGGTCATGGTGATATCGCCATCTTCGATGATGCGTTCTTTGTCTTTCTGGTCGAAGAGTAATCCCCAGTTCTTGCCCTTTCCCTGATGCTGGAGCAGGAGAGGAGAGAGCTGGTTGATAACCTTGTATGAACGTCTGAGACTGTTCTTCACCTTGTAGTTAGCTTCATCGAGAGCAAACGGACTGAAACTGATGGCATCTGTTTCGCCGAAGGTATAATATGCCTTTACGCCGCTATTGGCATCGCACTTCACTTCTGGAGTGAAGAAAGGATTGTCGGCACGCTTGTATTTCTCTACCCATCCCTTGTAACCGGTATCATAGATGTCTGGTGCAAAGATGTCGATGCTTGGTGCGCCACATTTCCATATATCAATCAGATGAGCTAGTGGACCGGCAGAAGGATATTCGCCAGGTTTTCTGCCACGGCTGTTCATTGCTGCATTTACATACATCGGAATATTGTAGATGGCTTTGCCTGCTGAGGCTAGTTGCTCTACATATTTAGCATAGTAATATGCCTGGAATTTCTCGTCAGCATAACGGTCTGTTCCGAAAACTTCTGCCCATGTACCTTTCTTCTTGAGCTTGAGTGCCTTGAGCAATGGAGCAGGAACGGGTTGTCTGTAAGCTTTTTCGGCAAGAGGAGAGTGGTCGCGGGCAGATTCGAGCATGCCGATTTCGTTTTCTACCTGCATCATGATAACGGTATTCTCCTGACTGTCTATGGCTTTGATGTGTTTCATCAGTTCGCAGAATGCTCGTTTGTCTGCTTGAAGCAGGTTGTTGCTGAAGGCTGTGCATATCTCCAATGGCTTGCTGTTCTCTGTGAGTGAACGAGGGAAACGCTTGGTGTTTTCCTTTACCCATAGTGGAGCATAGCAGCTCATGGAGTTCTTCCAGGCACCAAACCATAGGAAGACAATCTTCAAGTCATGTTTACGGGCAGTTGTGATGACGCTGTCTACGAGTGCAAAATCATATTTGCCCTCATTAGGTTCTACAAATTCCCAATATGCAGGAACGAAGACGGAGTTGACTCCGCTAGTCTTCATCTGTTTCAATGCTTTCCTGATGTCGGCAGGACTCGTTGCGGCAGAGTTGCTCAACTCACCAGCCAGGAGAAGCATCGGCTTGTCATTGACAACAAGCTGGGTTGCAGAGCCTTGCTTCTGCAGTTTCACTCCAGCTTGTATATTGATGCAGCATAATAATGCTAGAAAAGATAATACGATTTTATTCATAAATCTTCATTTTAGAAAAGGTTTGAAAATACTTGAGACAGGTATTGCGCCATTCCTTTGCATTCTCCAACTGTACATTGAGCAGAGAGTCTGTATGTTGCCATTCCTGCTCATGACCTTTCATGTACTGTTTAGCCGAGGTGTGCCAATAGTCGCGATATACTTCTACCATGGCTACACCCATGTTGTACTTCATGCAGAGTTCCTGCCAGAGTGTGCTGCCTGATTTCATCTTGTAATCCCAAGCTACATGGTGGAACCATAGGAGATATTCTTCAGGACAGGTCTCGATGTTATCGTATTGGCTGCGATATGGTTCCGGATACTGACCGACTGCATCTGTGCCCTTGGAAGAGCGGTCGAAACCTACGCCCTGTGCATCAGCTTTGTGATAGTATACAGGGCACCATTCCAAAGGATAACTTGCGATGAAACCATCAGGTTCAGGACCGTAGTGGTGGTCGAACTTGAAGATATGATGCAAACCCAAAGGCATCATATAGTTGACACAAGCTTCACGTGAGGTCATCATCATCATCTCTACCGGCTTGGTAAATTTCTCGTCCTGGTTTTCGTAGGTCTGTACGAGCCATTCGTGAGCAATCTCTTCAGCTGTAAGTGAAGGATTCCATGCCAGGCGACCGAAAGCATACCAGTTTGCCTGTGAGAAAGGATGGCCACACCAGTTGGCATCATCACCGATATTGGCTACACCTGAGATTCCAACCAGTTTATTTGGATTGACAAACTCAAAGAACTCTTTCCACATAGGTGCGAGATAGGTGAGATGCTTAGACTGACCGAGATATTCCTGGGTAATCTGAAGTTCTGCTATCTGAGGAGTCTGTTTGATGTTGTCGAAGATAGGAGCGTATGGCTCACGAGGCTGGAAGTCGAGCGGGCCGTTCTTTGACTGTAGGATTACGTTGTCACGGAACTTGCCATCCATACCTTTGAATTCGCTGACAGCTTGCTTTACACGGTCTTCTCCCTTATGGTTAGCACCATATACAAAGCTTCGCCACATGATAATGCCACCGTATGGCTTCACGGCATCGGCAAGCATGTTGGCTCCCTCGGCATGAGTGCGGTGGTAATCGCCAGGACCAGGTTGTCCTTCAGAATTAGCTTTTACCAGGAATCCGCCAAAGTCTGGAATGGCAGCATAAATCTCCTTTGCTTTCTTCTTCCACCACTGTTGTACCTTTTTATCCAATGGGTCTGCAGTCTTGGTATAGCCCAATGCCATAGGAGAAGCAAAGTTGATGCTGAGATACACTCGGATGCCGTATGGACGCAGGATGTTGGCGATGACTCTCACCTTATTAATATATTCTGCAGTCATCATCTTTGGTGATGCATTTACATTGTTCAGCACGCTTCCGTTGATACCGAGCGATGCGTTGGCACGGGCATAGGTGATGAGACGGTCGTGAAGACTCTTGCTGATGCTGCCACCCTTGCCGTTTTTGCCGAGTTTGATTTCTTCCCATTTGAAGATGCTCTTGCCGGCATAGCCACGTTCGATGCTGCCATCGAGATTATCCCAATGGTTGAGGATGCGGAGACCCACTTGTGGCTTTTCTGTTTCATCGATAGCTTTGCTGAAGTTCTGCTGATTGCCGCTACCTGTGTTGTAGGCATCGGTGTTCTGAAGACGAATCAGCTCGTAGGCACCATAGAGCAAACCGATAGGATTGCTGGCGGTGATAGTTGCTTCGTACTGAATGTTGTCGCCTTGCTGGGCAGGACGGGCGTAGATGTTATAGCCCTCGCCCAGGTTGAGACCCTTGTCTATCTTGAGCTCAACATTCTTGCCACGCCAGTTGTTTTCTAACTCCTGCTTGGCAATCTTGGCTGTTGCATCATCAGGCAACTGTGAGATGACTTGGCATGAGTTAGCATACTGCTTTCCGAGCCATAACTGTGAGCCATCACTCTGTGCAGAAACATGGAGTGATGTAAGTACCGTAAATAATAAAATAAGGTATTTCTTCATATCTTTGCAGATCGTTAGTTTGTATTGTTATTGTTTCTGCTGCAAAGATACGAAAAAATACCTTATTCTCTTCTATTTGTTGTTTATTTTTCATTTCTCTTTGTTTCAGCATACTCGCTAGGCGACATGCCATAGTGTTTTTTGAACACGGTAGAGAAGTGGGTCTGGTTGTTGAAGCCCACGGAGTAAGCCACCTGCGTGATGTTGATCTGTCCTTCTTCTATCAGGCGTGCTGCCTGTTCCAGTCGCAGGTTGCGGATGAATTCTCCGGCAGATACACCCGCTATCTCCTTGAGCTTGCGGTGCAGTTGGGCACGGCTGATACCCACATCTGTCGTAAGTTTCTCCACGTTCAGATCCTGATCGGCTAGATGTTCATTCATATAGTTCATCACTCGCTCCATCAGGGCATCGTTGTTGCCTTTCACCTGAATCTGCTCAATCTTCGCTTTCTGTCCTTGTGCCCCGCTATACTTGCCACGGATGCGTCGCACATTATCCACCAGGTTGTCGATGAGAATATGCAGTTCTTCCATGTTGAATGGCTTTGCCAGGAAGGCATCCGCTCCCTTGCGCAAACCTTCCAGGCGGTTCTCTACTTCGCTCTTCGAGGTGAGCAGGATGACAGGAACATCGCTGATGTTGCTGTTGCTCTTGATGTTCTTCAGCATGGTGATACCATCCATTTCCGGCATCATCACATCGCTTATCACGAGATCATATTTGCCGGTGAGCAACATCTTGAGACCTTCCTTGCCGTTGCTGGCATGTTCAAATCGGTACCAGTCGCTCAGTTCGGTCTTGATATAATGTGCAATCTCAGCATCGTCATCTACTATCAGGATGTTGAAATTGCGGTTGGCTTGCGTTCTTTTACCGGTGGATTCGATGCTTCTGTCCTCTTCCTCGTTGAGAATCTCTTCTGGCTTCAGATGTTCCTTGCCCAGCGGAATGGTTACCTCGAAGCAGGAACCCTTGATGCCATCGGTGCGGTTGTATGCCTTGATCTTGCCTCCGTGCATCTCTACGAATGCCTTGCAGAGGTTCAGTCCTATGCCGGTGCCTTCGATGTGAAGGTCGCTGCTGTTGTTGCCCTGGTAGAACCGGTCAAAGAGTCGGTCGGTCTTCTCTTCCTTCAGTCCGATGCCGGTATCCTGTACCTTGATGATGGCATTCTTCTCGTCCTTGCCCATGATGAGGGTGATGGTGCCGCCATTGAAGGTATACTTCATGGCGTTGGAGAGCAGGTTGGAAATCACCTTGTCGAAGTTGATGCGGTCTATCCATACAGGCAACTTGCCATTGGCATCGTTGAGGCTCGCATCTTCCTGGAGCGAGAGTGCGATGTTGCGCTCTTCTGCATTGAAACGGTAGAGCGATATGATGCCGTTCAGGAATTCCCTGAGCTGGGTTTTCTGACAGTGCAGATGCATCTGGTTTTTGTCTATCTTTCGCTCGTCGAGTATCTGGTTTACCAGAAGCAGCAGGCGCTGGGCGTTGCGGTCGATGGTATCGATATCCTGTTTGCTTTCGGCATCCGTGATTCTTGTCTTCAGCTTGTTGAGAGGTCCCATAATCAGTGTCAACGGTGAACGGATGTCGTGGGTGGCATTGATGAGGAACTGCATCTTGGTTTCCTCTAAGTCTGCTTTGCGACGGCGTTCGTAAGTATAGAATACGTATAGAACAGCACTCACGATGGCCAGGAAATAGAGAAGATAGGCCTCTGGTGATGCATACCAAGGGTCACAAACCTTGATGTTGATGACGGTTGGCTTCTTCGAATATTGACCATTGCTGGTAGCTCTTACTTCCAGCTTGTAATTGCCAGGCTTCAACTTGTTGAACGATACGGCATTAGTTCCCTCATTGGTGCTGCTCCAGTTGCCGCCATTGATGCGATATTGGAAACTGATATTGTCAGTGTTCTTGTAGTTGAGCAGAGAGAACTCCAATGTGAATGAATTCTCTGAGTATGGTATCTTGAAGTCGTCGCTCAGGCAGTTAGTTGCCTTTCCGTCTATGATGAAGTTGGTAAGGTATACATTGCCCATCTCCATTTTGTTGGCTCTCACTACGTTAGGATAGAAAGTGGTGATGCCGTCGCTTGTGCCGAAGGCTATCATGTCGTTGGCAGTATGCATGGCAGAACCTAATACATACTCACGTGTGGTGAGTCCGTTGCCATTGATGTGTCCGATGAATCGTTTGGCGTTTGTGTCATATTGCCAGATTCCCATGGTTGTGCTAACCCAATAGTCGCCCTTGTGGTCTCTTACGATACCACATGTCTGCTTGCCTGTTAATGCTTCAGCGTGAGGGAAGTCTACCACCTTGTTCTTTTTGCGGTCGAAGAGATAGAGTCCTTTTTCAGTACCCATCATGATGTCTCCGTCCTTTCCTTCGCAAATGCCATTTATCTGCTTGTCTTTTAGGATATTGTGCCATCCGAAATCCTTGAAGCTGAGTGTCTGTGTGTTGAGGCAGGATACACCGTTGGCTGTACCAATCCATAGATGTCCGGTGTGGTCAAGAGCCATACTGCGAACCCAGTCATTGCAGAGGTAACCTTTTTTACCTCGGTTACTCATATTGAGGACCTTTACGTTACCGGTTTTCACATTATATATATATAGTCCCTTGCTGTAGACAGAAATGTAGAGGTTTCCCTGGTTGTCATCAGTCATACAATAGATGCCGGCACTGGTAAAACTGATTTTCTGCTGGTAAGCTCCGGTATATGGATTATAGCTGTAGAGAGCACTACCATTGCTGATCCAATAGCTGCCACGCTTGTCTTTGTAGATGATGCAGGTTCCGGCAGGTGATTGAGGATGAGCGATAATTTTTCCTGAAGCATCAAAGCAGAATACGCCACTGTTTTGTACGGTACACCATGTTTCTCCTCTATCGCCTGGTGCAATAGAGGATACGCTGCTACCAATAATATAGTTTTGTGCCGAGAAACTCCATGAGTTGAAAGCCTGTTGGCGTTGGTTGATGAGATAGAGTCCCTTTTTATAGCATCCTATCCAGAGGTTGTTGTCCTTGTCTTCGATGATGTCATTGACGAAGGCGGTGGATAGATCGAAGTTGCTGTTGCTACTTTCCAGTTGCTCCACCCGGTTGCTTCCTTTCCTGATCAGCAATGCTCCATGCTCAGAGGTACTGATATAGAGATTTCCCTCATGGTCGAAGGTTGCATTATTGATGGTTACATTATTGGCGTAGGTGCCAAAGTCGTAGCCCGCATCTGCTATTCTGCCCGTCTTATAGTCATAATAGATGATGCCATACATACATACAATGAGCAGGGTTTGTGGACGATGCTGTATGAAAGCCACTGGCGCTCCGTATGGCGATTTGAAGTCTTTGCGGTTTACCTTTCCTTTGTTTTCGAAGAATCGTGTAAAGGTGGATAGGTGACTACTCTGCCATAGATTGTGCTGCTGGTCTTCATAGATATGGGTAAAGAATACGTCAGAGTCTCGCTCTGCGTATGGTCTTTCCTGCTTAATCAGAAACTGTTTGTCTGATGCTCGGGTAGAAACTGCTTTCTTTACGGAATAAAGTCCGTAGCCGGCTGTTCCCAGCAGAATATCTCCACGATGACTTTCTACGATAGAGTAGATGCGTGGCTTTCTGCCATCAGGAAAATTGAGACGAGTGAAGTCATTCGTCTCATAATTATAGCGCATCAGTCCCTTGGCACTACCTATCCACAGGTCTCCTTTCTTATCAACAAGAAGAGCTGAAATGATATTGTCTGTGATGGATGTCGTATCCTTCTCGTCGTGCAGATAGTTGGTGAATCTGTAGCCGTCAAACTTGCTCAGTCCATATTCCGTACCTACCCAAATGTATCCGTACTTATCTTGTACGACACAATTGATGAGCGAACTGGACAGTTTGCCTGATGTGAATAATTCGCCACCATCAGCCCATAGCATGAGCGAGGCGAGGAGTGCGATAAGTGCCGCAAGGCATTTCCTGGTATACTTCATATTTTTGGTCGTTTACTTGTTCTTGTTTGGTTATTGTTGCTGCAAAAGTAGTAAAAAACTGCGAAAGCAACAAATAAAAATGCGATAATATGTTTCGTTTCCTTTTGTTTCTTTGTCTTTTATGCTTTTATTTTGTCTATGAAACAAATAGAAACGTTCTGGTAACTAGATATTGAAGAGCTTTCAGTAGTTTTTTGTACATTTGCAACGTGAATAGCGAATTGTGAGTAATAAAAACTGTAATAACAATGACTAAACAAACAATAAAGATTTTATCGTTGGCTCTCTTGCTGGCAGGAAGTAGTAGCTTGGCTTTCGCACAGAAAGTGTGGAAGGGTTCTTGGGCGACTGCTGTTGAATGGACTGGTAAAGGGGATATGCCTAAGGAAAGCTTGAGCAACCGTTCTTGCCGACAGATAGTTCATGTATCCTTTGGTGGAGAGGAACTCAGGGTGAAGCTCAGCAACGAGCAGAGTAAGGAACCCGTGGAAATCAAATCGGTGTATATTGCAGATACCGATAAGGACAGCAACTGGTTTGTGAATGGTAAGACCGTGAAGTATCTCAAGTTTAATGGCAAGAAGAATGTAACCATTGCTCCTGGCAAGGCTATCTTCTCAGATGATTTGAAATATGCCTTGAAGAGTGGACAGCGCCTCACGATTACCATCGACTATGGCAAGCAGACTCCAGTGAATGCAACATCCCATCGTGGTTCACGTACCACATCTTATATAGTAAACGGTTTGCATCGTACTCCTAAACCGATGGATAAGAGTTTTGATGATGGCGAGGAGGTGGATCACTGGTACAATCTTTCTGCCATTGATGTGAAGACCGATAAGGCTACCCCAGTGGTGGCTATCCTCGGAAACTCTATTACCGATGGCCGTGGAAGTACCACCAATCATCAGAACCGTTGGACCGATTTCCTCTCGGATGCCCTGAATGCAGAGAAGCCATACGGCGTGTTGAATCTCGGAATCGGTGGCAACTGCGTATTGGAAGGCGGATTGAGCGAACCAGCCATGAAGCGTTTCGACCGTGATATCCTGGGACAGACAGGTGTAGATAAGCTCATCATCTTCGAAGGAACCAACGATATCGGTTGCTGCGGAGGAAATTATGAACATGTAACAGATACCCTGATTGCCTGCTACAAGGTGCTGATAGCAAAAGCCAAGGCAAAAGGCATCAAGGTATATGGCGGAACCATCACCCCAACCAAGGGCAACGGATGGTATTCTTTCTGGCATGAGGCGATGCGACAGACAGTGAACGAATGGATCAGAAAGAGCGGTGCGTTCGACGAGGTCATCGATTTCGATGAGCTGACCCGCGACCCGAAAGACCCTCAGCGTCTGAAGGCTGAGTATTCTGACGACTGGCTGCATCTCAATCCGAAGGGATATGAGGCAATGGGCAAGTTTGCCGCTGAGAAACTGAAGTAAATATAGTATATGCATCTTTTATGTTATATATAATAAGGTGTAAACTTAATGACTGAATAAAATATGGAACAGACAACTGTAACACAGGAATCTAAGGGATTCTACAAACTGAATTGGCTACAACGCATCGGATTCGGATCTGGCGACTTGGCTCAAAACCTCATCTACCAGACCATCTGTATGTATCTTTTGTTCTTCTACACTGATATCTACGGACTCAATCCAGGTGTAGCAGCCACCATGTTCTTGGTGGTTCGCTTGGTGGATGTGCTCTGGGATCCATTGGTGGGAACCTACGTGGATAAGCACAATCCACGTTGGGGTAAGTATCGCTCTTACCTCGTATTGGCAGGTTTGCCTCTTACCGTGCTCGCCATCCTCTGCTTCTGGAATGGCATGGAGGGACAGACAGATACCATTAAGTTGATTTATGCTTACGTAACTTACGTGGGCTTGTCTATGCTCTATACATTGATTAATGTGCCTTACGGAGCATTGAATTCATCTTTGACTCGCGATACAGACGAGATAACCATTCTTACTTCTGTACGTATGTTCATGGCAAATGTGGGTGGACTCTGTGTATCGGCAGGTGTTCCAATCCTGGTAGCGATGCTCGCTGCAGCCAAGGATCTCCCTATCGAGATGGCACTCTTCATGGGTTTGGGCTCATTGCCATCCTTCATCTTTATGCCATTGGTTCCAGCCATCAAGAAAAAGGTAGGCAAGAAGAATATGTTCTACATCTTCCTTACTGTGGCTATCGTGGGTATGGCGATGCTTTATTTCATCAGCAAGATGGGACCTGTAAAGGATCATATCACGCTGGTTTATATTGCACAGTTCATCAAATCAACAGGCGTAATCGTAGCTACAGGATATATGTGGGCTCTGATTCCAGAGGTTATCTCTTTTGCAGAATATACCAGCGGCAAGCGTATTGCCGGCATCGTCAATGCCCTGACCGGTATCTTCTATAAGGCAGGTATGGCTTTGGGTGGTGTTGTTCCTGGTGCCGTTCTTGCATGGACCGGTTATCAGGCAGCGGCAGCTCAAGAGAGCAATTCGCTTCCTACCGACAGTAATGCCTGGTTTGTTGCCATGCTGATTTTTGCTCTGGTAGGTTTCGCCCTTCTGGTATTCTGCTTTACCCAGACCAAGGAGCGCGTGGTGATGGACGAGAAGGAAACCAAGAACGTGAAGGTGAGCGACCTGTGGACAGAATTCTTCCACAACCGTCCTCTCCGTATCGTTGCTCTCTTCTTTATTACAGCCTTCGCCATGATGTCTGTTGGTAATGCAGCAGGTGCTTACTTCATGAACGATTTGGAGCAGCAGACTCCTCTGGCACAGGAAGGCATCCGCTGGTTGGTATGCGTTATCCCAGCCATCCTGCTGGGTTTGGCGATGTTTATCATCTCTAAGTATGAGTTGACTGATGAGGTCATCGACGACATCAACAAGAAGATTGAGGCTCGTCATCAGCAAGAAAATAATTAATATTAAAATAAGGAACAATATGAAAAAGATAACAACTTTGGCAATGGGCTTACTGCTCGCTTCTGCTGCTTTCGCACAGAAGGGCAATACCCAGATACCATCATTACAGAGCACTTTAGGCAAGCACTTCTTGATAGGTGTTGCCGTAGATACAGCTTTTGTGAATGGACATTCGCCTGCAGAGGAGGCTACTGTTAAGGAACAGTTTAATCAGGTAGTGGCAGAGAACTGCATGAAGGGCGAGGAGAATCATCCAGAGGTGAATCGCTTTGATTTTACTGATGGTGATAAACTCGCTGACTGGGCAGAGAAGAACGGCAAGACCTTGATAGGTCACTGTCTGGTATGGCACTCTCAGCCACCTAAGTGGATGTTTACAGATGATAAGGGAAACCTCGTGAGCCGTGAAGTGCTCATCGGCAGAATGTATAATCACATCATGAATGTGGTTACTCATTATAAAGGTAGAGTAAAGGGATGGGACGTTGTGAACGAAGCTTTCGAGGATGATGGCTCTTACCGCAAGTCTCTATATTATAAGATTATCGGTCCGGAGTTCATCGAACTGGCTTTCCGCTTTGCGCATG
>ERZ1026888.680-NODE-680-length-17631-cov-48.922849_pt1 | contig 17631 bp, 14 predicted proteins | sample MGYA00380174_ERZ1026888 | MGnify/ENA primary metagenome ERZ1026888 (study PRJEB33269, sample SAMEA4719810) | human gut metagenome | biome: human-associated habitat; feature: organic feature; material: feces | place: Cameroon | collected 2013-10 ...
GAGATTTCCATTTTCAAGAATGGAGTAACATTGTAATAACTTAAAAAGAAACATGAGTAATAAGAAAGGATTGTTGGCGTTGTCGCCATTGTTTTTGTTGATTGTCCTCATCGTGGCATTCACCGTCTATTCGGTAGATGCCAGTCATAAGGATACCAATTTGTCGCTCACCGTGGCATTTATGATCTCCAGTATCTATGCCATTGCGATTTCTGGTGGTATGCCCATCAAGAGTCGTGTAGATACCTATAGCAAGGGTGCCGGCGCCAACAATCTGATGCTCATGCTGTGGATATATGTATTGGCAGGTTCCTTCGCAGCTTCGGCTAAGGCGATGGGAGCTGTCGATGCAACAGTCAATCTTGCACTCAGCATTCTTCCCGCCAGCATGATTCTGCCGGGACTGTTTCTGGCAGCCTGCTTTATCTCCGTATCCATCGGAACAAGTGTAGGTACTGTTGTGGCACTTGTTCCGATAGCTGCGGGACTCGCCCACTCCATGGACGTTAATACAGGTATGATGACAGCTATCATCGTTGGTGGAGCTTATTTTGGAGATAATCTCTCCTTTATCTCTGATACCACGGTAGTAGCTACCCAGACTCAGAATTGCAAGATGAGCGATAAGTTCCGTGTCAACTCTCTTATCGTAGTACCTGCTGCCGTTATTGTACTGGCTATCTATGCCGTGATGGGTATCGGTCTGCAGGCACCTACTGATATTCCGGAGGTTGAATATGTCAAGGTGCTCCCTTATCTGGTAGTGCTTGTCACTGCTGTGGCGGGTATGAATGTGATGGCGGTTCTTACGATGGGAACATTGCTCTGTGGTGTGATTGGTATAAGCTGTCAGCTTCTGGGTGCTACCGGAGGTTACGATCTCTTCGGCTGGTTCTCAGCCATGGGTAACGGAATCATCGGTATGGGCGAACTGGTCATCATCGCAATGATGGCGGGTGGCATGCTCGAAATCATCCGTGAGAATGGCGGTATCAATTATATCATCGACAAGATTACGGCACACGTCAGTAACAAGCGAGGAGCCGAACTGTCTATTGCAGCACTGGTTTCCATGGTCAATGTATGTACTGCCAACAATACGGTTGCCATCCTCACGGTAGGCAACATAGCCAAGAAAATCGGTGATAAGTTTGGAGTAGATAACCGCAAGGCAGCCAGTATCCTCGATACTTTCTCCTGTACGGTTCAGGGCTTGATACCATACGGAGTACAGATGCTTCTGGCAGCAGGTCTTGCCAATCTGAGTCCGATGGATATCCTTCCATACCTCTATTATCCTCTGGCTATCGGTTTAGCTGCACTGTTTTCGATACTATTTCGTTACCCGAAGCGATATAGCTAGGAAGGAAGTGGCTTATTATCAATTGTTTAACTTTAAAATGAATGCACGATGGATTTTTTGCAGAGAAACCTTTTTGTCAAGCTGCGTTCCGACCACTTCCATACGAAGGAGGAGATGGAACCGATGACTACCTTCAAGCAGAAGAAGATAGCCCAGATGATGAAGAACCTCAGCGATGTGCCTGCGGGTGAAGTACGCATGAACAATGGTTTCCTGAACCGACGTTTAGCCAGCATACAGGAAAACGAGCGTCATGCCATCGACACCTCTATCGAGACCATCCACTTACTTCGCATCATCGTATCCAATATCAATGGAATATTAGCCAATGGCGTTAATCTCGGTGGCATCATCGAGATGGGAAACTACCTGCGCACCAAGGGCGACAAGGTAGATTTCGTAAAACTGGAAAAATGGCTGCGCAAGCTCCGCATCCAGCGTATGGCGCAGTTGCAGGGCAGTGTACTTATCCTCTTCTTCGAATTTGAACAGGATGAGATACCTTTCGTGCGCCGTGTAGAACGTGGTGCCTACAAGCTGACTCTCCGTTCGCTTTATTATAACAGTCTCGATCAGCAGGAAATTTTATTCGAGCAGACCCAGGCTGGATTCGTTCGCACCACCGGTGGCACGATGCGCAAAAACCTGCGCCGCAGTATGCGGTATCTGGAATATGCGCCCATAGAAACTATCAGCAATTTCTGCAATAACTTCTACCGCTCGCTCTCAGAAATCGAAGAATAATATAAAATATATAAAAAATAAGCATACTCTGTGACGAATTTCAAGCGATTTTCGTACCTTTGCATCTATGAAACGATTTTGTATAACAATAATATCATCAATAATAGCATTATGCGCAAGTGCGCAGGTGCAATGCGAGGATACCTGCAGTCATGTGCATGGCATAGACCTCAGCCACTATCAGGGCAATGTGTTCTGGGAAACGGTGGGCGATAACTCCAAGATGGCGTATGTCTATCTGAAGGCTACCGAAGGTGGAACCAATGTAGATAGCAAATATAAGCAGAATATTGATCTGGCTCATAGATATGGACTCAAGGTGGGTTCATACCACTTTTATCGTGCCCGTATTCCGCAGAAGACCCAGTTGGAGAATTTCATGGCTCAATGCCGACCGGGCGACCAGGATCTCTTGCCGATGATTGACGTAGAGACCAAGAGTGGTTTGGAAACAGAAGAATTTTGCGACTCACTCTTTAAGTTCCTGCATCTCGTGGAAAAGGCATACAAACAGAAGCCGCTCATCTATACGGGTGCCAACTTCTATGACCATTATCTCTTGGGAAAACTCGACAGTTACAAACTGATGATAGCCCAATATACCAAGCGAGAACCAGTGCTCAAGGATGGAAAAGACTTTGAAATGTGGCAATATACCGGTAAGGGAAAACTGAATGGTATCAACGGCTACGTGGATAAGAGTAGATTCATGGGCAGGCATCGATTGAGAGAGATTAGATTCAGACACAGATAAGACATTGTTACTTTGAACTTTGAACTTGGAGCTTTGAACTTTATGATTAGCTTTAGGGTCAAAGGTCTATGATGTCTGGAAATATATAATATATAAGTAAAACATAAACTTTAAATAAAACTATGGCAATTATTAAATGTCCAGAATGTGGCCGCCAGATCAGTGACAAGGCTCCAACCTGTCCTAGTTGTGGCGTTGAGATAGCAGGAAAAATCACTAAATGCCCTCATTGCGGTGAGGTTTATTTCAGCAGTCAGGAGATGTGCCCAAACTGCCATGAGATAGCAGTGGGGGTAACTCGTCCTCTTGCGGAAGCAACATCACCGGTGTCGTCTGCAGCATCGTCAGCAACACCGCAGGCTCCTGCGGCTCCAACAGCCCCTCCAACCCCTCCTGTCCCACCAGTACCTCCTGTACGTCGTCCTGGTGTTACTGCGAATGGAAATGATGGCGGAGAGGGCAATACTCCTCAGGAACCACAGAAGAAAAAGAACACCCGCTCTATCTTCATCATCTCATTCATCTTTGCTGTCTTGGCATGTGGCATTATGTATTACTTCTACGACAGTGCCAATCGCAACAAGGAGATGGAAGCTTATGAGTATGCGATGCAAAGCAGCGATCCGATGGTACTGCAGAGTTATCTCGATACCTACAAGGATGCAGATGAAGCACATCGCGATTCCATCATGGCTCATCTAGACCTGTTGAAGCAGAACGACCAGGATTGGACCAATGCGGTAGTGAGCGGATCGAAAGAAGCTCTGGAGGATTATCTCCAGAAGTATCCTAACAGTTTGCACAAACAGGAAGCTTTGCTTAAGATAGATTCCCTCGACTGGAATGTGGCTAAGGCTGCAGATACAGCTGATGCCTACCAGGCATACCTGAATGCTCATACAGATGGTGCTCATATCGAAGAGGCAGAAAATGCCCTGAAGAAGGTGAAGAGCCGTGACCTCCAGCCAGAAGAAAAGCAGATGGTAAGCGGATTGTTCCGTCAGTTCTTCCAGAGCATCAATTCCCGTAATGCGGATGGATTGACTGCTACCTGCGAGGATATTCTCTCTTCCCTGCTTGGTAAGAACTCGGCTACCAAGGCAGATGTCGTTACCTTTATGGACAAGCTCTATAAAGACAATGTTGCCAATATGAACTGGCACATCAACAACGACTACCAGATCAAGAAGCGCGAGGTTGGCGATGAGGAATATGAGTATCAGGTACAGTTCTCTGCCCGCCAGGACGTAGATTTGACAGATGGTACCAAGAAGGAACAACTCTTTAAGATTTCTGCAGTTGTTTCACCTGACGGCAAGGTTTCTGCCTTCAATATGAACAAGGTTTCTGAGCCACAGCAATAGATGAGTCCTGATTAAAAGATTCGTAAGTTCTAAAACAATATAAAAGAATCATAAGATTCAAAAACAATATAAAAAGAAAGCTCCGATGGATTTGTTGAGTCCATCGGAGCTTTCTTTTTTCCTTTTACTTTGCTTCCTTCATCTGTCGGAGCAATTCCTTCTGTTTTTCATTCAGACCAGTAGGCAACTTCACGTTATAGGTAATCATCAGATCACCGAAGGTTCCATCACCTCTGTCATACCCCTTGCCGCGAACACGTACCTTGGTACCATTCTGGGTTTCCGGTTTGATTTTCAGTTTAATCTTTGAACCATTGCTCAATGTGATGATACCCTCACCACCGAGCAGTGCGGTGTACATGTCGATATTCACATTCATGTTCATCTCGCCCGTATTCGTTCTGGCGCTATGACCACCGCAGCCACCGTTGCATCCGCCTGTGCCATATTCGGCACCGGCACCGAAACCAGCACCTGCTCCGCCGAATCCGCCAAAGCCACCGAAACCGGCACCTTGTGAACTGCGGGCACGACCTCCGCCGAAGAGATTTTCGAAGAAGCTGGAGAAACCTCCACCTCCACCGAAGCCACTGAAGTCGAAGCCTTCGAATCGATTTCCACCAGCGGTACCTCCGCCGGCACCTCCATCATAGCCTCCACCGCCGAAGCCTCCTACATTCTTCCACTGTTCACCGTACTGGTCGTACTTAGCACGCTTGTCCGGATCGGAAATCACCTCATACGCCTCGTTCAGCGCCTGGAACTTAGCCTTTGCCTTTGGGTCGTTAGGGTGCAAATCCGGATGAAACTGTTTGGCACGCTTGCGATATGCAGCGCGCACATCCTTCTGCGGGATGTTCTTATCTACACCGAGAATCTTGTAATAATCTACAAATGCCATAGTATAATACCTCCTATTTTTATGATTTTTATAAGAATCCAACAAAAAGTATGCCGTAATTGCCAACTTTTTTGTAATTTTGCAGTTGAAACAAATAAATTCGAGAAAAAAGTATGAAACAGTTATTCGCAGCGCTCTTGTTGGCGCTCACTTTTAATTCGCAGGCAATGGCTCAGCCGCGCACCGTCAAACTCAGAGTGATTCAGACGAGTGATGTCCATGGTTCTTTCTTCCCATACGATTTCATCAATCGCAAACCGAAGGCAGGAACCCTGGCACGCGTATCCTCTTATGTAAACGATCTGCGCAAGACCTATAAGGACAATGTCATCCTCCTGGAAAATGGCGATATCCTTCAGGGACAACCTACCTGCTACTTCTATAATTATATCAACACCCAGGCTCGCAATGTGGCAGCTGATGTAGTCAACTATATGAAGTATGATGCCCAGGCTTTCGGTAATCACGATGTAGAGACTGGTCATGCGGTTTATGATAAGTGGATCAAGGAGTTAAACTGTCCGGTGCTGGGTGCCAACATCATTGATACTAAGACCGGTGAGCCTTATGTGAAGCCTTATATCATCCTGAACCGTGAGGGTGTGAAGATAGCCGTTCTCGGTATGCTGACTCCAGCTATTCCTAACTGGCTGACAGAGAATCTCTGGAGCGGAATGAAGTTTGAGAATATGGTGACCAGTGCCCGTAAATGGCTGAAGATTATCCAGGAGAAGGAGAAGCCGGACGTAGTCATTGGCGTCTTCCACAGCGGTAAGGATGGCGGTATTGTCACTCCCGAATATGAGGAGGATGCCTCCTTGCGGGTAGCAAAGGAGGTGCCAGGCTTCGACATGGTACTCTTCGGACATGACCATACCCGCTGCAATGAGACGATCCTGAATGTGGAAGGTAAGCCTGTGGTGTGTCTCGACCCTGCCAATAATGCACTGAATGTGGCAGATGCCGAGGTAACCATTACCCTGGACAAGAAGAAGGTGAATGGCAAGAAACAGTATGTTGTGACAGACAAGAAGATAGTTGGCAGTCTGCCAGATGTGACAAAATGTCCTATTGATGAGGATTTCATGAAGGCATTCGAACCTCAGATTGCAGAAATCAACAAGTTTGTCAGCAAGCAGATCGGAACTTTCAAGAATACCATCCACAGCCGCGAGTCTTTCTTCGGCAGCTGCGCCTTCAATGACTTCATCCTCAACCTGCAGCTTCAGATCACGAATGCCGATATTGCCTTCAATGCGCCCCTCCAGTTTAATTCTACCATCCAGGCGGGACCTATCTATGTTGGTGACATGTTCAATCTCTATAAATACGAGAATCAGCTCTACGTGATGCGCCTTACAGGTGAGGAGATCCGCAAGCATCTGGAGATGAGCTATGACCTCTGGGTGAATACGATGAAGAGTCCTGAAGACCATCTGCTCCTGCTCGATACCCAGACCAAGGGCGACCAGCAGCGTCTGGGCTTCAAGAACCTCTCCTTCAATTTTGACAGTGCTGCCGGCATTGATTATGAGGTAGATGTTACCAAGCCAGACGGCGAGAAGGTGAAGATTCTGCGTATGAGCAATGGCCAGCCTTTCGATGAGAAGAAATGGTATAAGGTGGCAGTGAACAGTTATCGCGGCAATGGCGGCGGAGAGCTCCTCACCCGTGGTGCCGGTATTCCAAAGGATAGTCTGGATAGCAGAATCATCTATCGCAGTGAGCGCGACCAGCGTTACTATCTGATGGAGGCCATCGAAAAGATGGGAACGGTGGATGCCAAGGCAAACAACAACTGGAAGTTCGTGCCGGAAGCATGGACCAAGCCTGCTGCCCAGCGCGACTATGAATTGCTTTTCGGAAAGAAAAAATAATAGATTATGAAGTATTGGTTTATATTTTGCAAGACAGATATCTTGCTCGAGAAGAGAGAAGATGGAACCTATACGATTCCATGTAGTGAGGAAAGTCCGGTAGCAACCAAGCCTTGGACCCATATCCTCAACATCACACCGATGAATGACGGTACGGAAGTGAAGACTTTCACCATTCCAGAGCCCGTAACCGACAATCCGAAATATGAGATGTGCGGTTTACGTCCTAGCTTTTACAAGCTCTCCCCAGAGTTGTATCAGAAAGCGGGGAAATGTCAGGAACTGAACTATTGGGATATGAACACACAGTTTTGCGGTGTATGCGGTTCACCTATGAAGATGTCAACAGATATCAGTAAGAAGTGTACCGAGTGTGGCAAGTCTGTCTGGCCCTCTCTGGCTACAGCCATCATCGTTCTTATCAAGAAGGGCGATCAGGTGCTGCTGGTTCATGCCCGCAACTTCAAGGGTAACTTCGATTCCCTGGTAGCCGGTTTTGTGGAAACAGGTGAAAGTCTGGAGGAAGCTGTTCATCGTGAGGTGATGGAAGAGACAGGTCTGACCATCAAGAACCTCAAGTATTTCGGTTCCCAGCCATGGCCGTTCCCAAGTGGCTTGATGGTAGGATATACAGCCGAATATGTAGATGGTGAGATTCATCTTCAGAAAGAAGAGCTTTCCCGCGGCAAATGGTTCAGCAAGGACAATCTCCCTGTTTTGCCGGAGAAATTGTCGATTGCCCGCAAACTCATTGATGCCTGGTTGGAGAATAGAATATAAACTTTCGCAAGCAGACTATACTCGCCCTGGACTAATGATCAGTATAGGGTAGAATCTTGAAATTAAGAAATACAGAAGAGATGAAAGAAAAACTTTGGAATGCGAATTACATCAAGGTGATGACCACCAACTTTCTGCTCTACTTTGCCTTCTATCTCCTTACCCCACTCCTACCACTCTATCTGAGTGAAACTTTCGGGGCTACGAAGGATGTGATAGGCATTGTTCTGAGCGGATATACGGTGGCGGCACTCATCATCCGTCCGTTTAGCGGATATGTGGTGGATGGATTTTCCCGTAAGAAAGTGCTGATGGTCTGTCTGACGGCTTTTGCCATCTTTTTTGCAGGATACATAGCAGCCAGTACCATCCTGATGTTTGCCATCTGCCGAACCCTGCATGGTGGACCTTTCGGAGCTGTAACTGTAGCCAACAGTACCTGTGCCATCGATGTCTTGCCTGCCAGCAGGCGCAATGAGGGTATCGGTCTTTATGGATTGAGCAACAACTTCGCCATGGCGATAGCCCCTTCCATAGGTATCTATCTGCACAATCTGGTGGGTAGCTATATGGTACTTTTCTGGATAGCCTTTGTGGTAGCCATTGCTTCTGTAGTGATAGCTGGAACGGTGAAACTCCCAGAGAAGGAAATCATCAGAAACAAGGAGAAGCTCTCGCTCGACCGCTTCTTCCTGACCCGCGCCTGGCTGTTGGCCATCAACATCTGCATGTTTGGTTTCTGCTGGGGTGTATTGAGCAACTATCTCGCCATTTACAGTAAGGAGGAATTAGGCATTACCGGAGGAACGGGTACCTATTTTGCAATCCTCTCTATGGGATTGTTCATGAGCAGATTGCAAGGCAGAAAGGCTTTGAGTCAGGGTAAACTGACCCAGAATGCTGCCGAAGGAATGCTGATATCGCTCGTTGGTTTTACGATATTCGTAGCCATCAAGCATCCGATAGCCTACTATCTTTCAGCTGCATTGATAGGATTGGGAAATGGTCACCTGTATCCAGCCTTTCTGAATATGTTTATCAATGTTGCCCGCCACGACCAGCGTGGTACTGCCAACAGCAGTATTCTGACCGGTTGGGACCTGGGATTCGGAATCGGTTGTCTTCTGGGTGGTGTTGTAGCTGAGCATTTCGGTTATAGTGGTGCCTTCTGGATGGTAGCGGTCGAAAATGCCGCAGCAGTGGTATTGTTCTTTGCAGCCTCCCGGGCATTCTTTGAAAAAAGAAGACGAAACGATTAGCAAAGGAATAAAAAAGTATAAGTTTTTTCCAGGTTAAAGTTTAGCTTCCATCAAGGGCTAAACTTTTACCCTTAAGGCTAGAAATATTTTCCCTTAAGGGTAGTTTACTGCTGGTTTTAAACCGGTATAGAAGTCCAATTAAAGAAAAAAGAGCATTCGTAAGGATTGTGGAAACAAACCCTTTCGAATGCTCTTTGCAATTTTCTTACATGCTTTCTCTCTTAGAATGGGAGATCGTCTGCGCTGCCACCTGCTGCTGGAGCTGCTGGTTGAGCTGGAGGGAATGGAGCTGTTGCACCCTGAGCAGGAGCTGGAGCTGCCTGAGGAGCCGCACTTACTGGAGGGAATGGAGAACCAACAGGCTGCATGCCACCTTGCATGGCAGCAACAGCATTAGGATCTACACGCTGCACATTCCAAGCGCGGACACTGTTGAACCAACGACCATTATATTCGTGTGCATCCAAATCAAAAGAAACCAAAAGTTCCTCACCACTCTGGATGTTGAACTGAGCAATACGGTCTGCTCCGAAAACATCGAAGCAAAGCTTCTTTGGATACTGCTCGTGAGTTTCAATGACATAAGACTGAGCCTTCCACTCACCTCTTGCTGAAACGCCGCTTTTTTCTGGTAAAACGGCAATTACCTTTCCTTGTAATTCCATATTATTATTTTAAAAATTGTTTCAATCCTTCGCCTGCCAAGCCTCATTTTCATCGAGAATCAAAAGATGTATGAAGAGGCTCAAAAACGAGTAAATCTATCTGTTATTTTTCTTTCTGACTGCGAAATTACTAAAAATAGTTTTAAAACAAAAACATTTCTTCGATTATTTTTGTCTATCCCCAATATTTTTTGTATTTTTGTGCTCATAATTGCGCAAATGCCCCAATTTGCCCGTCAAGTAAGGAGCATCAGCAATGAAAATGAGATAAGTAATATAGAAAATTAATAATATAAAATAACGACTCATGAGATTTACAGTTTCAAGTTCAGCATTGAACAGCAAGCTCAATATGCTTGCTAAGGTGATTGGCAGCAAGAATTCTCTGCCTATCCTTGACAATTTTCTGTTTCAAGTTGCCAACGGCGAGATGACCATCACCGCAAGCGACAGTGACAACATCATCAAGAGTACCATCGCTCTCACTGACTGCGATGGCGAAGGCGAGTTCTGCGTTGCCAACCGCGTCATCCTGGATGCATTGAAGGAGTTGCCTGAGCAGCCTCTCAGCTTCGATGTAGATACAGATAGTTATGCCATTAAGATTGTATATCAGAATGGTCTCTATAATTTCACAGGCTTGAATGCTGAAGACTATCCTCCAACACAGGATATGGGTGATGCCTGCACTACCCTCGTCTTGCCAGCACAGGTGCTGATCGACAATATCAACCGTTCTCTCTTTGCAACAGCCAGCGATGAGCTGCGCCCAGTAATGAATGGTATCTATTTCGACCTTACTCCCGAATCGCTTGCCATCGTAGCAAGTGATGGCCATAAGTTGGTAAGAAGCAAGAACTTCACTGTCAAGAGTGAGACTCCTTCTTCATTCAACCTGCCTAAGAAGCCAGCATCATTGCTGAAGAACATTCTGAGCAAGGATGATGAGGCAACCATCAAGTTTGATGCACGCAGAGCTGAGATTCAGTTTAGCGATGGCGTATTGAAATGCCGCCTCATTGATGGTCGCTATCCTAATTACAACTCAGTGATTCCTGCCAACAACCCATGTGAGATAACCGTAGATCGCAAGGGCTTGCAGAGTGCATTGCGCCGTGTTTTGCCATTTGCCAGCGAGAGCAGCCAGCTGATCCGTTTCCATATCGAGAGCGGCCGTTTCGAGGTTTCTTCAGAAGACATTGACTTCTCTACTTCTGCCAAGGAAGTATTGGCTTGCGAATATAGCGGTTCCAGCATCAGCATCGGTTTCAAGGGTAGCAGCTTGATGGAAATCCTGGGTAATCTGAACAGCGATCAGGTTGTCTTCCACTTGGCTGATCCTAGCCGTGCAGGTATCATTGTACCAGCTGAGCAGCCAGAAGACGAGGACATCCTCATGCTCATCATGCCAATGCTCCTTAACGAATAAGGAGCTTGGTTCATCTAAACACCCCTTCCCTATCAGTAATATATAGTAATAAATACTAGAAGTAATGAAATTAAATCTTACTAAGCCTCTGATCGTGTTCGACCTAGAGACTACCGGTCTTGACATGGTGAAAGACAGAATCATCCAGATCTCCTATATCAAGGTGTATCCAGATGGAACAGAGGTACGTAAAAACCAGTTTATCAATCCAGGGAAGCCAATCCCTGAAGAGGTGGTTGCTCTTACAGGGATCAGTAATGATGATGTGAAGGATGCACCAACCTTCAAGCAGTTGGCGGCTACCTTCAATCAGGAGTTCTCCGGTTGTGATTTCGCTGGCTATAACTCCAATCATTTCGATGTACCTATGCTTGCAGAAGAATTCCTGCGTGCCGGCATCGATTTCGATTTCTCTAAGTGTCGCCTCATTGATGCCCAGAACATCTTTATGAAGATGGAGCGTCGTAACCTGGCTGCTGCCTACAAGTTCTATTGCGGCAGAAAGATGGAGGAAGACTTCGAGGCACACCGCGCCGACCAGGATACCGAGGCTACCTATTGCGTGCTGAAAGGCGAGCTGGACCGTTATGCCCCTGGTGTTCAGGAGGAAGCCGACCGTGTGCTTAACAATGACATGGACGAGCTTGCGGAGTTCTCCAAGCGCAACGACAATGTAGATTTTGCCGGCCGCATAGTCTGGCAGGAGTTGAAGGATGCTGACGGCAATGTGATACTCGACGAAAAGGGCAATCCTCGCAAGCACGAGGTATTCAACTTCGGCAAATACAAAGGATGGGATGTGGCAGAGATCCTGACCAAGGATCCTGGTTACTTCACCTGGGTATTGGGAAGCGATTTCACCAACAATACCAAGCAGGTACTCACCCGTATCCGTCTGCGCGAGTTCAACAAGAGAATGGGAAAATAATATGTTAAAAGGAAAGAAAATCGTATTGGGCATTACGGGTTCCATTGCAGCCTACAAGTCATGCCTTATCATCCGTGGTCTCATCAAGAAGGGAGCTGAGGTACAGGTGGTCATTACGCCTGCCGGTAAGGAGTTCATTACCCCTATCACCCTCTCTGCGCTGACCCATAAGCCGGTGGTAAGCGAGTTCTTCTCACAGCGTGATGGTACCTGGAATTCGCACGTGGATCTCGGTCTCTGGGCGGATGCGATGGTCATTGCACCATGTACGGCATCTACCATGGGCAAGATGGCGCATTGTATTGCAGACAACATGCTCATCACCACCTATCTCTCCATGAAGGCACCAGTCTTCATTGCTCCTGCCATGGACCTTGATATGTACAAGCATCCTTCTACCCAGGCTAACATGAAGACCCTTCTCGGCTATGGTAACCATATCATCGAACCGGAAGTGGGATTCCTTGCTTCTGGATTAGAGGGAAAGGGACGCATGGAGGAACCGGATGTCATCGTGGATTACCTGGATAGATACTTCAACATGATGGAGAATGCCGATGAGGTTGCTGAAGTAGAATCAGAGAACCAGAAGAATACGGAGAAAGACCTCTGCGGTAAGAAGGTGATGATTACAGCGGGACCAACCTATGAGAAGATAGACCCTGTGCGTTTCATCGGCAATTATTCTTCAGGAAAGATGGGATTCGCACTTGCCGAAGAATGTCTCCGCCGTGGTGCGGATGTTACTTTGGTGGCAGGTCCTGTTTCATTAGACTGTAGTCCTGCTATCCACCGCATCAATGTGGAGAGCTGTGAGGAGATGTATCAGGCAGCGACAGCTGCCTTTGCTTCATCTGATGCTGCCATTCTCTGTGCAGCCGTAGCTGACTTCCGTCCTGCCAATGTAGCGGATAAGAAAATCAAGCGCGAAAAGGATGACCTGGAGCTGACACTGGTGCCTACCCATGACATCGCAGCAGCTTTGGGACAGATGAAACAAAAGAATCAGCGAATCGTAGCTTTCGCCCTGGAAACCAACGATGAAGAGAGTAATGCCCAGAAGAAGAGAGTGAAGAAAAACGCCGACTTCATCGTGCTCAACTCTACCCGTAATCCGGGCACTACTTTCCGTACTGATGACAATCAGATTACCATCATCTCTGAAAAGGGAAAGAAAGAATATGAAAAGAAACCGAAGACTGAGGTGGCTCGCGACATCATTGACGAGCTGGCTCTCCTGTTTTAGTCCGGTATCTTTAGCTGCTGGTCTCCTGTGCTGCAGTCCTTCTGCGATTTCAGCACAGGAGCTGCAAGCTAAGATTACCATCAACCATGCCCAGATTTCGGGCACGGAGAAAGGCGTATTCGACAATCTGCAACAAACCTTGCAGCAATTCGTCAACAATCGCCAATGGACTCATCTTCAGTTTCAGAAGAACGAACGCATCATCTGCAACTTCAATATCACCGTCACCAAGTATGACAGAGACCAGAATCTCTTTACCTGCAAGGCGCTGATACAGGCAAATCGCCCCGTCTTCAATTCGGCATACACCTCCACCTTATATAATAATGTGGACGATAACTTCACGTTTCGTTTTGCTGAATACGACCAGTTGGAGTTCAATGAGCAGCAGATAGACAATCAGCTTACAGCTCTCTTTGCCTATTATGCATATCTTATCATCGGCATCGATCTGGATAGTTTTGCACCCAAAGGTGGTGAAGACATCCTGCAGCGCTGCATGAATCTGACAAACAATGCCCAGAATCTGGATTATCCCGGATGGAAGGCTTTCTCTGATGACCGTAACCGATATGCCATCATCTCAGACTACCTGGATGGAGCGTTGGAACCCTTCAGACAGTTGCAGTATGACTATTACCGGAAAGGACTCGACGAGATGTCGAATAATGCGGAAAGAGGTCGTACCGAGATAACCGCCGCCCTGGAAACAGGACTGAAGAAGGCGAAGGAAAACCGCCCGCTCAGTTTGTTGCCACAGATATGGACCGACTTCAAGAAGGATGAACTTGCCAACATCTATCGCGGCAAGGGAACCCAAAAGGAAAAGGAGAGCATCTATGAACTCCTCTTCTCCATCAATCCTTCACAGAATAAATACTGGGATCAGGTCAAGGAATAATCTTTCAGGAATCATCTGTCTAGATAGATTTTTCAGGTTGGAATCTTCATGAGATCATCTTCCAGAACAGAAGCTTCTGATAATCAGAATCAGCTTTCCCTTTATATCTTTATCAAAAAGTAGAATAAATATGCTCAAGCAATTATATATCAAGAACTTCACGCTCATCGACGAGCTGAACATCTCTCTTTATCCTGGCTTCTCCGTCATCACGGGTGAGACAGGAGCAGGAAAGAGTATCATTCTCGGTGCCATCGGACTGCTTCTGGGTAACCGTGCCGACAGCAAGGCGATCAAGGCAGGAAGAGACCGTTGCGTGATAGAGGCTCACTTCGATCTCTCCAGATATGGTATGCAGAAATTCTTCGATGATAACGACATCGACTATGATGCCGATGATACGATCATCCGAAGAGAGTTGACTGCAGCCGGCAAGAGCCGTGCCTTCATCAATGACACCCCGGTGCCTCTCACCCGTATGAGAGAATTGGGAGAGCAACTCGTGGATATCCATTCGCAGCATCAGAATCTTCTTCTGCAGAAAGAAGACTTCCAGTTGAATGTGGTGGATATCATCGCTCAGGATGCCGAACAGATCAAGGTTTACCAAAAGGAGTATTATGCCTATCGCAAAGCCAAGGAACTTCTGGAAGAACTGAAAGCCGAGATTGCCAAGAACCGTGAGAACGAGGAGTTTATGCGCTTCCAGCATAAAGAGCTGGATGATGCAAATCTGCAGGAAGGCGAATTGGAACAGCTGGAGCAGGAAGCAGAGACCCTGAGCCATTCGGAGGACATCAAGACCGCTCTCTTCGAAGCAGACAATGCGCTTTCGGGAGACGACGACAGCATACTTGACAAACTGAAGAATGCCACTCATCAACTGGAAAATATATGTGATGTCTATCCAAGCATAGCTGATGTGGCTGGCAGAATGCAGAGCAGCTATATCGAACTGAAGGACATCGCACAGGAAATCAGCAGTAGTGTAGATCACGTGGAATTCGATCCTAACCGATTGGATGCCATCAATACCCGTCTGGACAAACTCTACACTCTGCAGCAGAAGTTCCATGTGGAAACGGTGACCGAACTCATTGTTACCCGTGACCGCATCGCAGAACAGCTTGCACATATCGATAATGGCGATGAAGACATCGAAGAGAAGGAAAAAGAAGTTGCAGCTCTCCTTGCCAAGGCTGAAAAGCAAGCTGCCCTACTCACTTCTATCCGTCAGAAATCAGCAAAGGCCATCGAAAAAGAGATGAAGGGCAGACTCATCCCGCTGGGCATTCCGAATGTGAGATTCGAGATTGCCTTCGCAGAAAAGCCACTGTCAGGAAATGGTGCCGATAAGGTCAGCTTCCTCTTCAGTGCCAACAAGAGTACCCAGCTACAGCCTGTCAGTCAGGTAGCTTCGGGTGGTGAGATTGCCCGTGTGATGCTCTCGCTGAAGGCTATGATCAGTGGAGCCGTGAAGTTGCCAACCATCATCTTTGATGAAATTGATACCGGTGTAAGCGGAAAGATAGCTGAAAAGATGGCAGATATCATGGAAGAGATGGGACTCCAGAACCGACAGGTACTCTCTATCACTCACCTGCCACAGATAGCAGCCAAGGGTAGCCATCATTACAAGGTATTGAAGGAGGAAACCGAGAACGGAACCATCTCGCACATGAAAGAACTCAACAACCAGGAGCGCATTGAGGAAATTGCCCAGATGCTCAGTGGCAGTGACATCACGCAGGCAGCTCTTGCCAATGCTAAAGAATTATTGAGAATATGAAAAGAATAAATATGATCATGATGGGACTGATGCTGGGTGCATCATCCCTCTTCGCTCAGCCAGGCTCTGTACAGAAAGCCGCCAAGAGCGTATTTACACTCACCACCTTCAACAAGGATGGTAACATCATTTCTTCTACACAAGGTGTGTTTATTGATAACAAGGGAACGGCTATCGGTACCTTCAAACCGTTTATCGGTGCTGTGAAGGCTACCATCGTGGATGCCAGCGGAAAGTCGATGGACGTGGATGCCATCCTCGGTGCCGATGAACTTTACGATGTGGCTAAGTTCAGAGTATTGGGTAATACCACGGCTGCCAACATTGCAACAGCAGAATCACCTGCGGGCAGCAAGGTTTGGCTCGTTCCTTATTCTATCAAGAAGTCACCTTTCCAGCAGGAGGATATCGCAAGCGTTGAGAAGTTTAAGGAAACTTACAATTACTACATCTTCTCCAACACCGTACCCGACAATGCTGTGGGTTGCCCATTCGTCAACAAAAACGGTCAGGTGATTGGTATCATGCATAGCAATGGTCAGGTAACTGCCATTGATGCCAACTATGCCAAGGAGTTGAAGGTGACAGGTCTTTCTACACTGGATGCAGCCCTTCGCGAAACAGGCATCCGTACCGCTCTGCCTGATACCGAACAGGAGGCGATTACGATGATGACGCTCAATAAGTCTCAGGTGACCCGCGACATCTATGATAAGTATGCAGATGAGTTTATGACAAAGTTCCCTGCTTCAGCATTCGGCTATAAGGAAAAAGCAACTCTGCTTGTAGATAAGAACGAGTTTGCCGAGGCTGCCAAATGTATGGAAGAAGGAATCAAAAAATCTTCAGCCAAGGATGAAGCCCACTCCAATTATTCTGATGTCATCTATCAGAAACTGATCTATAAGGGTGATTCAGCCTATACAGCCTGGACCTACGACAAGGCGATAGAAGAGGCACAGAAGGCATACGCCATCAATGCTAATCCTGTATATCAGCATCAGGAGGCACGTGTCATCTTTACCAAGGGTAATTATCAGAAGGCATACGATATGTTCATCGCCCTGACCAAGACTTCGGTCAAGAACCCGGAAATCTTCCTGGAAGCTGCTCAGGCTAAGATTCAGCTCAAGGCTCCAGCTACAGAGATTAAGGTTTTGCTGGATAGTGCAGTCAATGAGGCTAAGAACTCGGGCACCATGGCTGGTCCTTACTATCTGGCTCGTGGTGATTTCCAGGCAGAACAGGGAGAGTATCGCAGTGCTATAGCCGACTATAATATGTATGATTCGATTGTCCGTCCTGTTAATCCTGCATTTTTCTATGCAAGATACAAGGCTGAAACCAAGTTGCGCATGTGGCAGCCAGCGTTGATAGATATTGCCCGTACCTGCTACCTCGCTCCTAACGAGCCTACATATTTTGCAGAATGGGCTAGTCTTGACTTACGTGTGAAGCGATATGCAGAAGGCATCAGTGCAGCCAAGCATTGCATAGAGATTGCTCCAGAATATGCCGATGGCTATCTCCTCCTCGGTTTGCTCCAGATGGAGAACAAGCAGAAGGAAGAGGCTCGCAAGAACCTGGAAAAAGCAAAGGAACTGGGAGATACCCGTGCTGAGGGTTATCTC
>ERZ1026888.683-NODE-683-length-17577-cov-13.290549_pt1 | contig 17577 bp, 7 predicted proteins | sample MGYA00380174_ERZ1026888 | MGnify/ENA primary metagenome ERZ1026888 (study PRJEB33269, sample SAMEA4719810) | human gut metagenome | biome: human-associated habitat; feature: organic feature; material: feces | place: Cameroon | collected 2013-10 ...
CACCCCGACAACCCCGACACCTTCGTGTGGTACGCCGCGCCCATCTTCGAGACGGCCAAGCCCGACGGCAACTAACCGCATCCGCATGTTGCGCCACAGAGAACATGCAGCTGACGAATAGAACAACTACCTTTTTACAGAAAACAAGAAACAAGCTACATAGATATGAACAAACGAATCATCACAGCCACATTCCTGATGGCCATGAGCTCGCTGGCAGGCTTCGCCCAACGCCAGTTCGACAACCTCGACCGAGGTCTCATCGCCGTGAAGAGCAATGGCGGTATGTACTGCTCTTGGCGCATCAACGCCGACGAGTATTACGCCACCACCTACGATCTCTACCGCGACGGTGTGAAGGTCAACGACCAACCGCTCACCGTTTCCAACTTCACCGACCCCAACGGCACGCTCGAGAGCCAATACACCGTGAAGGCGGTGCACGCCGGACAGGCGTCGGCCGACAGCAAGAAGGGCCACAACCTGGCCAACGGATGGCTGGAGGTGAAGAAGCCCAAGCGCATCTCGAACGACGGAAAGACCGACATCTCCAACCAGTATGAGCCCAACGACGCCACCATTGGCGACGTGGACGGCGACGGCGAGATGGAGCTCATCACCAAACAGCTCTTCATCGGCCAAGACCCGAACAACACCTCACAGGCCGACTTCGCACGCATCGAGGTGCAGAAGCTCGACGGCACGTTGCTCTGGTGGATCGACTGCGGCCCCAACATGTGGGATTTCCAGCAGAATGAGATCAACATCATGGCCTACGACTGGGACGGCGACGGCAAGGCCGAGTGTGTGGCCCGCCTGCAAGACGGCAGCGTCGTCCACATGGCCGACGGCACTACCTACACCGTTGGCGACGCCACGAAGGATTATCGCGGTGGCGTCTACAACTTCCTCAGCAAAGGCGACGAGTTCCTGGTCTACATGAACGGCCAGACGGGCAAGCCCTACGTGGTGCAGGAGTTCCCCCTGAAACGCTTCGAGAGTGGCGAGAGCGACCTCAACGCCGCATGGGGCGACGGCTACGGCCACCGCTCGATGAAGTTCTTCTTCGGCGCCCCCTATCTCGACGGCCGCAAGCCCAGCATCTTCCTGGCACGAGGCATCTACACCCGCCACAAGATGATAGCGCTCGACGTGGATCCCGCCACCCACCAGTTGTCGGTGCGTTGGCGTTGGAACAACAACACCCCCGGCTCACCCTGGTATGGCCAGGGCTACCACAACTTCGTCATCGCCGATGTCGACCTCGACGGACGCGACGAGATTGTGTTTGGCTCCATGGTCATCGACGACAACGGCCACGGCCTGTCGACCACGGGCCTCGGTCATGGCGACGCCCAGCACGTGGGACAGTTCGACCCCTATCGCAAGGGACTGCAGATGTACGCCTGCAATGAGACCCGGCCGGCCAACAACTACCGCGACGCCACCACCTCGAAGATCTTCTACCGTTTGGCCGGCGGCGGCGACGATGGCCGTTGCATGTTTGCCAACTTCACCAACCGCGTGCCGGGCGCCATCGGGTCGTCGGCCCACGACAGGCCCATCAGCGCCGTCACTGCCAAGCATGCCGAGGGTCTGCCCGACGGCTATTGGTTCGGCAACGTGTTCCGCATCTATTGGGACGGCGACCTGCTCGACGAGGACAACAATGCCGCCAGCATCCACAAGTTTGAGGACCAGAGCACCATCACCCTGCCTGGCGCCCTGAACAACAACAGCACCAAGGCAACACCGTGCCTGCAGGCCGACATCTTCGGCGACTGGCGTGAGGAGATTGTGGCGCGCACCGAGTCGGGCGACATGCGCATCTACACCACCACCATTCCCACCCAGCACCGCATGGCCTCGCTGCTCACCGACAAGCAGTATCGCAACGCCATGCAGACGCAGATGAACGGTTACAACCAGCCGCCCCACGTGTCCTACTTCGTGGGCGAGCTCGAGGGCATCACCATCGCCCCGCCTCCCGAGGCCACCAATGGCAAGACCGAGATCAAGAACGGTGGCACCCTCTCATCGGCGCTCAACGGCAAGCAGGTCATCATGGCCGAGACGTCCGACATGACCGTGAGCGTGGCCGAGGGCGCCCAGCCCGAGGTGTTCTTCGATGTGGCACCCTCATGGACCCAGGGTCACGACAACAACAACAACATCACCACCTCTTACTACACCCACACGCTGACGGGCGCCGCCTTCTCGGGCGCCACCCGTGTCACCAAGCAGGGCTGCGGCACGCTCGTCATGCCCACCGCCGTGCAGACCTACACGGGTCCCACCGATGTGTGGTTTGGCACGCTTCGCTTCGATGGCGTCATGCAACACTCGCACGTTTGGCTCAACCGTTTTGCCGAGCTCAACTCCGACGGTGGCTCGTTCCAGGCCGGCGTCAGCATGGACTATGGCGCCATCCTTCGTCCGGGCGCCGACCATGTGGGCATGGTAACGATCGACTCGCTCCACCTGGGCTTCGGCTCCCGCGTGGTGTTCGACATCGACGACAACACGAAGAAGGCCGACAAGCTCGTGGCCAAGAAGCTCGTCATTGAGAAGAAAAGCTGGAGCCAGGGTCCGCAGTACAATGCGCCCGTGTTTGAGATCCACCCCACCTACCTCAGCGGCAAGGACCGTTTGGAGGCAGGCACCTACGAGTTGGCTGACGCGGCCGACATCAAGGGCGACATAGCCAACATCACCATCGACGGCATCAACAACCAGAAGGCCGCCCTGAGCGTGGCCGACGGCAAGATCTTCATCACCATCGCCGACCAGCGCGACGCCGCCGCTGTGGAGTGGCAGGGCGCCGTGGATGGCAACTGGGACCTCCTCAACACAGAGAACTTCACCGTGGGCGGACTGAAAGACCAGTTTGTGAGTGGCGACCGCGTGACCTTCACCGACAACGCCGAGCGTGGCGACATCACCATCACCGAGCCGGTGACGGTGGCAGCGCTCAACTTCACCAACGATTCGCTCAAATACACCCTCAGTGGCGACAGCATCCTTGGCACAGCCGACCTCACCAAGACCGGCGAGGGAACGGTGACCCTCAACAACGAGAACCGCTTCGTGGGCACCACACGCATCATGGGCGGCACACTCAACGTGGCGAAGTTGGCCAACAAGGAGGGGCAGGATTATGGTTCACTGGGCGGTGTGAACAACCGCATCGAACTGTCCGACAATGGCGAACTGGGTGTAGCGACCAACATCACCACCAACCAGACCATCCGCCTGGCAGGCTCCGACGGCGCCATCAACATCGACACCAACGCCCGCCTGACCCTGAAGACCGGCATTGTGTCGACCAACGGTCGCCACACCCTCACCAAGCGAGGCTCAGGAGCGCTCACCCTTGACGCGGCCAGCACCCTGCGAAGCATCCATGTGGAGCGCGGAACACTCGACCTCTTCGACGGCGTCAACGCCGACACGGTGCGCTTCGCTGGCACCGGAACAAAGGTATACGACAGCAACACGATGGGCTCTTACAGCAACAACAGCACAACCTTCGTGGTGCCTGAGAAGATTACTGGCAACTTCTGGATGGATCCGCGCTGCGACTACAAGGGCAAACTGCTCGGCAAGGGCACGCTCTATGTGTACGCCGCCGGTCCGCGCAACACGCTCAGCGGCGACTGGAGCCCATTTGAGGGAACCGTCGTTGCGGGTCAGGAGAAGCGCAGCACCTATGGACCCAGCTTCGACTGGAACAACAACTACGGCCTACCGAAGGCCACACTGCAAGTGAGCAAGGGCACAACGTTCCAGGCCGGCAGTCGGTCGATGGCCATCGGTCACGTCAAGGGCGAGGGTGTCATCAACACAACGGGCACCCTGACCATCGGCGCGCTCAACGAGGATATGCTGAAGACGACCACCCTGCAAATAACCAACGCCAAGGTGCGCAAGGTGGGATCGGGCATCTGGACGCTCACTACCGCCAACGCCCAGCCCAACATCGGCGCCGTGACCATTGCCAGGGGTGAGCTCCGCCTCGACGACACATCGTTCAAGACGTTGCTCCTGGGCACATCGGGCGTCACCGTCACCGACTCAGGACTGGTGCAAGGACGCGGCAAACTGCAAAGCATCGTCGTCAACGGCGGCACATTGGCTCCCGGCACCTACTTCGGCAACCACTACGGCGCCATCAAGACCGAGGGCAACATCACCCTGTCGAAGGGTAAGTTGGAACTGACCATCACCAACAACCGCAACAGCGGAACCAGCCGCTCCTACCTCGAGGTGGGTGGAACGCTCACCCTCAACGACTCGGTAGTGGTCAAGCTGAGCGACCGTTACGCACCTGCCGTAGGCGACAGCATCGTGCTCTGGACCGCCAATAAGTTTAGCGGCAAACCGAAGGTGAGCCTGCCCGCACTGCCCGACGGCATGATGTGGGACAGCTCCGCGCTGGCCGCCGCCAACGGTGTGCTGAAGATCGCCGTGAACACCGGCATCTATGGCGTGAACGCCGACGGCACCTCGCGCCGCCTCATCTTCACCCTCGACGGCCGCCGCGTCAACGAAGACCTCAACCGTCTGCCCGCTGGCGTGTATGTCGTCAAGGAGAATGGCAAGACCTATAAGGTGAATAAGCAATAAGGAAGATGGGCCTGATGGGTGGCGCCGACGCTGCTCACCAGGCCCATTGTGCTTTTTGCGCCCACCACTCACACCACCAAGCATACGCATAACCCACAAAAACCATCATTCATGAAGCACATTCTTTCCCTTCTCACCATGGCCCTGTGCCTGTCGTGCACGGCGCGCACAGCGCCCAGCAAAATGGTTTCGGCCACCACCTCGGCAGCCGCCACACCCACCGCACGCCAGTTTGTCATCACCTTTGCGGAAGGAGCGCGCCTCACGGGCTACCTGCCCGCCCAACCCTCAGGCCGCGCCATCGTCGACCTTCCGGGCGGCGGCTACTCGCATCTGGCCGTCGACCACGAAGGGCACCAGTGGGCCGACTGGATGAACCGTCAGGGCATCGCCTTCTTTGTGTTGGAGTATCGCATGCCCAAGGGCGACCGCACCATCCCCCTGACCGATGCCTACCGCGCCATGACCACCGTGCGCGACTCGGCCACGGCATGGCGCGTCAATCCCTACGACGTGGGAATCATGGGCTTCTCGGCAGGCGGACACCTGGCGTCGGCGGTGAGCACCCACGCCCCATGGGCCGCACGCCCCAACTTCTCCATCCTGTTCTACCCCGTGGTGTCGATGGATGAGCGTGTCACCCACAAGGGATCGTGCGTCAATTTCCTGGGTGCCGAGGGCATGAGCGACAAGCGTCTCGTTCAGCAATGGAGCAGCGACGCCTGCGTGCGTCGCCATCTCACACCACCCGCCTGCGTGATTCTCTCCACCGACGACCGCGTGGTGCCTCCCGTCACCAATGGCGTGGCCTACTACTCGGCCATGCGCCGCGCCGGCAACAACTGCGCGCTCTACGCCTATCCCTCGGGAGGGCACGGCTATGGCATCCGCAAGAATTTCGCGTTCCACGAGCAGATGCTCGGCGACCTCAAGGCGTGGCTCGCCACCATCGCCGCGCCCCGTGAGCAGGCGCTGCGCGTGGCGTGCATCGGCAACTCCATCACCGACGGCATGGGCATCGACATGAGCGAGGTCTATGGCTACCCCGCCGTGCTCCAACGGCTGCTGGGAAAGAACTACAACGTGAAGAACTTCGGCGTGTCGGCGCGCACCCTGATGAACAAGGGCGACCTGCCTTACATGAAGGAGCAGGCGTGGGCCGACGCGCAAGCGTTCCTGCCCAACATCGTGGTCATCAAACTGGGCACCAACGACTCGAAGGATTACAACTGGATACATGGCGCCGACTATGGCAGCGACCTGCAGAAGATGGTCGACACGCTGCGCGCCCTGCCCTCGAAACCTCAGATCTATGTGTGCAGTCCCATACCGGCCGCCCGCATCTGGGGCATCTCCGACAGCGTGATCGTCAATGGCGAGATACCCGCCATCAAACGGGTGGTGAAGAAAAACAAGCTCGCCTACATCGACCTCCACACCGAATTCAAGCCCACCGAAGGCCTGATGCAGCGCGATGGCATACACCCCACCGACAAGGGAGCGGCCCAACTGGCCAAGATCATCGCCGCGCACATCCATACCCAAAAATGATGATTTGTCAAATTAGCCCACTCGCATTGGCCTGTTAGTCGTCGATTTTGCGTATCTTTGCAAAAGCATTGAGCCAAAGCTTGCAAAGATTGATATGATCAAAAAGACAACATGCTTCATCTATGTGGCGCTGCTGGTGGCGATGGCCACCGCAACCATGGTGGAGAACAGCCACGGAACCAACTATGCCCACACGGCCATCTACGGCTCGTGGTGGTACGTCCTGATGTGGACTGCGCTCACGGCATTGGGCGTGGCCTATCTCCTGAAACGCCATGTGCGCCACTGGGGCACCTGGATGCTGCATGGATCGATGGTCGTCATCCTTGTGGGCGCACTGCTCACCCACCTCACCGCCACCAAGGGCAAGATGCACCTGCGTGAGGGCGAGACCACCAACGCCTATATCGCTGAGGGCGACGGCCACGACATGCGCAACGCCATGTTGCCCTTCAGCCTACAGCTCCAGCGGTTTGAGACCTCCTATCATGCCGGCACCAGCGCCGCGGCCGACTACGAATCGGTGTTTACCGTGATCGATGGCCACGAGCGGCAGAGGGGCCGCGTGTCGATGAACCACATCTTCTCCTACCGTTCCTATCGTTTCTATCAGGCGAGCTACGACGCCGACGGCCACGGAACGGTGCTGGCCGTGAACAGCGACCCCTGGGGCATACCCGTCACCTATACCGGCTATGCCTTGCTTTTCTTCTCCTTGCTCTTCATGCTCGTCGACCCCAAGGGGCCTTACCGCCGTGTGCTCCGCAGCGACCTGCTGCGCAAAGGGGCGCTCATGGGCCTGCTGCTCTTCGCCTTGGCCACAAGCGGCTGGGCCCAATCCACCGTGCCCCGCGCCACCGCCGACAAGCTGGGACGCCTCTGCATGCTCTACAACGACCGCATCTGCCCGGTGGAGACCTACGCCCTCGACTTCTGCAAGAAGGTTTATGGCGCCCGCTCCTACAAAGGACTGACGGCCAACCAGGTGCTGGCCGGATGGCTGTTCTACGGCAACGAGTGGGCCACGGAGCCGTTCATCCGCGTGAAGGGCAGTGCCCTGCGCAAGCAGATGGACCTCGAAAGCCATAGCGCCATGGCCAATTTCTTCGTGATGGGACAATACACCCTGGCCCCACTGATCGAGGAATACTACCAAGGCAACACCGACAAGCTACACCAACAGGCCCTCGACGTTGACAGCAAACTGATGCTTGTCATGGAACTGCGCCATGCCGCGTCGCTCCACCTGTTGCCCTACACCACGCCCCACGGTGTCACCACGTGGTATGCGCCCACCGACACGCTGCCGCAATCCATTGACAGTCAGCAGGCGCTTTACATCCGCAGCGTGTTCTCGCTGATGGCACAGGATGTGGCGGCCGGCCGTTGGGACCGCGTGGATGAGTTTCTCGACAAGATGGATCGCTACCAGCACGTCTTTGGCGGCCACACCCTACCCTCTGCCACACGCTACCAGGCCGAGCGCATCCTCAACGCCGTGCCCTTCGCCACGGCGCTCTTCATGGTGAACCTCACGCTGGGCTTCATCGCCCTCTTCTATATCATCGGTCGCATGACCGAGGCCCGATGGATCACACCCCGCCGACGCCGGTGGGCCGACGGCTCGTTTGCCCTACTGCTCGGCCTGTCGTTCCTGGCGCTCACCGCCGCCATGGCGCTGCGCTGGATGGTGAGCGGCAACATGCCCTTGAGCAACGGATATGAAACGATGCTGCTCCTGGCGTGGTTTGTGGAGGCCATCGCCCTGCTCATGCAGCGCCGTTTCCGCATCGTGATGGTGTTTGGGTTCCTGCTCTCAGGCTTCTTCCTCCTGGTGAGCCACATCAACGCCATGGACCCGGCCATCGGCCAGATGATGCCGGTGCTCAACTCGCCCCTGCTCTCCATCCACGTGAGCATCATCATGATGAGCTACGCATTGCTCTCGCTCACGTTCGTCTGCGCCGTCATGGGCCTGCTCATGCGCCGCCACGAAGGCGAGTTGCAGGCGCTCAGCCAGCTCTTCCTCTATCCCGCCATCGCCACCATGGGCATAGGCATCTTCATCGGAGCCATCTGGGCCAACATGAGTTGGGGAAGCTATTGGAGCTGGGATTCGAAGGAAACCTGGGCGCTCATCACGTTCATGATCTACGCCATCGCCCTCCATGGCGGCAGTCTGCCGGCGTTCCGACGCCCGCGCCCCTACCACTGGTTCATGGTGCTGGCGTTCCTTTCGCTCATCATGACCTACTTCGGCGTCAACTACCTGCTGAGCGGCATGCACTCGTACGCCTAACAGCCTCAACCATTCTTACCGACAACAATAAAAGAACCAATCAACAATATGGAAAACAACAGGTCTTCAAATCTCACGAAGATACAACTCAGCACATTCGACAACGGCACGGAGGTGCGCGAGCACCACGTCATCATCAGTCTTACCGACGCGGGTAGCACGCTGACCTACGCCGAACAGCTGGGCCTTGTGGCCGAGCAGTTTAAGGCCACTCGCAAGGAACTGGGCGCCAAGACGGTGTTTAAGCGCTACTTCCTCAGCGACGCCGCCAACCAGGCCGACGACCTGATGAGCTACGAACTGGAGAGTCCGGAGTATGCGGTGTCGATCGTGCAACAGGCTCCCGCCAACGGCACAAAGGTGGCGCTGTGGGCCATCCTCATGACGGGCGTGGCCACCAAGGCACTGCCCAGCGGTCTCTATGAGGTGAGCCACGACAGTTATCGCCAGCTGTGGACCGCCTCGTGCAGCAACCTCGCCAAAGACTCGGAGCGCCAAACGAAACTGTTGCTCAACGAGTATGTGATGCGACTGCTCAACGAGGGCTGCACGCTGGAGGCCAACTGCGTGCGCACATGGTTCTTCGTGAACGATATCGACAACCATTACGCGGGTGTAGTGAAGGCGCGCAACGATGTGTTTGTGACGCAAAACCTCACCGACCAAACCCACTTCATCGCCTCGACGGGTATCGGGGGGCGCCACGCCAATCCGCGTGTGCTCTCGCTGATGGACGCCTACGCTGTGACGCCCTTGGAGAAGGGGCAGATGGGCTACCTCTACGCCGCCGACCACCTGAACCGCACGAGCGACTATGGGGTGAGCTTTGAGCGTGGCGCCTACGTGGATTATGGCGACCGCCGCCACGTGTTCATCTCGGGAACGGCCAGCATCAACAACAAGGGCGAGATTATGCATCGGGGCGATATCCGCCGCCAGTGTGAGCGTATGTGGGAGAATGTGGAGGCGCTGCTCAACGAAGCCAACTGCACCTTCGACGATATGAGCGAGGTGGTGTGCTACCTGCGCGACCCGGCCGACTACGCCGTGGTAAGCCAACTCTTCGAGGAGAAGTTTGGCGCGAAGGCAGGGCGCAAGGCCACACCTTTCATCTTGGTAAACGCTCCCGTGTGCCGCCCGGGTTGGCTCATCGAGATGGAGTGCATGGCCACGAAGGCCATCAGCAGCGACTATCCGCAGTTCTAACCCCAATGGGCCGTTGACTTTCCATTCGGAGTTAAAAATTTATGAGAGTGTGTCAAAAGTCAATTATACGGGCTGAAAGCCCAATAAGCACATAGCCCAGGGCATCCGCCCTGGGTGTACGGATTGACAAAAGCAAGACGCCCTGCAAGGGCAAAAGCATTGATTATTAACGCTTTTGCCCTTGCAGGGCGTTTGGTTGTTTGGGAACTTTTACCCAGGGCGGGTGCCCTGGGCTATGTGCTTCTGCCCCTTCAGGGCGTACTGCTTAAACTTTTGACTTTACCCTCATAATTCTAATATGTTTCATCGTGACTTATTATTTGATGATGATATGCTTGCCAATGCGGTGATTTTCATCGTAGTCGCGGAAGAAGTTGGGGCGCAACTGTGCCGGGTCACCCGTGAACTGGATGTTCTCGAAGGTGACGTAGTCGATTCCGTTGCCTGGGGCACGGTTGTACTTGGCTCCGAAGACGACGGCCATGCCGATGAGGGCGGTGCTGTCAACGCGCTCCACGCGGATATTGCGGAAGTTGATGTCGCGAATCCAGTTCTTGTCACCGCAGGAGAAGTTCAGGACGGCGTTGGTGCGGGCATAGAGGATGTCGCAGTCTTCGATGCTGACTTTGCTCAGCGTCTCGCCCACGTTGGAGCGGTCATCGCCGTGCGTACCAATGTTTACGGGATGTGCCACATCGGCCCAGAGTGTGGCGCGGCGCACATGGATGTTCTCGGTGCCGCCCCAGTACCACCAACGGTGGTTGTAAAGGGCGATGCAGTCGTCGGAGGTGCGCAGGAAGCAGTCCTCGACGGTCACGTCGCGGCAGCACATCAGGTCGATGCCGTCGCTCCAGCTCATGGCGGAGAACGACTTCAAATGACGGATGGTGATGCCCTCCGACTGTCCGCCAAAGACAGTGTAGTGCTTGGGGTTAAGCACAGTGGGACCGTCAACGAGCACGTTCTTCGAGAAAGTAATCTCGATGCCGCGCAGGGGATGGTCGATGATGCCGCGCCCAACAATGCGCACATTCTCTGCGTGATCTACAATGAGACGCGCTTTTACCACGGCTCCCGGAGCCAGATAGACGGTGCAGTTGCTCGGTATCTTGATTTCCTCGCTGGGCAAGTCCTTCGGTTTGTGGATGCCAGGAGCGAAGTAAATCAGGCGTGCATCTTTCACGAAAACGTCCTGAGCATTCTCGCCTTGCCAGGTAATGGCTTTCTCTGACAAGTTAGGCTTTTCAGAGAAAAGCGGATTGGCAAACAGATGCAGATTATGCGCCTTATCACCATCATATTCTATGCTCAGGTACTTGGGCTGTTGCAATGTAAATTCCACCGTATGCGAATCCACTTGCTGCACCTTGATTCCATTTGACTGAGGGCGAACAAGGACGGAGGAATAGCGTTTATTATTTACCACCCTAACCTCCACTGGTTCGCCCATGTCGAACTCAGCAAACGATGCCTTGGAGCGGCTGGCGAGATTCACCTGACAACTCAATACATCCAACGGTTGCCAGTCGCCATTAGCGGTTCGCACGCTCACCTCATAGTCGGCTGAACGTTCGATGGTCTTGTCCTCTGGCCAACGAGGGACGCTTACCTGGGCGCGGATTGCCGTCATTGCCAGACACAGCGACAGCAAGATAAGAGATAATTTTTTATTCATAGAGCTTGTTTATTAAAATTCAAAAACACCTTTTGACCATTCACGATGTAAATTCCCTTTGTAGGTCGCTGCACTCGGCGTCCGCTCATATCATATATTCTCTCCTTTTCCATGGGTGAGGGGCAGGCTGCGAGGCTTATTCCCGTTTCCGTCTCAACCACCTTGCGCCCATAGAACTGCACTTCGGCGACATTACAATTTCCTTTGTCGGGACCGAGGTAGCGGAGATAGCGGTAACGCTTGGCAGTGCCACTGGGAGCAGCAAGTTTGGTGAGAACGCTTTCAGCGGGAGCTTCGGGAACAGTGGCGATGGTGACAGCATCGGAAAAGCCAGCAGTATTGGCAACTTGGAACTTACCTCCTGTCATGCGGGAGGGGTAGCCGGAGCGAGGAGCGAACTTAACATAGACGACCTGCCCCGTGTAGCGTGTGCCGAGGTCGTACCCCACCCAGTCGCCAGAGGCATTAGCAGCATCATAGAAAGTATTGAGGTTGCCGTCGAGAGCGGCCTTGCCAGTGCGGGAGGAGTTGTTGCCATAGCTGCCGCTGGTGCCGATAATGGTGCCGGTAATCTTCACCACTTTGTCAGTCGTTACTTCGCGTGTGTCGCTGGCCTTGCTTTCACCTTTGACGTTCGAGGCGGTGACGTAGTAGGTGTATGTGGCAGCCGTTGCTTCGGTGTCAACATATCGGGTGGCTCGAGTGGTGGCGATGTGCGCATCATTCCGATAGATGTTGAAAGAATCTGCATCAGCCACCGAACTCCACGTGAGTGTTGCTTCATCAGTGTCGCTCCATACGGCGGTGAAGTTGATGGGGGCAGAGGGCTTGGCGGTTGGAGCAGCTACGGTGCCTTCGAGACGAACGTGATCGAAGATGGCGGCGTAGGTGGTCGTGACGCTGCCGGAGCAGGAGGCCATGCCGACGTAGTAGGTCTTGGGCATCGAGACGGTAGTGGATTTCAGCTGGTGCCATGTGATGCTGTCGCGGCTCAGGAAAGTGGTGAACTTGTTGCCCACGCGGCTGATGCGCATCCACAGCGGTGCACGACCGTAGTTGGTGCCATTGGTCCAGGAGGTGCTGCTGCCCGACGAGGAGCGCACGCAGGTGCGCAGCATCCTGTAGCCCACCTCACCGAGGGTGATGCCCACGCGCTGAGCCCCTGGCGCCAATGTGCCGCGCATCTGTATGCCCACCTTGTAAAAATCTTCGATGGTAGAGACGAGGCGCACGGTCAACGTTGCATCGCCTGATATTTTCTTATAAAGGAAACCTTCGCTGTCGGCTATGCCGCCGATGTCCGTGCCTGCACCGCTGACGATGAACGAGGAGTCCTGTGCCTCGGCATAGCGTGCGCCACCCAAACTTGTGCCGATGGCTGTGAAGTTCCACGAGAGGGGGAGCTCGTCTATGGGCTCTGGAACGGTAGCACTTACAGGTCCACTCTGCTCACTCGAACCTGCGCGATTTATTAGTTGTACCTTATAATAATAAGTTTTGCCCGGCTCTACGTCTTCGTCCTTGTATTCGTTGTTGGTGTAGTAGTCCCACGTCTTTATCAGCGAGAACGAGGTGCCGTTGGTGGAGCGGTAGATCTTGAAGCCGCGGGCATCCTCCTGCACGGGGTGTTGCCACGAGAGGTAGATGCAGCCCACGCCCGCCTCGGCCTTCACCTCTTCGGGCTTCGCAGGTTTCTCGGTCATATAGGGCGACGTCTCGGCATTGATGGTGAAGAGTAGCGTGCCGTAGCCCAGCATCTGGTCGGCACGGTTGTCGGGACGTGCCAGCCGGGCAGCGATACCGAGGTAAGGGAAGTTCTCGGCTTCGTCCAGTCGCTTCACCTCTTTGTAGTGATGATAGACGGCTTCAAAAGCACATGCGTCGGGTTGCAGGCGGAAAGCGTTGTTGTGGGTGGAGATATAGTAGAAGGAGTAACCAGTGGCGTTGTCTAAGCCAGAGCAATCCAACGGCTCATAAGGCGTATCGGTGTGCCCCGTATTATAGCGGCACCAGTATTCCATGCCCTTCAGCAGACGGTTGTCGCCCTCCCCGAACATATCATCGCCCTGGTTCCACGCCACGAGACAAGCCTGTGCGATGTCGCCCAGCGTCAGTCCGCCGTGCACGTTGTCGCGCCCCATTTCGCGCATCTGTCCACTCGGTTCTATGCTGCCTCCGTACATCGTGCCCCAGTGCTCGGTGTTCATCATCAGGTCATAGCCTTCCTGATACATCGCCTCGTCATCCAACAGCACACCGCCTGCCAGCACGGCCAAAGCGCAGGGTGTGTACCACGACGGGTGTGCACCCTGATATGTGCAGAACTTTCGGCAGGCAGGCACCATGATGGTGCGTACTTTTTCCAAGAACGTGTTGCGGTCTGTCTCTGCCCAACCCTCATAGAAGCCATCCTTCGTGCGTAGCAACTCGGCCGCCACGATGAAGGCGCGGCAGGGATACTGATAAAGTTCTGCAGAAGCTGTTTCCAGCTTATTGCCCCACGCCGTGAGTATCTTGGCAGCACAGTTGGCGTAGGCTACCTTGCCCGTCACGTGCCACTCGATGGCATTCAGCATCGCGGCATATGCATCCGCTGCTGCCCGTTGCCGGTTGCCATTGCTGCCACCTATCTCCGTAGCGGGCTTGGCGGTATAACTGCTCTTTGCGTAGGTGTCAGCCTGCAAGGCCGCCCAGCACGACTTCCAAGGCTCATCACCCGCCTCCACATGTGCCTTGATGCGGTCGAGGTCGGTCTGCGAGAGGATGCTGCCAGGGTGATTGAACGTCCGCTGGGCTCCAATGCTCAATGTAAAGACAGTGAGCAACAAAATGAAAAGGGAAAAGCGTTTGGTCTTCATATTTAATACGTTTATTATATTTGCCGCAAAGTTACGATACACTACTATTTTAGTTATCGCTGTATTATCCCAAACTGCCAACCGTAATCGTTTCATGTCGCTTTTGGGACGATTACAATACCTGTTTGGCACAATTTATGCACTTTTGGAACGAAGATTGGGGAAAAATCGTACCTTTGCAGCATCAAAAAGACTTTCATGTAGGAGATGTATGAAGAGAACCATCGCATTTCTAATTGCATTATTGTGCTTTGGTATTGCCAATGCACAAATCAAGCATTACACAGTGAAAGACGGCCTACAGACAAATGAGGTGCGTCAGGTCATTGAACTTCCCAATGGTCAGGTGTTGGTGAATTGCGAGGGTGCGTTCGACCTGTTCGACGGACATTCCTTTCATGAAGTGCCATGCGACCGCAGCCGCTCCCACAGACTTAGCCATTACAAAGGGTATCTTCACCTGTGGCAAGGCGATTCCCTACTATGGCTCCGTGATTTTTATCGTCTATATCTTTTTGACGCACGCACACTCAGCTTCCGATATGACATTGGGAAACGCCTGTCAGCCAATAAGGAGTTGCAGCAAATGTCAGAGGAAGCCAGCGCCTACAAATCCCTCGATAGCCGATGGCAGCAAATGGCTGACAGCATAGGCGTAGGTTCCCGCTTGGCTCATGTATTGACCGACCGTCAAGGCGGATTGTGGTTCGGCACGCAGACCAACGGATTGTTCTATATCCGCCCACCACGGCCTATGGCTCAGTTTATCGCCGCCGATAATACGCTTCAGCGAATGGTCTGCGGTATGACCGACAGAATTGGACGTACATGGCTATGCACAGCAGAAGGATTGGAGTGTTATGATCATGGGCAAGTAACACACTATACGCAGAAGAATGTCTCAGGGTTCCTCCATAACCGCATGATCTTCATAACCGAGTTGCAAGATGGTCGTTTGCTCCTTTGCAATCTCGCCCATTATCTGGGCTATTTCTATCCTGAGAAACATCAATTTCAGCCGCTCAACAAAGCTTTACCCGAGCTGGAAAACTACCGAATGTTGATAGGCGCATGCCCCTTGGATAACAACAAGGTGGCTGTTTATTCCCAAAACGGTGCCTTTGTGCTCAACACACAAAAAAATAGCATAGAGCCGTTCAAACCTGCAGAAAAGATTGCGCGGTTTTCCGATAAGTATAATTGTATGCTCATGGAATCCAGCAATCGTCAGCTTTGGATTGGTACACAAAACGGGCTTTTCATTGTCAATGGGGAACATGTGAAGCACTTGTCAAAAGCAGAGGGCTTAGCCAACACTTGCATCCGCAGTCTGGTGGAGGACGGCAAAGGGAACACCTGGGTAGGCACTGCTGCCGGTATCTCTCGTGTGTCAAGTGATTTCCGTATAACAAACTACAGTTTACTCGATGGCTATCCATCAGTTTCACTAAACGAACGGGCTGCCTGCCGACTGAGCAACGGTCGTCTGGTGTTTGCCTGTAACGATGGACTTGCCATGTTCCATCCCGAATGGTTCAACAATGAGGGCAAGCCCATGCCTGTCGTCTTGACTGCCATCGAAGTAAATGGCGAACCCACCTCCCAATATTTATCACTCAAGACTTTCCGACTGACATACAACCAAGACGACATCGCCTTTCACTTCTCAGCTCTTAACTATGCTTCCCCCGAACAAACCCAGTACCGCTATCGGTTGAAAGGGATTGACCACAACTGGACTCAGGAGCTTGGTGACGACGGGCAGGTCACAGCCCGCTACAATTCGCTCCCGCCAGGCAACTACACCTTGGAGGCACAGGCATCCATCGGTGGTGGAGACTGGGGCGAACCTTTGACATTGAGCTTTACCATTTTACCACCGTGGTGGCTCACATGGTGGGCAAAGATGGGATACGGGCTCATAGCCCTCGTCGCACTCGCCACACTAATCGCCCTCTACCTGAAGCGGAAGAAAGCCCAGTTGGAGCAAGAGAACGAAGCCAAGGTGAACCGCCTCTTTGAATTGCGCGAGGAAGCTCGTCATCAGTTTGCCGTGAACGTCAACATCAACCCTGGCAAAATCAGTATCAACAAGGAGGAAGAGGAACTTGTATCCCAACTGATGAAAGCCATTGAGAAGAACATGGATAACACTGACTACACAGTAGACCAGATGGCCTCTGACGTGGCATTGAGCCGTTCCAACCTTTACCGTCGCACGCAGTCCATGCTCGGCATCACGCCTAACGACTTCCTACGCAACGTCCGCCTAAAACATGCAGCCCATCTGTTAAGCAACACCGACATGCCCATTAACCAGATTGCCCTTAGTGTGGGATTTAAATCAACCCGCTATTTCAGCCAGTACTTCAATAAAATGTTCGGTGTCACACCATCGGAATATAGGGAGCCTAAGTAAGCAGAAAGCCGTTAGATGATATTACGTGTCATTGCTATTGAATCCAACGGAATTTCTAATTATTGTCAGCGTCTGTTTCGAGCAGGTTACAACAGGCGCGGTGAAGCCATTGCGGGCTATGGCGAGAAGCGACTGGAAGTAACACGCCGAAAGAAACGCTGACAAGCGTTGAAAAGAACCAACACCCCCCCCACCCGTTTCGGTCGAATGGCCAATTGGGGTAACGCTACGAGAAGCATCATCCCCAGTCTCTCCGGTCTTGCGCAACACGTTTTGTGTGATATTTTGGCACAAAAGTTGTGCGTCGTTTTTCGATGAACCAGATAGCGGAACCATTGTTTTTCCGTGCTCGCCATCCCTATTTCGCGTTGCGCGCTCACCATTAGGCATGTTTCGAGCCACGATACCTGCCCAATCGCACCTCGAAAGATCACGTCTCGAGGCTCAAAAGACCATGTATCGAAGCTCGATTAGGCATGTTTCGCAACGTGGAAAGGTAAAACAGGAGCGAAAAACCCACTCGTTTTTCGATAACTTCTTGGCAACCAATAGGTTACACAACATCGCTGAGAATCGCATATTTCCGCCCAATCGTTTCGTCGTCGCCGCCAACAATGTAGATTCCAATATAGATTGTTGCCAAAATTCACATCGCGCCCCAATCTCCCCACCTTATTTTCCCCAATCGGTCATTAGACCGAGACAAAAGCCCACCGCATGGCCCGAGGCCCCGAAATAGCATGGAATGGCTGGGCACCGGATAAATTATCGAAGAGGGCGATGGCCGTCTAAATATTATTTTGTACTTTTGTAACTAATCATTATATACTTTGTTTATGACAAAGGGAGAAGCCCTTCAATTATTTGAAGAAAAGAAGATACGCTCCGTATGGGACGACAAAGAAGAGAAATGGTATTTCTCTATAGTGGATGTTTGTGCGGT
>ERZ1026888.694-NODE-694-length-17393-cov-19.716980_pt1 | contig 17393 bp, 13 predicted proteins | sample MGYA00380174_ERZ1026888 | MGnify/ENA primary metagenome ERZ1026888 (study PRJEB33269, sample SAMEA4719810) | human gut metagenome | biome: human-associated habitat; feature: organic feature; material: feces | place: Cameroon | collected 2013-10 ...
ATATACGCTGATTTTTGTTGCAAATATACATTAAATTTTGCGATAATCGGTATACATTAGGCTATTTTTATGTAAGTTCTTCATTTAAGTTATTGTAGTTTCGGATAATTATTGTACCTTTGTCTTGAACAATCTTACTGACAAACATAACATAAAAGCTTGACGAGTGGAATGTTGACTTAGATTGATGAACACAAAATCTAAAGACAACCCTTTCGCATTGTCTAATGCGGACATCCGACGAGGCGGTGTAACTCCCTCATGTGTAGGACTTATCTCCTGCATCTCCCCCGAAGTTCATGGCCATAAGGCAGAGTACTCATATACAGGGGTGTCGGTAAGGACTGTATCTGAATGAAAATAAAGACCTTACAAAAAGATGGAGTCAAGACAATATACATTCAATAATTCAAAACTAACAGTTAGGTTCGGCAATATCCTTGACACGAATGCCGAGGTGATTGTCAGTTCTGTTGATAGCTATGTGACAATGGGCTGTGGTGTCGCTCTTGCCATTCTTCGGGCAGGTGGTGATACCATTATCAAGGATGCACAAAAGATGTGTCCAGTGCCTCTTGGCGATGTTATTGCCACAACAGCTGGAAATCTGAAAAAGCAGAAATATATATATCATTGTGTTACGATAGATAATAAACGCGCAATGCAGATGATTGCAAGCCATGTTACAGAGGAGGATGTGCTGAACTATCTTCTGCAACATGCTGTTAACAAATGTTTCCAACTATTGCAGGCAATGGAACTTACCTCCATTGCCTTCCCCGCTCTTGGTGCTGGTGCAGCTTGTATACCAATCAAGAAGGTGATAGAACAAATGTCGATAGCCATTGCTCGCAATTTGGCCAACACCAACAAGAGTCTTAACGTGGAAATATTTCTATACGACATATATCATATTTATTCGGAGTCTGACTACATCACTCTCTTCGAGAGCCTTGCGGCAAAGGCGGCTTTGGTGGAATATAAAAAGAAAGTGGCAAACGAGGATTCTACTACAAACCTACCCGTAATAAATAAGAATGTAGTTCTGCCAACTCGCAACACTATGAAGCACCAGGTGTTTATCAGTTATAGTAGGAAAGATAAGAATATGGCTGATGCTCTTTGCGAAATACTTAAAGAAAATGGTATAAAGTATTGGATTGACAAGGAGGGTGTGTATAGCAGTTTCAACTATAAGGAACTTATCGTCGATGCCATTGAAGTGTCGCAAGCTGTCATTTTCATTAGTTCTGTCAATTCCAACGCCTCAATCAATGTTATACGCGAAATAGGTTATGCCGTAAACAGGAACAAACCAGTCCTGCCACTCATGCTCGACGATGCCCCATACGCTAAAAGCATACGTCTTGACATGTCTGACATTGATCAAATTAATTTCCGACATCCCATGGCATCAAGCAAGAAACTAATAACGAGTTTGATGTATGTGGTGAATAAGTAGTGAAATATGAAACTGTTCAATTGTTTACATTCTTATAACGTAATAAAATTAAATATATGGAATATAGATTCCGACAAAATTATAAGCCCTATACCGACAGGGAGATTGTGGATATGATAGTCACAAAGCCTTACAATGATGAGGCTGCCGCTTATCTTATCTACAAACGCTACAACCCGCTCTTGTTTACATTATACCTTAAGGCTTACAACAAAGACGAGTCGCTATATGGCGACTGTCAAGACGACTTGTTTATTTATCTGAAAGGCAAGGAACTCGACTGGAATAAATTTCGTACCTTTGAATGGAGAAGCAACCTTGGACCTTGGCTGAAGATAACTGCATGGAACCGATTCCTGGAAATAAAGCCTAAGCTGATAGGAAAAGAGCATGATGCGCTATCTATAGATGACAGGAAGGACGGAAAGATGATAGTGCAGATTCCCGATGATAAGGAAATCAACAAGCAACGGTTGGAGAATAAGATTCTCCTTATGGAGGCCGTGTCCATGCTCAAAGACCCCGACCAGAAGTTTGTCATCATCAAACGCCTTGAGGGATATAACAGCAAGGAGATAGCCGAACTCATGCAGAAGTCATGGGAGAAGCATGGCATAAAGAAATGTAACAAGGAGGGCAAACAGATAGTTCCTACTCCTGGCTTTGTGGATGTGAAAACACAAAGGGCGAAAGAAAATCTCAAGAAAATATTAAGTGAACTAATATAAAAGAAACTGAACATGAATATTTCAAATGAATTGTTGGCGGCCTACGCCAAAGGTAATGCAACGCAAGAAGAAAGAACATTCGTGCGTCAGTATCTTATGGACCATCCTGAGGCTCTCGAAACGGTTGTGATAGCCATGGACGACGACTTTGAGCTATCGCTTTACGATGAGGCTGACGGTTGTTGCATGAATGACTTTCAGAGCAATCTGGACGACTTGTTGGATGATGTTGCAGAAACTAAGTTGATAGGTCATGACAGAATATTGCCTATGACGGCAATGGCTGCCCAAAACACAGTAGACAATATGTGTGTTGTGCGATGTGAGGGTTATGCCTTACGCTATTTTGGCTTCGACGTTACCGACGCCTACTTGTCCTCGAAGTCAATAGAATGTGGCTGGCAGAAGTCGGAAGGCACTGCCCTATATAATATAGGCAGACTATGCGGCATGTATGGACTCAACGTTGCTACTCACTACAATAGCACGATAAACGACATTCAGCGGGCTTTGCGTCGTGACGATGTTGTCGTGGCTACTATAAACAGTTGTCGTTTGGACTGTAATGCCCCATCCGCCAAAGTTGATGTTAAGAACTCCATGCCCAATCATGCTGTCATCATAACTGCTGTCGACAAAGAGACTGTCTCCCTTCAAGACCCTGCCACTCCCGCCCTTACCGACCGTTATCCCGTATCACAGTTCATCAGTGCATGGGAGTGCTCCTCCTACAACCTTGTCATCATAAGTAACAACGATGACCATTATGAGCCGCATCCTATCGACCTTACCGATGTTGACATAAACGATGAACTCATCGAACTACGTGAGGCTATTGCCGAGAACGCTCATGAGGTATGGGCATACAACCGAAAGAAGGAGGGATGGACCTATGGACCTGTGAGGGATGACGAGAAAAAGACCAACCCCGACTTGGTGTCATATAACCGATTGCCAGAGTCAGAGAAACTGTATGACAGAGAAATGGCAATGAACACCATCAAGCTGTTGGACAAGTTGGGATGGGAAGTGAGGAAGAAGAAGTAAATGTTGGATAGATAAAAAAAAGAAATTATGGAACATGAACCTGCTATTTGGGGATTCTCGCAAAAAGGTATAGAAGAATGTATGGGAATATGGAATTATAATGTAGTGACCATATTTCTGTTCTTGATGCTAATCTTCTTCTTTTACAAGAAAGAAGCGAGAAAATTGATAATAAACCATTTGATGGGTTGTGCGTTAGTAGTGTTTGCAGCGGGAACTTTATTGTATCTCGTTGGCTTCTGGCATGAAGGAACATCCCAAAATTATTTAGCTTCTGTTTTAAGGTCTGTAACGGCATCAATGGAAATGTTTGTGTCAGAGTCTGAGTTGATAGAAGTGCGTGAGGAATGCAAGGAGGACCTGCTTTATATGTTGCTCTTCTCTTTGACTCACTTTTTTGCCGTCTGCATAAGCGCAGCCTTCATTATTCATATTATGGGCATACGTTTCCGCTCTTATCTTAATATGTGTTTTGCTCATAAGAATAAGAAAGACATGTTTGTATTCTTTGATTTAAGCCAAGAGTCAGTAACCTTGGCAAAGGACATTCATGACACAATGAAGGGTAAAAATTATCAAATTGTGTTCGTGAAAACTCCAATGGAAGAAAGTCATTTGGAACGCTTCTCTTTCTCTCATATCCTAAGCTTTGCTGATAGCAGAAATGAGACGATAGAAGAACTTATCAGTATAAATGCCTTGCTTACCTATAGTCGTAAAAGCGTTACTATAGGTATGGATGATAAAGAATGGAAGGAGACAGTAGGCTTGAGTACACTTCGCAGTTATCTTAAAAAGAGTTCTGGTAAGAAATATTTCTTCTGTCTCTCACCAAATGAGGAGAACAACATAAACACTGCTGTAGCATTGAGCAAGCGTTATCCCGAAAACGACAAACACCACATATATTGTCGTGCCAACCGTGACAGCATAACAGAAAGCTTTGCAAGCCTAAACCTTAAGTTCATCGACTCTGCTAATCTGGCAATAATGGAGCTTAAGAAAAATGTGGCTTATCAGCCAGTTGCTTTTGTCGAGCCTGACACAAAGACTGGTGTAGCCACCAAACCTTTCAGAAGTATGATTGTTGGATTTGGTGAGACAGGTTTTGAGGCTTTCCGCTTTTTGTATGAGTTCGGCTCATTTGTAGGCAAGGAGAAAGAAGAGAATCCTTTCTCTTGTGACATTATCGACCCTAAAGCAAAGCAACTTGAAAACAGCTTGTATCTTCATTGCCCAGCTGTTGAGGAAAAGCGAAAAGATGAATACGTTAAGGATTCTAATGGGTATAAAGCAAGTTCACGTAGAATAACATTTCATGAAGGAACTATCGAAGGCAATAGAAACCTTATAAATGAATTGATAAAGAACGTTGACTACATCGTTGTTTGTACTGGTAATGAGAAGAACAATCTTTCAATAGCTATTACATTACTTAATTTGGCGTATAAATACCGCAATTATTCTGATAAGCTGGCTATTTTCGTTAGCGTTAATGACAATAGGGAATACAAAAAGGCTCGTGATATTGCTAAATTCTATAATGAATGTGGCAAGAAAGATAAAAAAGAAAACGTATATGAATTCTCTTTAATTCCGTTTGGGACAAAAAAGCAACTTTTCACTTATAAGAATATTATAGATGACTATGTGTTGAATAAGGCCAAGACGTTCTATTATGAATACCAAAAGACCGCAGGATTGTTGGATTCTAACTATAAATCGCAATGTGCTGAGGATAAAAATAAGGAATGGAACAATAGGCGCGAAGAAAAAGCTGCTAATGGCGAAAATGGTTTGTACAACAAAAATGAACTGATACAGAAAGAAGCCCAGGATATGGCGAATGTATGGCATATACAGACCAAACGTTATTTGGTAGGAGCTTGTGGGTGTAATATTGGTAATAAAGAAATAAAAGGCCATGCGGAAGAACGTCGTAAAGAGTTGTTTGACTGTATCAATACGGTTATGCAAAAGTTGATTTCGAGAATGGATGAAGCACGTGAAAAGAAAGAAAAGTTTAAAAACTCTTATCAATTTATATTGGAACATATAGAAAAGTATGAAATAGAGCATGATATTCCAGTAGGTGAATTTAAGACTCTCTTTGAGAATCTTGCAAAGTGTGAACATTTACGTTGGAATGCTTCTAATCGTATGTTAGGCTATCGCACTTTTGAAAATGCGGAAGGAAATGATAAACATTATCTTCAAAAGACTCATGCCTGTATGGTTTCCAATAAGGAATTGATTGCAAATGCAGAACTGGCAGACACAATCAAGTATGATTATAATACGATTCTCATATCAATGAGAATGTAGGGCTCTCATGCACCAATTTTATCTGCTTGATAGTTTTCCCACAATCATCTCCCTCTCTATAAGTACAAACTAAAAAATCAGAAAGTATGGAAGAGAAAAAGTATATGCCGAAGCCTATTGACACGAGTAGTGTTGAGTTGCCAGAGGAATTGAAGGTTCTTGCCGAGAAACTGGCAAAGAACGTTCATGAGGTTTGGTCGCAGACTCGTATGAAGCAAGGGTGGAAGTATGGCAAACAGCGTGACGACGAAAAGAAGTTGCATCCATGTCTTGTGGAATATGAGGAGCTTTCGGAAGAGGAGAAAGATTACGACCGCAACACATCTGTAGAAACAATAAAGCTTATATTGAAGTTGGGCTTTAATATAACAAGGGACGGCGAGTAAGTTGTATTTTGGCGTTAAAGGTAATAAGTTCTTCAATTAAGCTATTGTAGTTTCATATAATTATTGTACCTTTGTATTGAACAATCTTACTGACTTACATAACATAAAAGCTTGACGAGTGATAAGTATCCTACACATATATTTGCCGAAAAACCCTTCAAGAAAGAATGCTGACATTCGACCAAAGCAATGTAAGTCTGTAATAGATGTTGACTTAGATTGATGAACACAAAATCTAAAGAAAACCATTTCGCATTGTCTAATGCGGACATCCGACGAGGCGGTGTAACTCCCTCATGTGCAGGACTTGCCTCCTGCATCTCCCCCGAAGTTCAAAGCCATAAGGTAGAGAACTCACATACAGGGGTGACGGTAAGAAATGTGCCTTAAAGATATAATCAGCATATGAAAACAATAACAGTATTTATAGCTTCAAGTAGCGAATTAGAAAACGATCGTAATAGTATTCATGCTCTAATAGCAAGTCTTGATGATATATTTGAACCACGTGGTATTCGTATAAAATGTCGCAAATGGGAGGATTTCCTTTCGTATTGCACAGGTGAACGAACTCAAAGTGCGTACAATGAAATTGTGAGAGCAAGTGACATATGTGTATGTATGTTCCATAAGTTGGCAGGAAAATTTACCATTGAGGAATTTAGACAGGCATTGGATGAATATGAGAAAACTAAAAAGAATCCTAAAACCTATGTTTATGTTCGCACTCTTGTAGAAGGGGAGGTGGAAACGCAAGAATTGAAGAGTTTTAAAGATGAACTATTTAATACTATTGGACATTATTGGTGTAATTATTCTAATAATGACACTATGAAATTAAATTTCGTAATGCAATTAGAGCGTTTGTTGCCCGATATAGGAAATGATTTAGACAAAGAGACGCAAATAACAGTTAATGATGGCAAAGTCTCGTTGCAAGGAATTATTGTGGCAAATTATAATAATCTATCTTTTGCTACTGCAAATATAGAATATCAATCTCTGAAGGAAAAGTGTGCTCTATTGTATAAGGATATTACAGATTTACGTAATGTAGGAATTGAAGAAACTGTCCCAATTCTTAGCAATAAAGTTTCAGAATATGTCAAATGTAAAGAGCAGATTGCAACATTGGAGTCACAATTGCTTGATATGGCACTCCTAATAAACAAAACAATCAGTAGCAATAGCCCAATTAGCGAGCGTAAGCGTCTTGCAATAGAACTGTTTGAACAAGGAAACATTAAGGGAGTAGTTAATGTTCTCAATGAGGATGAGATAGCCTTAGATACGAAAATTGCAGAAAATAAAATTGCACATGGACGGGAATTGGAGAAAGTCAGTAGAAATCTAATAGAAGAAGGTATAAAGACAATATGCTCGCATGTGGAAGAATATATTATGCGTGCTAAGGCATTAATGATGGACTTTGAAAATGAAGACAGATTTGAACTTGCTTGTAAAGCATATGAATGTGCCATAAGCATTGCAAAGAAAAATCTCAAGCAGAAATGGATAATAAACGTATTGATAATATATGGAATATTTCTTTTTAAAAACAATCAATACAGCAAAGCTAAAAATATATGGTTTGATCTTCTGACAGCTTATCAGAATTTATCAGAAAACAGTGAGGAAAAAGAAATATATATAGCACGTGTAAAAACGTATATTGCTATTATATATGATCGAATGCATGTGTTTTCTGAGAGTGAACAGTATTTTAAAGAGGCAATAGCAACATATCGATATTTTTTATTGAAAAACTCTAAGAATAAAATTGGTTTGGCATTTGTTCTGATTAAAATGGGTGATATGTTGCGCCATTCTAATAGATATGAAGAATGTGAATCGGTACTTAATGAAGCTCTTTCTCTATATAAGAATATGCCTCAGGTTGATAATGGCTTATATGCTTATTGTTTAATGAATTTGGCGAATTTATATAACGATATATACAAAGAAACTGAAGCAGAGAAATTATATAAAGAAGCAATTGCTATTTATGAGAACCTTGCAACGGTAAAACCCAAAGTATATGATGTAGACATTGCTTTTACTAAAATGAACTTAGGGCTCTTGTACATTAAAGATGATAGAAAAAAAGTAGAGGGGGAACAATTACTGAAAGCGTCTTTGTATGTATTTGAAGATATAACAAAAAAGTATCCACAAGCTTTTGGACAAAGTTTGATAGACAATTTAAGATATTTAGCTATGCTATATTCTGATAATGACAGTTTTGTTGAAAAGTCAAAAATATACAATGCTTCTTTAGATATATGTAAGCTACTTGCCAAAACAGCCCCAGAGATATATAACAAAGATATAGAAAACATACAAATAACTTTGCAGAATATTGCGTTGTGTTTATCAATAAGGGCTACAAAAGCAAACGAAGACGGTGACATTGTAAAGAGTTTGGAGGATTTTGAAGAGGCTTTAAGGATTTATCAGAATTTAGCGAAAGACGAACCAAGGAGGTTTGATTTTAAATTAGCTGGAGTTCAAAAGGAATTAGCTTGTTTGTATTTTAATACTCAGCAGTATTCCAAGAGTGATGACATGTATGATGCCGCTATAGAAAAATATAAACTATTAGAAAAAACAGATGAAGGCAAATATTTAAAAGATATAGCCTTCTGTCTTTACTATAAAGCTAATTCTAAGATACATCAAGAGAAGGAAACGGAGGCCATTGCAGTATTAGAGGAAGTTGTACCATTGTACAAAAAGATATATGAAAATGGTTTGTTCTATTCGAGTTATGTCGAAGCTTTGAATCTTTTAATATCCTTATATGATGATAAGGAATCAATGGTAACAGTAGTAGAACAAAATATCTCACAGATTTTGGAATTCCATAAAAATGATTCCGAGTTTAGTAAAGAGTCAATATCTGAATTCTTACTGAATGCTTCTTTATACTATATGTTTACTAAAGAATATGTTGAAGTTGAAAAAATAATAAAAGAAATTTTGCCAAATGCAGATTCAACATATCATTGGATATTCTTAATACAAATAGCAGTTCTTCTACTTCAAGGCAGATATTCAGAAGCTGAAACTATATATAAGGAATACAAATCAGAATATAAGGAATACCAATCAGAAATTAATGATGCGTTATTTGCATTCTTTGATGAATGTGAGGAGTACCTTGAAATATCACAAGAGCTCAAAAAAGAAATTGAACATATTAAAAATCTTTGATGAGCGAAACGTTCTAATTAACTAACTAAAAAATAAAAAAATGGTAACTAAAATAATAGATAGTAGTGCAGCCGAGCTTCTTGGTAAACTTGGTCAGGCAAGTACGGCAAAGACAGATAAGATAGCAGAGATTATTAATCGTCATTCTGTGATTGCGGCAGGAGCAGGATGGATACCTATTCCATTTGTTGATATGGCTGTTATTATTGGAAATGTATGGAAGATGTATGCTTCCATCAATACAGTTATAGGCGTGTCCTTTACTGCTAACATGATGAAGAGTATTGGCTCGGGAGTTGTGGCAAATCTTTCCTCTGCCGTTGTGTCAGCATCGTTGCTTTCTATCTTAAAATTAATACCAGGGCTTGGCACTGTATCAGCAGGCTTGATGCTAACTGCTGGTAATTATGCTACATGTACGGCCGCAGGGTGGGTGTATTTGAAAGCATTGGCTACTATAGCGGGTGAGGATGGTATTATAGACCCATCTGATCCTGATATGAAAAAGAAATTAAAGCGTGCGGCAAAGAGCCAAAAAGAAGAAAGTAGAAAGCTGAAAGATGAAATTCAAAAAAAATACATCATTCAGAATAATGAAGACAAGAAAAACAAATAGGTTATGATAAAAGACGTTGACTACATCATAGGTTTTGATTTTGGACATGGAGAAACAAGTGTGTCTATGGTTGATGTTGGTGGTCTTGACTGTAAAGCAGCTAACATAGAAACTAAAGATCTATATATTATAGGAAATGGTAAGGAACCAAAGATTCCTTCGATGATTGGATATGATGCAGATGGCAACAAACTACTAAATTTCGATGCCTATCAGTTTCGCTTTCTTCAGGTTGGAGCTTATTTCAAAGCACCAATGTGTGCTTCAAAGAACTTTCCTGCCATTACTTCTGATAACAAAAAGTATTTCAAGGACTTTGTCACTACTGTTTTTAAATGTTTGCTTGAACATCAAAAGAATCAGTTCTTAAAAAATAAAAGGGTGCTCTACTTTGTTGCATGTCCGTCAGGTTGGAATAAAAAGCAGCAAGAAACCTATCTTGAGTTTTTTCAAGAATATTGTGGCTTGCCTATAAATGGTGTCATAGAAGAGTCGCGTGCTGCATATGTTGTGGCAAGGCATAGATTATATGATATGGATCCGGAATTGAGCAAGCCAGGAAATAAAATTGCTGTTTTGGACCTTGGCAGCAGCACATTGGATATAACAATGCGCTCAGACAAAGCCTATACAAATGGATTTGAGATAGGCGCAAGTAGGATAGAAGGCATGCTTCTTTCTTATTTCTTGAAAACCGATGACACGTTCAAAGTGAAATATGAGAGATATGAAGTTCTTGAACCAACATGCAAAAGCCAAATTCTGTATCTTCTGCGTGAGGCCAAGGAAAGGTACTTCAACAAAATAAGTTGTGGCATTAACAATGAAATAGTGCTGAGATGTCAAGTTGACTGGGAAGAATTGAGTGCTGATGAAATAGAAGGCACATCAAACTTGAAATTAAAAGGTGCAGATTTTGAACGATTACTTGACTCGCAAGATAATAATAGTGTAGAATATAAGAATAAACTTAGAAATGATATTTCTTCTTTTGTTGAGACTTACGGAAAAGTGGACGCGGTAGTTCTTACAGGTGGAGCTTCGCAAATGTCATTCTACAATGAACTTGTGTTGGACTGCTATGGATTGACCGAACGTGAATGTGTGAAAGACCAAGATTCTTCATATAGTATATCTCGTGGAACTGCCATTATGGGGTATTTGGATTTAGTGAATGAACAAGAAGGGGATCCTTCTAAGTTGCAGATACTTATAGAAAGCATTCCTGATTTAATAAAAACAGAGATAATAAAGTCTACAAGATTGTATGCAAACACTTTGATATCAATGGTTGATGAATGGAAGACCCAAGATGGAGTGAAAACAATAAAGGACATTCATGAGAAGTTGATGCATAAATTGGATTATTGGCAAAGTCATTATGAAGAAATAAACAAGGTTATCAATCAGTGTATAGAAAAAGAAGTGTCGGAGGCGGTTAACAAATCACTGGAACAAATCATTATGCTTTATTTCGGTTTCAATGCTCCTATTGGCAAAATACAATTCAACTGTGAGTATGATGTTGCCATAACAGAAGAATTGAATCAGATGTTGAAATCCAATCTGTATAGGATTTATAAGAAGGTAGTAAAGGAGAATGGACTGTTTTCATTTTTTTCAGAACCAGAGTCGATGGTTGAGGATAGAAGTAATGACACGAAATTGCTGGATAAACTTGCTAAACAGGTAACAGAATATATCGACCTTTGGTTTCAAGGTTTCACCATTGACGATGAGTTTGACGACATCATTAAGGTATGTCAGCAAAAGGTGCGTAATTTCTACGAAGAAAGTGTTAAGTACATCACATGTCAGATTTAAAAATAATATACTATGCCTGATGTCAATCGCAATGAAATAATGGAGTCAACTCAACAGATACCAGTTCAATTGGAGGGAATGAGCAAGATAGCTGCGGCTACAACTGTTGCTCAAACGCTATCGTACTCTACTGAGCGTAAATTTCTTGATCAAATTTCCAACAATGAGGGTTTATGCCACTTAGAGTTGGTTGGCAAAATAAACCATAGTCTTACAGGATTTAAGTGGCTAAGAGTGGAACAAGTAGGCAATTTTGCAAAAGACAGTAAGCAGAATTGTTTTGAGGCTATGCAAACAATTCTTCACTCTTGCCAGCTTCCAAATACTCAGTTGGCATTCCTTATATTGTTTGAAGATGGAATCTTCAAGATGTATTTGGGCTTGAAGAACATCGGCAAGATGAATGGTGTGCAGAAGTTTATAACCTCTAACTGGAAAGGCGTTGTAACAAAGAAGACCGACGAGACAGACACTTCGTTAAGGAGTTTTGTCAATGGTAATGATTATAATAATTGTTATGCTTTCACGGGTGTGCCAACTATAAACGCTAAAGACAGTTATGCCCAAGGCATTAATCAGATTGTAAGTGGTCTGCAAGGACAGGACAAGGCTGCATATCTGGTTCTTGCCAACCCCGTTTCGTCAACACGAATCGATGGAGTTCTGAATACATGCCGAGAGATACAGAGCCAGACGGAATCTTTCAAGAATTTCTCGCTTACTGAAAACATTCAACAGGGCAAGAATAGTTCTTTCTCAAAGACTACTTCGCAAACAATAACAGAGACTATAACCCAACAAGTAGGCAATGCTAACGGAGAAAATGCCACTCGTATGATAGTTGGTGTTACAGGTCTGGCCATAGTGACGGCTTTGATTTACCCTCCAGCCTTGGCATTGGTTCCTGCTGCAGCAAAGAATTTTGACAACGCTGTGTCGGCTACAGCTAATATTGTTAGGTCTATGCCACGATTGTCTGGAGCTATTAATGCCTTGCAAATGGGTGAGAGCATACATAAACAGTGTGTGGCTAAAGGACTAATTCCAAAGAGTGCACCGCAACAAAGAAATAGAGCAGAGGCTAATGCCACAACAGAGTCGGATAGTTATGGATATTCTGAAAGCTATTCAAAATCAATTTCTCAAACAGTGACTAATGCACATGTAGAGGCTGTTGTGGAACATATCAAGAGATATTCTTCGCGAATGGAAGAGGGCAAGGCCACAGGAATGTGGGAGGTTGGTTGTTATTTGTTTACCTCTGTTGACGACAAGGGGTCAAGTGCCATGCAAGTGAAGTCGGTGTTGAGTGGAATGGAGTCGGTGTATGAACCAATAAGAGTGCATGATGTATCATTATTGTTCGAGGATGAGAATAGTGGAAGTATAGAGGGATTTGTAAGAATGCCACTCGTTACCGCCAATTATTCAGAGAATAAAGATGAGGGTTATCTGAACGAGGCTTTTATTCATCCGTTTGGAGAGGAGTTCTCACATCTCACAACATTGCTCACAACAAAGGAGCTTTCATGTTATGTGAATTTCCCTACAAGTTCTTTGCCGGGAATAAGTGTCAATGATGTTTGGCCGGATTTCAGCATGACACCTCAAGGCTTCAAGCCAGAAGAAAATATAATGACTTTAGGCCACCTGCTTTATAATCGAAAAGAATCGGAAATAAAAGTAGGTGTACCAGTAAACACTTTCTGCCGGCATGCTTTGGTAGTAGGAGTAAATGGTAGTGGCAAGACAAATACTGTATTAGGGGTTTTGGATGGTTTCTTGAAGGAAGAGAAGCCACTTATGGTTATAGAACCAGCAAAGACGGAATATGTGGATTGGGCTGTGAAATACAACAAACATGTTAAGGAATACAATAAAACAGCACCAAAGGACAGGCAAAAGAAACCTATAAGAATTTTTATTCCAGGATGCGATTTCTATGCCAAGGGACAGGTAAGGCCCGACGAATTGTGCTTAAATCCGTTTGAGGTTATTCGTATAAATGAAAACTATGGTTATAAAGTGTTGTCGCATATAGACAAACTTAAATCGGTATTGGCTGCAGCTTTCCCAACACAGGAGATTTTGCCTACTGTTATAGAAAGGTTGCTCTATAAAATATACATTGACAAGATGTGGATAACCGAAAAAGAGCAATCATCATGTCCTGATAGATTTCCTACTCTGACGGATATCAATAACAAATGTATAAAGGATATGATGGTGGATTTGGGATATGCCGAAGAAAACACAATGAATATCTCTGCTGCTATAAGGACGCGTTTCAACAGTATGAAATATGGTTGGAAGAGAAAACTTCTAAACAATGAGCGACTGCAAGGACTCAGTTGGAAAGAACTGTTTGATTCACCTTGTATTGTCAATCTTTCGTATGCAGGTGATGATTCAGACAAGGCTTTTATCATGGCATTATTGCTGCAATTCTTGTATGAGTATCGTCAAGCAGAGTCAGAAGTCGAAGGGTATTCGTTTAATGACAATATTTGCAAGCACCTTGTTGTGGTTGAGGAAGCGCATCGTGTTATGTTAAGATGTGATAGTCCTGAACTGCCGCAGTATCGTTCTAACCAGATGTTTGCCAATATATTGTCAGAAGTCAGGGCTTATGGGCAAGGAGTCATGATTGTCGATCAGGTGCCATCGAGACTTATAGAGGATGCTATAAAGAATACCAACATCAAGGTTATACACAAAATAGTAGCTGCTGATGATTTCAATATGATTGGCCAGTCAATAGGTCTCACTGATGAACAGCAGAAAGTCATTCCGAAGCTGTCTATAGGTCAGGCTATATTGGCTGGCCTAAATAGTGCTGATGTAATGTCTGCAAATGCTGCAGATATTTTCTTGGCAAAAATAAATGAAAACAAAAAAGAATAAACACCAACAATTATGGAGAATATAACTAAAAACGTGCGTGTTAAGTTTCCTTCAGGAAATGAATACCAAGGAGAATGGGTAGACAACAAGCCTAATGGGTTTGGCATTATGACATTTGACAACCAAGACCGCTATGAGGGTGGTTGGAAGGATGGAGTGATGCATGGCAAGGGTAAATACTCATTTTATAATGAGGAATATGATTCTTATACCTCTTATTATGAAGGCGATTTTGAGAATGGAAAGTTTGAAGGTGCAGGTCAAATTGTATTTGCCGACCATTCTACTTATGTAGGGCAGTGGCAAGCAGGCGTTCGCTGTGGCGATGGCATTGCTGTTTTTGTTACAGGCAATGTGTTCCATGGTCTATGGCAATATGACAAGATGCTGCGTGGTGTATATAGTATGAAGTCGGGAGACAAGTATGATGGCGAACTTGTTGACGGTAAGTTCGAAGGGTATGGCAAATACTATTGGACTGACGGAAAATGGTTTGAAGGTACATGGAAAGAAGGTAAAATGTTTAATGGGATGTTGTTCTCTCCCGACGGATTATTTGTAGAAGTGGAAAACGGGAAGAAACAGTAACTATTCTATTATCTTATTTTGTATGCAAGGGCTGACTAAGACAATAATGCTTTTGGTTACATACAAATGCAACCTTCGTTGCAGCTATTGCTATGAACCAAAGCAGACTTTTTACCAAATGAGCGCAAACAAGGCGAAAGAATATATTCAGAAACAAGTAGAGAAGCTTGATGATGAGTATGAATCGTTTGAAGTGCAATTTATGGGTGGGGAACCGCTAATGGTTTTTCCTATGATACAGGAAGTGGCGGAATGGTCGTGGAAACAGTATTTCAACAAAACAATGAAAATGTTGTATGCTCCAACTAATGGCACATTATTGACTTCGGAAATGAAACCTTGGTTGTTGGCAAATAAACACCGGTTCTGTCTTGGACTTAGTTTTGACGGTGACAATTTTATGCAAAATATCAATCGGTCGGATTCTTTTAAGAATGTGGATATAGACTTCTTCTCAAAAACTTGGCCGGAACAGAGTGTAAAGATGACTGTATCTCCACAAACGATAGAAAACCTTGCCAAAGGAGTGAGATTTCTGTTTGATAAAGGTTTTAATGATGTTGTGGCTGATCTTGCCATGGGAGACAAGGCCGTTTGGAGCAAACAATCATTGGTGGTATTGAAAGAGCAGTTGAACATTTTGGTGGATGAATATGTGGATTGTCCACAAAAACCAAGGGTGTCATTGCTTAATCTTAATTTGGATGATGTTTTTAAATTGGAAAAGAGCGAGAAGTGTTGTTCTTGTGGAGAACATTTCTTATGCGTTGATTTTGATGGCTCGGAATATGCCTGTCATTTGTTCTCACCAATAGCAGGTGATAAAGAAAAAGCAAAGGCAGGACAACAAATAAATTTCTCTGAACATTCGATATTCATATCAGATAGTTGTAGGCAGTGTGGCTTAGTAAACTTGTGCAACAGGTGTGCAGGTATGAATTTCTTATGCAATAACAATGTTGCAGAACCGCTGCCGTTTCATTGCGCAGCTTTCAAAATAATCTTTTGGGCAAACTGTCGCTTGCAATATTTGTTGGCTTTAAAGAATAAAGACAGCAAACTGTCATATATGATAGAAAAGTTGATATATTCCATATCATTATAAATAAACTAAAAGCACTATGGAAAAGAATTCATTAGAGACTCTGAATAAGCTGGAAGCTTTAGAGTCTGTTACAATAGAGAATGCCAATGAGATTCAACCTTTGGAAATAAAAGAAAATAAAGATTTGGCAGAAAATGTAGACTTGGTAGAATATAGTATATGCCGTTGCTCTTCAACATGTGGCAGCAATTATAGTAGGGTGGAATGTAGATGTTCCATTGGCTGTGGCAGCAATTACAATCGCGACGGCTGCAGATGTTCTATAGGTTGTGGTAGTAATTACAGTAAAGGTTAGGGTTATGGGATTAGAATCGTTTGAAAAAGATAAGTTGGAGAATGTAAATGCTGAAAGTTTATCTCAATCTCTGGAAATAAAACCATTAACTCCGGTTGAAAATAAAGAAACTAAAGAATCTCTTGAAATCGGAAAAGAGAATGTGGAGACAAAGTCAGATGCATTTTTGTTGTTTGAGAAATTCCGGAGAATGCGTTTTGAAAAACAAGAAGTACTGCACGATTCCGAAATGACAGAACATATCGCGGAATACTTGAGCGGTATGGAAAGCTTGAAATATGAGAATTGGCAAAAATTGTCGTTGGAGGAGCGCAAGAATCTTCTTAATACTATAGAACGACAGATTGCAGCTATAGAGCATCGTCCTCCTCTTCCTATTATGGTTGAGAGTATGAAGGCTTCTGTATTCGGTTATCAAAGCAGTTACTACAATAAGATTGCTCTGAACAGCCTATATGTTGCTTCAAATAAGTTGGATGATTACAATGATGTAATAGAAACTATCATACATGAGGGTAGACATGCTTATCAGCATTATAATGTTGATAAAAAACTTATACATGAATCGGCAAGTGTTGTGAATACCTGGAAAGAGAATTACTATAATCCTAAGTATAAATATTATAGTGGAGAGAAATTCATCATTCCTGTGAAGGGTGTTTTGCAAGATGTAGGCTACCGTCTCTATTATTATCAGCCGGTTGAGATTGACGCAAGGAATTTTGCTGCCGACGTGATGTTGAATTTAAAGAAAAAAGGTTTTTTCAAGTAAACAATAAAATAACGAAACATAATGATTTAACTATTCAGCTATGCTATGGCATTCGCTGAATAGTTACGTCGCAAAGTAACTATTCAGCGAATATGTATCGCTAAAGGCAGTATGTGATTTTTTTTAAA
>ERZ1026888.695-NODE-695-length-17390-cov-10.224978_pt1 | contig 17390 bp, 16 predicted proteins | sample MGYA00380174_ERZ1026888 | MGnify/ENA primary metagenome ERZ1026888 (study PRJEB33269, sample SAMEA4719810) | human gut metagenome | biome: human-associated habitat; feature: organic feature; material: feces | place: Cameroon | collected 2013-10 ...
AGAGTAGGTAACCGCCTTTTTTCACTTTAAAGCTTGAATCCTCCGGAAGAGCAATTCTCCGGAGGATTTTTTTGCGTCTGTACGCATCAGAGGCTTTCTTGGTCCTCATGCAGCGTCATGTATGTTTTCACGAGGCGATAATTGAATTGTCCGGACAATTACCAGATGGTTTTTGACCCCAGAAACAGGCGGAAGTGACTGACTTATAGGTCCTTCCGAATATGTGACCAGATGGTTGACGGTTTATAGAAAAAAAGAGGATGTTGAGGAGTTTTTCATATTCTTGATTTGGGCGAGTATTTTGTTTGTGGTTGCTAGCATCCATGTCAAATACTTATCTCATTATATTGTTTTTGATACTTCAGTATGTGTACTTTTCTTTAGAATTTATCCTGAATGAATAAATCTCTTAGAATATAATCTATTTTCTTTCTTCATTATTTTCCTTTTTTCATATAATTATTTACCTTTGTGGAAAATATTAAAAACACATGGATATCTTAAAGGAAAGGATTATGCAGGATGGCAAATGCTATCCTGGAGGAATTTTGAAAGTTGACAGTTTTATCAACCATCAGATGGACCCTAATCTCATGATGGATGTGGCTAAGGAGTTTGTTCGTCTCTTTGATGGATTGAATATCAACAAGATCGTTACCATTGAGGCAAGTGGTATCGCTCCGGCCATCCTTGTCGGATATTTGAAGCAGTTGCCTGTGGTTTTCATCAAAAAGAAACAGCCTAAGACTATGGATAATATGCTTTCAACTGTAGTCCATTCATTCACCAAAGATAGAGATTATACTGTCTGCATCAGCAATTCATTTTTGACCCCTGATGACCATGTGCTCTTCATCGACGACTTCCTTGCCAATGGCAATGCTGCAAATGGTGTGATAGACCTATGCAAGATGTCAGGAGCAACAATCGAGGCGATGGGATTCATAATCGAGAAGGCTTTCCAGCATGGCGGAGATTTCCTTCGCGAACACAATATCCGATATGAGGCTCTGGCTACTGTGGAGAGTCTTGATGACTGTAAGATATTGCTGAAATAATTTTTTCTGCACTTGTCTTCAGCGACTGTTTAAGATGTTCTTATATAGTTCTATATTTCTCTGGACAGGTAATTCTGACAATTACTACTCCTAATATTTCAAAATCCGCATATGGCACAACATAATGATTTCGGTAAATGGGGAGAAGATCTCGCTGTACATTATCTTTCTGAGAAGGGATATGCCATATTGGAGAGAGATTGGAGATACGGTCATAAGGATATTGACATCATTGCAATTTCTGATGACACGCTTGTATTTGTGGAAGTGAAGACAAGGAGAAACGACACCTTCATGCGGCCGGAGCAGTCTGTTGACTGGAAGAAGATAAAGAACATCACTCTTGCAGCCAATCATTACGTAAAGATGAATGGTATTGACCTGCAGATCAGATTTGATATCATCTCAATTGTGGCAAAGGGAACAGATGGCAAATGCAGTATAGATCATATTGAAAGTGCTTTCTTGCCTTATTATTTCAGATAATGCGGTATTACAGCTCTTTCAAGAACTATATTGAACGATTCTGTAACAGCGTGTGGAATGCTATTTCAAGAACAACATAGAACTAATAATATTTGAGGATTAATATTGGAAAGAATAAAGGTTATAGAACTTGATTCCGTAGACTCTACAAACCGTTATCTTCATGACTATGACGGTGAGGAGGGTGAGCTGATGACAGTAGTCGTTAGCAGGAACCAGACAGCCGGTCGTGGACACGGTGATAATAAATGGGAGAGCGAGGATGGCAAGAACCTTACGTTCAGCGTAAAGGTACATCCTGAGAATCTGCCAGCCAATAGTCAGTATGTCATGCTCGAAGCAATGGCTCTCGCCATCCGTTCCGCTTTGGATGCGGAAGTGAAGAGCGTGAGGAGCTGGTCGATGTTGGAAGACTACGACTTTATGTTCGGCAGGTCGGTGGCAAGCGGAACTGACTGTCGCGGTTTCACCATCAAATGGCCCAATGACATATATTGGGACGATCTTAAGATCAGCGGCACGCTTTCAGAATGTGAGATAAACAGTAGTGGAGTGAAGAGCTGCATCATCGGCAGCGGCATCAATGTGAATCAGCGAGAATTCGTCAGCGATGCTCCAAATCCCGTTTCTCTGTCACAGATAATGCGCCGCACGGTGCCGTTGAAGAAAGTCTTCGAGGCAGTGCTCGCCAAGTTTGAGCATTATCTCGCCATTGTCAATGCGGGCGAGTATGCAAAATTGAAGGAAGAGTATATGGGTGTTCTCTACCGTCGTTACGGTTCCTATGGATATATAGATGGCGACGGCGAGTTTTATGCTCGTATTGAGGATGTTGGTCAGAACGGGCATATCATGTTGCGCAGAGACGACGGGAAGCTTTCTGAATACGAGTTCAAGGAAGTGAAATTCAAATTGAAACAAAGATAGAATATAAAAATCAAACATAACATGGCAAAGTATAATAGAATCCTTTTGAAGCTCAGCGGCGAGAGTCTTATGGGCAAGCAGAATTATGGTATCGACGTGGAACGTCTTAACGACTATGCGCGCCAGATCAAGGAAGTGCATGAGATGGGAGTGCAGATAGGAATCGTCATCGGCGGCGGAAACATCTTCCGTGGACTCAGCGGTGCCGGGAAGGGCTTCGACCGTGTGAAAGGCGACCAGATGGGAATGTGTGCCACAGTAATCAATTCCCTCGCCCTCAGTTCCGCCCTCGGAGCTGTAGGCGTGAAGACCAAGGTACTCACAGCTATCCGTATGGAGCCTATCGGCGAGTTCTACAACAAGTGGAAGGCAATCGAGGCAATGGAGGCGGGATACGTATGTATTTTCTCAGCTGGAACGGGAAGTCCGTATTTCACCACCGATACCGGTTCTTCACTCCGTGGAATAGAGATTGAGGCCGACGTGATGCTCAAGGGGACAAGAGTAGACGGTATCTATACCGCTGACCCGGAGAAAGATTCTACAGCTACCAAGTTCAGCGAGATTACCTACGACGAGATCTACACTCGCGGTCTGAAGGTAATGGACCTTACTGCTACAACAATGTGCAAGGAGAACAACCTGCCGATATATGTGTTCAACATGGACATCGTGGGCAACCTGAAGAAGGTGATGGACGGAGAGCAGATCGGTACACTCGTGCACAACTGATACAGAATGTCATAAGATCAAACTGTGATAGTAGCTGTGTCTTGCCATTTGTCCATGATGATGGCATGACACAGCTGCTTTGGCTTTAGTCAGAAATCCCGGAGATTCTAATTGTCAATCGGGCTTAATCCCTAAAACGGTCATTCGACCGTCTTATATAATACTTTATAAAACAATCTAACGGGCATTTGGGATAAACGGCAATCCCCCATCTGACTGCCGAATTAGATTTATATTCATGTAAACGACAAATAATGATGGAGACATATTTGATAATAGCAATAGTGGCGTCTGTAGCCGTGCTTTTCATCGGCTACTATTTGGGAAGTAAAGGCAAGAACGCCAATTCGCCAGACAATTCCCAACTTCTTGACAATATGCGTGAACAGATTGCATCCCTTGAAGCCAGGCTGAAAGAGAAAGACAGTACCGTAGCCCGTATGACCGATGAGATTCGCGGACTCACCTCTCAAAGGGATGTGCAAAAAGCCAAGGCCGACAACGCCGTGCAGACCATCGCCATACAGAAAGAAGATTTCGAGAACCGGCTCCGTAGGCAGAAAGAGCAGCATGATGTGCTCCTTGCCGACCATAAGACTTCGTATGAAAAGCAGATTGCAGAACTGAGAATTTCATACGACCGGCAGGTTGCCGAGCTTAGGGATAACTTCAACACCCAGCTAGCCCAGACCAAGGAGAGCGCCGAGAAACAGATTGAGGCCCTGAAGACAATGAACCGTGAGCAGGTGGACAGTCAGCTGAAGCTGATAAAGGAACAGATGCAGACCACCTCTGAAGAGGTGCTGAAGCGTAGACAAGACGAACTCGGCGAGAGGAACAAAGAGCAGGTGTCGAAAATCATCGACCCTCTGCAGCAGAGTCTGAAAGACATGCAGGAAGCCTTCAACAAGTCTAAGCTCCAGCAGAACGAAGCCCTCACGCGTCTTGACGAAACGATAAAGATAAACATGCAGAAGAGTGCCGCCCTGGGCGAGACCGCCGACAGGCTTACCCGTGCGCTCACCGGTGAGGTGAAGGTGCAGGGAAATTTCGGCGAGCTGAAACTCAAGCAGCTTCTCGAAGACCTGGAACTCAAGGAAGGCGAACAGTTTGATACCCAGGAAACGCTCCGCGACAAGGCTGGACGATCAGCCAGAGGCGACGACGGAAAGGGACTGGTGCCCGACTTCATCCTTCATTTCCCCAACAACCGTCACGTCGTGGTAGATTCAAAGATGTCGCTCACCGACTACGAGCGCTATATGAATGCCGCCGACGGCACACCGGAGAAATCCGAATATCTCAAGGCACATATTGCGAGTGTTAGGGCTCAGGTGCGCCGACTTGCCCGTAAGGAATACACCAAATTCCTGCCCGACGGATACAACAAGCTAAATTTCGCCATCATGTACGTGCCGATAGAAGGTGCTCTCAACCTTGCTCTGCTCAATGATGACACCCTGTGGCGCGAGGCATACGACGAGGGCGTGATGATTCTCGGTCCGCAGACCATGTATATGAACCTACGTGTGCTGGAGATGATGTGGACACAGGTGAGACAGCTCAAGAACCAGCAGGTGATGATCGACGCCGCCAATCAGGTGATAGACCGTGTGCAGGATTTCGGAGTGCGCTTCATGGATGTGGAGACGAGCATGAACGACACTATCAAGAAGATGACCAAACTGAAGATCACCACCGCCGACAGCGGTCCGAGCATCATAACGGCAGCGCGGAAGCTGCTCAAGGCAGGAGCTAAGGAAAACCAGCGCAAGAAGACACTCGCCGAAATGGACGAGTCTATATACATAGAGTCTGACGACGCTCCATTGCTCGCTCATCATCAGACTGGTGATGCCGATGTGGCAGCGGCAGACAATAACCCACATACACCGACTGGCAACGAGGAGGCGGACTCATGAAATACATTCTTGCCATAGACTCATTCAAGGGATGCCTGTCGTCTGGCGAAGTGGAGACGGCATTGGCAGAAACCCTCTGCCGTGAGGGAATAGAGACAGTCTGTCTGCCGATGTCAGACGGAGGCGACGGGATGCTCCATGCCTTTACCGCAGCCCTCGGCGGAACATTGGAGCCGGTGTATATCCACGACCAGATGATGCGTCGTGTGGATGCCCAATATGGCATTGCGCCCGACGGCACGGCGATAATAGAGGTGGCACAGGCATGTGGACTGAATCTCGTAAAGGAGGATGAGCGCAATCCGATGCGTGCCACCACGTATGGAGTGGGGGAGCTGCTGTCGAGAGCCATAAAGCGAGGTTGCCGCAATTTCATCATCGGACTGGGCGGCACGGGGACGAGCGATGCAGGAATAGGAATGATTCGTGCGTTCGTGGATATCTTTGCCCGTGGCAAGAATTTCGATGAGGCGATGAATACGGAACTTGGCGAATGTAGGTTCACTCTCGCTTCCGATGTAACCAATCCTCTTTGCGGTGAGAACGGTGCAGCCTATGTTTATGCTCCGCAGAAGGGAGCAACGCCAGAGATGGTGGAACAGCTCGACCGCCGTGCCCGTCTCTTTGCAGGGAAATCAGCTTTGCATTTCGGTTTCGACAAGTCAAACGAACCGGGAGCCGGAGCTGCCGGAGGGTTGGGCTATGCCTTCATGCAGTATCTCGGAGCAGAGATGAAGTCGGGTGCCGACCTGCTCTTGGACCTCACGGACTTCAATGAAAAGATAAAAGATGCTGATTTGATAATTACGGGTGAAGGAAGTGCCGACCGCCAGACCTTGATGGGCAAGCTGCCTGAGCGGGTGCTGAAGTGTGGAAAAGAGTCGGGTGTACCCGTCGGACTCGTTGCCGGCGTGGTGGAAGACAAGGAAGTTCTTCTTTCCGCAGGTTTCTCCTTTGTGAAAAGCATAACGCCGGAAGGCATGCCGTTGGAAGAGGCAATAAAAAAAGAAGTGGCATTCAGCAACCTCCGTCACTTTGCCGCTTCTCTTATTTAAAACTTAATTTCCGTTGCCGTCTTTCTCGCCAAGTGTGAACTCATCTGTATAGTATCTGAAGCGTAGGCCTATGCTTTACAAGTCAAAAGTATATGTTTTTTGCCTCGTGAAGTATAGGCTGGATAATCTTCTGGATATACCCTGTCAGGCAATGCCCAACAGTTCAATTTCGAACACGAGCGTGGAACCGCCCGGTATTCCCGGCTGTGAGAATTTGCCGTAGCCTTTCTCCGCCGGTATGTACACCTCCCATTTGTCGCCCACACACATCTGCTGCATGGCGATAATCCATCCATCGATGAGGTCGCAGAGGCGCACGGCGAGCGGTGCACCGCCGAGCGAGGAATCGAATTTCTTGCCGTTTATCGTGCGTCCCGTATAGTGGGCGGTCACGATGCTGCGCCTCGACGGGTGTCGCCCATCGCCGAGTCCCTCCTTCAATACCTTATAATAGATGCCTCCGGGAATCTCCCTGACCCCCTCTTCCTTTGTTTTCTCCAATAGCCATTCTTTGTTAGCTTTGGCATATTCCTGCTTCTTCATGTCTTTCTTATTTTCTAAAAAAATAAAATCCAAGCTAGCCATAATGACCGGTTGGGGAGTAACATAATGTGTATTTATGGCAAAAATCCTATGATTCCCTATTTCAGGAGTTTTACTATGTTTTCAAGACTAATGCCAGTCATTGTAGAAATCTGTTCTTCTGTCATTCCTTTGCTAAACAACGCTTTAGCCATATTGCGTAGCTGTTCGTCCTTCAAAGTCAACTGTTCGTCCTTCAAAGTCAACTGTTCGTCCTTCAAAGTCAACTGTTCGCTCTGCTGTGACAACTGTTCGCTCTGCTGTGACAACTGTTCGCTCTGCTGTGACAACTGCTGCTCTTGCTCCTTGAGCATTTTGTCGCGCTGCATTATAGCTGTATCACGGTCTTCAATGGCTTTGTAGTATTCATCCTCTACATTCATGTCCTGACGCATTTCTGAATTTGCGGCAGCAGCTGTGAGCTTATGCAGCACGTACAGCATGTCGCTGTCATCAGCATACTTGTCTTCGTCTATTTTAAGTACCTGTTGCGTGTCGCCCTCAACTTGGGTCTGGTCGAACACGCTGAGCACCTTCTCAAGTCTGTTGTTCACATTGCCATGCAGAAGAGGAATCTGCACAATAATGCTATTGTGGGTCAGACTTTCCACAAAAGGCTCTTCATTGACGTCGGCCACGATGTTTCCGTTATAGTCAAACACGTCATGATTGACATATACTATCGGTTCCTTGATGTTTCCCACCTTGTGCCCGAGGAGATAAACAGCTACCATCGGGTAGGCAAAGCCTTTCTCATCGGCTTCGCGCATGTTGTTCTTGTTGCTGTATTGGGCTCCGAGATATTGGCGGAAACGCAGGGTCTCGGTGTTGAGCCATGTCTTCTGCAGCTCTATCAGAACAATGCGGTCCTTTATCGCATCGCCTTCGCGCTCACGCACTGTCGCCGCAAAATCTATGCGGAACATAGACAGAGTGTCGCGTGTGGTGTTGCTGTATTCATGTGGACGCACCGTCACGTGGATTACTTCTTTCTTCAGCAAAGCCGACAGTATGGTCTTGGCTATGCGCTCGTCTTCCATGAGATATTTGAACACGGAGTCGTAAATCGGATTGGCTACATGTATAATCATAACGTTCTGTTTTGTTTCATTTACAAAAGTAGATAAAAAATCCGAATAATGAGTCTCTGTTGCTTAAAAAACGCCACCTAATTCGTCAAAAGGTATTCTGCTCATTCCACTTCCTCGAAGTCTACATATTCTCCTTCGTCTTGGGTGAATATGCGGCGGTTTATCTCGTCTTCGGTGCGGCGGTCTTCTATCACGTCGCCAGTCGTAGTGGTGTAGCGGCGTGAGGAACTGGCATTGCCAGAGGTTTGGCTGTTGCCTGTGTTAGGGCTGCTCCCGAATCCGCTACGAGAAGTGCCGTTTCCGAATCCGCCTTTGGCATTGTCGCCGAATGGGTTGTTGCCGTTCCACTGTTTGTTGAGATCGTCGAATTGCTTTTTCACTTTGTGTATCTGTCTGAATATCACAAAGAGTTTTATTGCACCCCTTATTCCCCAGTAGATTAAGAAGAAGAGTATGATGTATAATAGCAGTTCCATGTTGAGATGTTTTGGTGAGTACTGTCGTTATGCCGCTCTCTCCCTTACCTTGAATAATGACGATATTCGCATAGGGGTGAGCAGTCGCTTCTGTCTTTGGACCGGCAAATATGATGCCATTTGTCCGGCAGAGGGTGTTCCTATGCCTTCGGGTCGTTGGCAGGGGCGGTTTTCTTTGCTGTCTTGTTCACGCAAACCGACAGAATGACATACCATGCTATTATGATGGCGAATGCCGAGAGCTGGAAAAAGGCTATCAGCGGGATGCAGGTTATGATGAATATGTACTTCACTTCGTTTCCTTTCCATCCCCAGTTTTTGAATTTCAATGCGAACATCGGTATTTCGGCAATCAGTATGTAGCTGGTCAGCAGTACCATTGCCATTACGATGAACACGTTGTATGGCGAAGCCTCCAGCAGGTCTCTTGCTCCCACGATGAGCGATCCCCAGAACAGGGCATTGGCAGGTGTCGGCAGTCCGATGAACGATGTGGTCTGTCGGGTGTCGAGGTTGAACTTCGCGAGTCTGAGCGCTGAGAATGCCGCCATTATGTATGCGAAGTATGGCAGGTATTGCCGCAGCGGTTCGAGAGTGGCGGGATAGTCCATCACGGCAAGTTCGGCGAACACCATAGTTGCCGGTGCTACTCCGAACGTGATGTCGTCGGCGAGCGAGTCCAGTTCTTTTCCTATCGGCGACGACACTCCGAGCAGTCTTGCGCTCATGCCGTCGAAGAAGTCGAACACGGCACCTATGATTATCCACAACAGAGCCAGTTCAGGGCGGTTGACGAATGCGAAAGATGTGGCTATGCAGCCTGATATGAGGTTGCAGCAGGTTATGGTGTTTGGTATGTTTTTGGTGATGAAGTTTGCCATTTCTTTTTCTCCTTCCTTTTGTTTCGTTGTTTTGTTTGTTGTTTTTCTCTATGATGGGTTCTTGTCTGCAGGTCTGGCGGATATGAGGCTTGGTGATTGCTCTTTTCGTGTTCCGCGTATTTGCCGTTGCCTTCTATATGGCGTTGTTGTCCGCCATTCTTTATAAAAACAAACCATAGACTCTTGCAGCCCGGCCTTTGGCGTAGGGTCATGAGTCTATGGCTTTATGGTTTTCTCATCATGTGTGTGCTCTTATTTGAGCTTTGCGATGACGGTCTTGTCTCCGGTGGTGCTTTGTCCCATCTTCACGCACACCTCCGTGCCGAGCGGCAGATATACATCCACTCTTGAACCGAATTTGATGAATCCAAGATGCTCGTCGATGTAGCAGTCTTCTTCCGGCTTCGCGTATGTCACGATTCTTCGTGCCACGGCTCCCGCAATCTGTCTGCACAGGATTTCCGTGCCGTCTTCGGTCTCAAGCATTATGTCAGCGTGCTCATTCTCCTCGCTTGCTTTCGGTAGCCATGCCTTGTGGAAGTTTCCGTTCTGATGGTGAACGAATTTCACTTTGCCGTCAACGGGAAACCAGTTGGCATGCACGTTGAAAAGGCTCATGAATATGCTTATCATTAGTCGCTTGTCGTGGAAATAAGTGTTTTCCTCAACCTCTTCGATAACCACAATCTTTCCGTCGGCAGGTGCTACTACCACCTTGTCGGTGTCGCCCTCGAAATATCTTTTTGGGCAGCGGAAAAAGTTCAGCACTATGGCATAGACGATTCCGAAGACGCCGACAAAGCTCCAGAAAGCCGCTTTGCAGTCTACATAGAACCAGAGTATTGCAGCGACGGCGACGACGAAAATCGCCCCGTAGAGCAGCGTGTCTGTTCCTTCTCTATGTATTCTTACGTTCTTCAGTTTTTTTATTTTCTTACCCATAGTATTTCGTCGTAAAATAGAAGCTTGTTTTTAAAGCATCTGCAAAGATACCGCTTTTTTGCGTATTTCGCAAATTTTGTTCTTATTCTTTTGCCATTTCATGGATAAAGCGTAACTTTGAGCCACTTTTATAGCAAAAAGTAAAACAGAAAACTTAACCACCTTATACTCAGCGATGCAGGATTTCATACATTTACACGTACATACATATTACAGTATCCTTGACGGACAGTCGAGCGTATCGAAGCTCGTGGACAAGGCCGTTGCCAACGGCATGAAGGGAATGGCGATAACCGATCACGGTGACATGTTCGGAATCAAGGAGCTGTTCAACTATTGCAACAAGGTGAACGGCAAGCTCCGCGACGAGGGCAAGCCTGAATTCAAACCCATCTTCGGTTGCGAGATGTATGTGGCGCGCCGCAAGAAGTCAGACCGCAGCGACCCAAAGGTGGACAAGAGCGGCTACCACCTGATAGTGCTCGCCAAGAACTACAACGGATACAAGAACCTGATAAAGCTCGTTTCCCGTGCATGGGTAGACGGATTCTACATGCGTCCGCGAACCGACCGTGAGGACCTGGAGAGATATCATGAAGACCTCATCGTGTGTTCGGCATGTATCGCCGGCGAGGTGCCGGCAAAAATCCTGCGCGACGACATCGAGGGAGCACGTGAGGCGATAGAGTGGTATAAGCGGGTGTTTGGCGACGACTACTATCTGGAGCTGCAGCGGCACGAAGTGAAAGATCCCAACCAGAGGGCAAACCGAGAGACATTCCCGCTGCAGCAGAAGGCGAACAGGGTGATACTGCAGCTTGCCAAAGAATACGGCATAAAGGTGGTATGTACCAACGACGCCCATTTCGTGGACAAAGACAATGCCGAGGCACATGACCATCTGCTGTGTCTATCCACCGGCCGCGACCTCGACGACCCCAACCGTATGCTCTACTCCAAGCAGGAGTGGTTCAAGACCCGTGAGGAGATGAACGAGGTGTTTGCCGATGTGCCGGAGGCGCTGTCTAACACAATTGAGATTCTCGACAAGGTGGAGACATACTCCATCGACCATGCCCCCATCATGCCATTCTTCCCCATCCCCAAAGAATTCGGAACAGAGGAAGACACACGCCGCAACATCACGCCGGAACAACTATACCATGAGTTCACCTCAGACGAGAACGGCGAGAATCCGCTGCCGAAAGATGAGGCAGACAAGAAGATAAAAAAGCTGGGAGGCATCGACAAGCTTTATAGGATAAAGTTTGAGGCAGACTATCTTGCCAAGCTCGCCTACGACGGAGCAAAGGAACGCTACGGCGATCCGTTGTCGAAGGAAGTGCACGAACGAGTGAAGTTCGAGCTGCATATCATGAAGACGATGGGATTTCCGGGATACTTCCTCATCGTGCAGGATTTCATCAACTCGGCACGCGACGAGTTGGGAGTGATGGTGGGACCGGGACGTGGATCGGCAGCAGGATCCGTCGTGGCATACTGTCTGGGCATCACCAAGATAGACCCGATGAAATACGACCTGCTGTTTGAGCGTTTCCTCAACCCCGACCGTATATCGCTCCCCGATATCGATACCGACTTCGACGATGACGGACGAGGCAAGGTGTTGGAATGGGTGGAAGACAAATATGGCCACGACAAGGTGGCGCATATCATCACATACGGAACGATGGCGACGAAGAACGCCATCAAAGACGTGGCGCGAGTGGAGAAAGTGCCGCTTGCCGAGGTGAACGCCCTCTGCAAGCAGATACCTGACAAACTGTCGGATTCAGAAGGAAACTCGCTGAAGATGAACCTTCCGAACGCCATCAAATGCGTGCCGGCGCTGAGAGAGGCAGAGGCTTCTCCAGACCCGCGAATGCGCAACACCATAACTTATGCCAAGATGCTTGAGGGCACTGTGCGTGGCACAGGTATCCATGCCTGTGGCACCATCATCTGCCGCGACGCCATCAGCGACTGGGTGCCGGTGTCAACGGCAGAAGACAAGTCGGACCCTGGCCACAAACTGCTCTGTACGCAATACGACGGACACGTGATTGAGGAGACCGGACTCATCAAGATGGACTTCCTCGGACTGAAGACCCTATCCATCCTGAAAGAGGCAGTGGAGAACGTGAAGCTTCACCGGGGCATAGACATAGACCTCGATACTATCCCTATCGACGACCCGGAGACATATCAGCTATACAGCGAAGGACGCACCATCGGAACTTTCCAGTTTGAGTCTGCCGGAATGCAGAAATACCTGCGCGAGCTGCATCCCACGACATTCGAGGACATCATCGCCATGAACGCCCTCTACCGTCCGGGACCAATGGACTACATCCCATCCTTCATCGCCCGTAAGAACGGTAAGGAAGAGATAAAATACGACATCCCTTGCATGGAGAAATACCTGAAAGACACCTACGGCATTACGGTGTATCAGGAGCAGGTGATGCTTCTTTCCCGTCAGCTCGCCGACTTCACCCGAGGCCAGAGCGACGCCCTGCGTAAGGCGATGGGAAAGAAGAAGAAAGCCATCGTAGACCAGATGAAGCCGATGTTCATCGAGGGCGGAAAGAAAAACGGCCACGACCCGAAGGTGCTCGAGAAAATATGGGCAGACTGGGAGAAGTTCGCCAGCTACGCCTTCAACAAGTCGCATGCCACCTGCTACTCATGGGTGGCATATCAGACGGCATATCTCAAGGCACACTATCCTGCCGAATACATGGCCGCCAACATGAGCCGAAACCTTGCCAACATTACCGAAATCACGAAACTCATGGATGAGTGTAAGGCGATGGGAATAGAGACCCTCGGACCCGACGTGAACGAGAGCCGCAATAAGTTCAGCGTGAACAAAGGCGGAGCCATCCGTTTCGGACTCGCCGCCATCAAGGGAATGGGAGCGGCAGCTGCCGAATCGCTGATTGCCGAGAGAGAGAAAAACGGACCTTACAAGGATATCTTCGACTTTGTGCAGCGAGTGAACCTCAGCGCCTGCAACCGCAAATGCTTCGAGAGCTTGGCGCTCAGCGGAGGCTTCGACAGCTTCGGTATAGACCGAGAACGATATTTCGCACAGAACGAGAAGGGAGAAAACTTCTTCGATACGCTGCTGCGTTTCGGACAGGCATACCAGGTGTCAAAGCAGCAGGCAAGCAACAACCTCTTCAGTATGTTTGCAGATGAAGAAGTGGAAATCGCAACGCCCAAGATTCCTGAGTGTGAACGGTGGAGCGACATAGAGAGACTCAACCGCGAGCGCGACCTCGTGGGCATCTATCTCTCGGCGCATCCTCTCGACAGCTATGCCGTGGTGCTCGAAAACCTTTGCAACACGAAATGTCCGGAGGTGGCAGACAAAAAGGAACTGATGGACCGTGGCGACATCACCGTAGGAGGTATCGTGACCAACGTCCGTGAGTCGATGACAAAGAAAGGTAAACCATGTGGCTTTGTCATGCTCGAAGATTTTGAAGGCTCTGGTGAGATAGCTCTTTTCGGAGAGACGTGGGGACGTTGGAGGGGAATGTTCTCCATCGGGGCATCGGTGTATATCAAGGCACAGATAACCCAGATGTATGCCGGCAGCAATTTCTATGATTTCAATATCTCCGATATTCAGTATCTGCAGACCGTGAAGGACAAACGTATCGAGAAGCTCACCATAGTCATCGATTCGCATAAAATATCCACTACGCTCGTCACAGACCTGTGTCAGAAACTCTCAGCTGATCCAGGCCCGACGCATGTCTATGTGCAGCTCGACAGCATTGAAGACCGTCGCAGCATCACCATGCGCTCGAAGGGCATGAGTGTGAACGTGACTAAAGATCTGTTGTCTTTCATCAAGGAGAACGAAGCGTTGGAATATCATATAAATTGAAAAATATTGATAAAAAGCTTCGCATCTCATAAAAAAGAGCTAAATTTGTGGCGCAATTTGAATGCAGGTCATACGCAGAGGCTGTGGCAACCCATGGAAAGCACCTTGGATAAACAGGGAAATGCCGGTTGTGGCAGCCAGGGGTGATGACATGCGGAGTATGAAAGACATCCTTAGAATTTAATAACAAGAACAATAAAACAAAAATAAAATGGAAGTAACAATCACCTCAGAGAACTTTGAGAGTTTGAAGAATGGCGAGCAGCCGTTAGTAGTGGATTTTTGGGCAACATGGTGTGGACCATGCCGTGCCATCGCTCCTTTCGTGGCAGAGCTTGCAGAGGAGTACGACGGCAAGGTAGTAGTAGGCAAGTGTGACGTTGAGGCTAACGACGACATCGCTATGGAGTATGGCATCCGCAACATCCCGACTCTGCTGTTCATCAAGAACGGCGAGGTCGTTGACCGTCTCGTTGGCGGACAGTCTAAGGCTGCTATCCAGAAGAAGTTCGAGACTCTGCTCTAAGCAGATTGTAATGCTCCTTTGCCTGTCGGTATTGTAGGCTGGATGGGCAGGAGAAAAGGAATTATCGTTCCATATCGCTGTTGATATAGCGGTATGGAACGATTTTCTTTTTCCTGTAAATTATTTAGTCAATATGCTTGTAGATGTAAATATTTTGTCCTATCTTTGCATTTGAATAAAAAATGGCTGTCATACTATGGCTTTACGTATAGTATGACATATAGGATTTGGATTTGATCGGGTAAATATAGGTGGGTTTTTAAGGTAAAAGCAACAACCGTCGGTAGCATTCATAACGTTGCTTCCGGCGGTTTTTATTTTGACCGATTTTTTTTAAACCATTGGCGGCATCACGCACACTTGAAATATTCTGACATAATTATATTAATGAAGATTGATGATAACAAATGATTTTATCTGAAAACCCCATAAATATGAATCTAAAAACAATAGAACAATTACTGCAAAACGCTCAGATTATATTACAGAAAGATAAGGCTGAGAAGAAAGAGCATGAGGCCAGAGGTGAATATTTCAATGTTTTTGAAATTTTACACTTTACGCGTCCAGAGGAGCATCTGCATACACCTATCCTACGGATGCTTCTTGATAAGAATGCCAATCATGGTGTAGAAGATCGCTTTTTAAAGGCTTTTATAGATATAGTTGTACGGAAATTGAATCCTAATTTTCAATATGATATTACCTCAAGCAATATTGAATATAAAGACAAATATATTGGTGAAATAAAAATATCAGAAGATGGAAAGTCAACAGGAGGAGAGATTGATATCTTTATTAATGATGATAAAGGACATGCTATCATCATAGAAAACAAATTTGACAGATATGGCAATCCTGCCCAGGAACAGCCAAGGCAACTTGAACGATATTACAATTACGGAAAGGAACAGTATGGGGAGAACTTTATCTTGATCTATCTCACGCCTTCCGGTCAAAGTGCCTCTGAGTATTCTACTGGTCCTAATAAAATAGCATACCATACTCTGAGTTATGATCCATCGGATGAAAAGCCCAATATTATATCTTGGCTCAATAAGTGTTTGGAAATATCTAAACACTGCCCTCGTATTCACGAAGTAATAAAACAATACATAACCTATATAATGAATACAAGACAGATTATGGAAGATAAATATCAAAAAGAATTATTAGATCTATTACTTGCACCAGAAAATATAAATGCGACTCTTGGAATCTTACGTAATGTACAAAATATTAAAGAGACAATAAGAAGAGAGTTCTGCAATGAGTTGGTGTATTTGGCTGGTGAATATGGTCTTGAACTTAGAGAACCATATGATACAAATATTGTTACTTGGGATAAAGATAATGGGTGGATGGTTTTCGTAGGAAAAAATAAGCATCAATCACAGGTCGGATTTGTGGTTGGAAATTTCTCAAGAACAAATAAAGACTATAGCGGAATGTTATATGGGTTGTCTATTATTAATGGGGATTATTCAAATATAGAAGAGTTGAAGAATATCTTTAAGATTAACTCAACCATTCCTGATGAGCAATCTTTGTTCTCTGTAGAGAAAGATCCTTCTAAACTTGGTGATAAATGGAATGAATTTCCTTTCGGATTTTCGTATTTATGTGGTGAAGAAAGAGACTGGAAGAAAAAATGGTATGATTGGGATGACATTCAGACTTTGGAAGATATGCGCAATGGTAAACTGCTTAAATTCATGAGAAGCCGCTTTGAAATACTAAAAAAGAATGGTGTCATAGAAAAGCTATAGAGTGACCTAATATTATTTCATTATAAAATGGAGTTGTGCCCACAGTTGGCATAGCTCCATTTTATTTTTGCACTGTATTTTTGATAATAAAGATATAAGCATTAATAAAATGGAAAAAATCGCACTTGAATCTTTGCGACTGATAGCAGCAGATTATGTTAGTCAGCAAGTAATCAACGAGCTTCGTTCAGAAGGTATATATTCAATAAAGAACAGCCCAAATGTATATGTTAATGTCGTGTTGGTGTCTACCGACAAAGGAGCCGATAACGTTAATAAAATCTTAGAAACACATGCACGTGCAAGAAGAAATGTCGTAATAACAATGAATCCTGAACTCAGTATCAAAGAAGAATCTGACATTTTCTCTATATTGTCTTTTCAGGCAGATAGCAATCCATACTTAGAATTGAAAAAGTTTCTGCAACTGTATAATATATGTATAGAGAAGCATGGTATATTATGCTTTGATTTGTCTGATTTCTTAATAGTTATAAGAGGAAGGAACGTAATATCTACCCACTCGTATGTGTATAAAAAAGACATAACAGATGCTCTTGCACATCTAAAGTCTATATGTATAAAAGAAAATGGCAGATATCTTTTGGCAATTACCATAGCTAACTATGACAATAATGAGATGGAGAAGATGATGCTTCCTGTAAGTGACTATATGGAATCATTCCCGGATAAGAACATATTTAATTTTACAATCACGGAAGCTACACCGAAAACATTAACTTTATTCACATCAATACCTTGTAGCAGTATGAACAAAAAAGACACACCGAAGTAATATCTTTGAAGTCGAAACGTTATCTATAAAAGTAATATACGAATATGGCACTTAATCAAACCAACAAACTCGTGTGGATTGTGGAGACCATTTATCGGGCACATAAGATTTCATTCGAGGAACTGAACCGCCGTTGGATGGACAATGTGGATTTGAGTAGAGGTGAGGAGATGTTGAAGCGCACTTTCCACAAGTGGAAGTGGAATATCTTCGACACCTTCGGATTGTCGATAGACTGCGAAAAGA